>SMVA01140960.1_pt1 | contig 27068 bp, 27 predicted proteins | sample 2456451 | NCBI WGS metagenome assembly SMVA01 (sample SAMN11095933, study PRJNA526329) | marine sediment metagenome | biome: Marine sediment; feature: Surficial sediment; material: Deep marine sediment; isolation source: Hadal surficial sediment | place: Pacific Ocean | collected 2014-05 | depth... | reverse complement strand
TAAAATGGTGGAATTGTACTTCCCTGAAAACACCGTGATGATAACCGGTTACGGTTTCGATATGTTGTATGCCGGTCCCAGGGAGGCGGTGTTGCACGCAGTATTTCGCCAAAATTGCGGTTGTACCCACTTAATCGTGGGTCGCGATCACGCCGGTGTGGGCGACTATTATGGCGGCTTTGATGCGCAGGCTATCTTCGACGAAGAGGTGCCGGCCGGCGCGCTCGAGCTGGAAATTTACCGTGCGGATCACACCGCCTACAGTAAAAAATTGAATAAAGTGATAATGATGCGCGACGCACCGGATCATTCCATGGAAGACTTCGTGCTATTGTCGGGCACCAAAGTACGCGAAATGCTGGGCCAGGGCAAAGCCCTGCCGATTGAGTTCGCGCGGCCCGAAGTGGCGAAGATTCTGATGGATCACTATCAGAGTCTTGATTCTTGAGGCGAGGGAGTCAATCTGATCCTGACTATAGCCGGTTGGGGTAACAATACCGCCACCGGGACGCGGCGGTTTGTATTTCCTCGACCGGCTGCGCCTGGGTTCGGCTTGGGCCTCCAGGGCTATCGGTCCTGTTCGTCGACATAATACCGGTATTAACTTTCTCGTTTGCCCCCTATAATTAACGTTTTATTTATCCGGGAGATAGCGTTGTCGGGCGAGCAGTTAACCAGGCTCACTAGTGCGCTTGAGCAGGGCTCGGTAATCCTGGGTCAGCTTTTTGCCAGGCTGGCCCAGCCCGCACGGGCTCGCAGATTGCGGTGGGGCATCATTGCCCTGGCGAGTGTGTGGCTGGTATTGGCGGGAACGCGATTGATTTGGGCGTTCTTGCCGCAAGCGGAAATGGCCCTGCCCGCCGATATCGTCATTCTCAACCCCGTTGAAAGCGCCGGCGGCCATCGGGCCATTGAATCAATCGATATTGATACTATGCTGTCCTGGCATCTGTTGGGCGAGGTGGATGCTGCATCGGCTGAGTTGAGTGAGAGCTTTCCTGAGGTGGAGCAGGCAACTGGCCGGGAGGGCATCGAAGAGGATGCGCAGGAAACCCGCCTGGAATTGAGGCTGCGGGGGATAATCGCATCAACGGCGGATGGCCTGGGCCGCGCCATCATCGAGCACAAGTCAAAACAGCAAGTGTACGCGGTTGACGATAAACTCCCCATATCCGGACGGGTAATGCTCGCTAAAGTGATGCGCGATCGCGTGGTCATAGATAATCGCGGAACCTATGAGTTGCTCATTTTATTTGAGGACTCAACGCTATCATCCCAATTGCCTGACACATTTACAGCGGGCTCTAGCCCACCGATTGCGGCAACGGCTGTACGCGCAATCGACAAACGCGGCGACTCCAAGGCGACGGCGCTCGCCCAGAGTTACCGTCAGCGCCTGTATCAGAACCCCCAATCGCTCGCCAAGCTTGTTCGAATTACTGCGGTGCGCGATGAGGGCATCTTACTGGGTTACAGGGTTTCGCCGGGGTCAGATAGCGCCCAGTTCGAGCAGCTGGGGTTCAAGGCGGGCGATCTGGTGACCAGTGTCAATGGTATCGCCCTGAACGACCCGGGCAATACCGTGCGCTTGTACCAGTTGATGCGCTCTGCCCGGGAGGCGGTTTTTGATTTGGAGCGCGAAGGGCAGTTGCTCTCTGTCAGTGTTAGTCTGGATGATACCGGCGATGATCAATGATAGAGTCGCCGGGTGAATAAATGGCTTTTGCAAGTGCCAATCAAAAGGAAAATTAATACGTGATAGCCTGGCGTCGATTGTTCAAACCATCTCTAGTGTGCCTGTGGGCGAGTTTGTACTTCGGGTCGGTACCGGTATCGGCGCAAGACTTTACGGTCAATCTCAAAGACACCGATATTCAGGAATTGATCAAGTTTGTGTCGGAGGTAACTGGCACTATCATTGTGGTTGATCCGGCGGTCAAGGGAAAAGTCAAGGTCGTCTCGTCCAAACCGGTATCACGCGATGAGTTATATGACCTGTTTCTAGCCATCCTTGAGGTACACGGTTACACCGCGGTGCGCTCCGGCGGGGTCATCCGGGTCATTCCAAGCAAGGATGCACGATCATCGCCAGTCGCCGTTGTAGGGAGTCAGGCTGGTCTTGGTAATGACGAGTACGTAACCCAGGTCATCACCCTCCAAAACATATCGGCCGCCAAGCTAATTCCCGTGTTGCGACCGCTGGTACCACAGCAGGCACATATGGCGGCCTACGCGCCCAGCAACGCCATTGTTATTTCCGATGTGGCGGCCAACATCCATCGTATTCGCGACATCATTGAGCGCATGGATAATACAGCGGTCCACACCACAGACATCGTGAAGCTTCGGTATGCCGTGGCGGAAGATATCGTGCGCATGTTGGACAAGTTGAATAAGTCCGGGGCCAAGCAGAGCGGGGCAACCGAGCCCCGGGTGTTGCTCGTCGCCGATAGCCGTACCAACAGTGTGTTGGTCAATGGCGATGAAATAGAGCGCAGTAGAATTAACAAGTTGATCGAGCACCTGGATACTCCGCTGGAGCAAAGTGGCAATGTCAAGGTGATCTACCTGGAGTATGCCCAGGCGGATGAACTGGCCGAGGTGCTCTCCCGGGTGCTGCAAAACATCGGCCGGCTGGACTCCGCCGAGGGTAACAAACTCCGGGCGGCCAAAAATTCGTCTACCATAGAGGCCGATAAGGGCACCAACTCGCTTATTATCACCGCTGATGCCGATGAAATGGCGGCGCTGGAAGCAGTCATTCGTCGTCTGGATATCCGCCGCGCGCAGGTCTTGGTGGAAGCCATTATTGTCGAAATGGAAGTGATCGACGGCCAGGACCTGGGTTTGCAATGGCTGTTTGCCAATCAAAGTGGCGCATTCGGCAGCAATATTAATGCCGGGGATGCGCGGGCTCGCATCATCGCCGAAGCCGTATTGCCACCAACTCCCACTCCCGTTGATGGTGTGGATCAGCCGCGGGCCGATGACTTCGACCTGGGCAATCTCGCCGCCGCCCTTGCCAGTACCGGCGGCTTTACCCTGGGCTGGGGCAGAATCAGCGATGACCTGTCGATGACGGTTATTCTCAATGCGCTGCAAGAACAGACCAATGCCAATATCCTGTCGACCCCCAGCCTGCTGACCATGGACAATCAGGAAGCCTATATTACGGTGGGTCAGAACGTACCCTTTGTCACCGGCTCTTTTACCAATACCGGCGCTGGCGGCGATGGCGCCCAGAATCCGTTCCAGACCATTCAGCGGGAAAATGTGGGGATAACCCTGAGGGTCACACCCCATATTAACGAGGGCGACTCGGTGGTGCTGGAAATCGAGCAGGAAGTGTCGAGTTTATCCGGTTTGTCGATTGCAGCTTCCGACCTCATCACCAACGAACGCAAGCTCGAGACCACGGTGATGGTGGCCGATGGTCGCATGGTCGTATTGGGCGGATTAATCAAGGAGGATGTCCAGGACGGTTCCCAGCGAGTCCCCATTCTGGGTGATATCCCCTTTATCGGACGCCTGTTCCGCAGTGACACGGTCAAGGTGACCAAAACCAATCTGTTGATTTTTATCCGGCCTACGATCATTCGCGACGATGAGGCTTTGGCCGGCGCAACCGCCGATAAGTATCGCTATATCCGCGACCAGCAATTGATGCGCCGCGAGCAGGGTTTAATGTTCCTCGATGATGACAATTTGCCTCTTTTACCCCAGTGGAGTGAGCAGATAGAGCAGTTGGAAGAAATCAGGCAGGAAAGCGAGGCGGCAACGACCGATGGATCATGACTACTTCCACTCCCACCGAGGTCGCTAGCGAACCAACAGGGGAGGGTTTAGCGGGCAGCGGGCGCAGTGAGTTACGTCTGCCGTTTACCTTTGCCAAGCAACACGGGGTGTTATTGGATGGCGACGCCGACTCCCCTGTGATTGTGCATCAGGCTATGCCCCCGGCGGCGGTATTGCTTGAACTGCGTCGCTATCTTGGCGCTCCCTTTGGCTTAAGGGCTGTGGAAGAGGCGGAGTTTCAAAAGCGCCTGACCCAGAGTTATCAGCGTGGCAATATTGAAGCGGTGCAGATGGCGGAGGACCTGGGCACAGATGTCGATCTGGGTCGCCTGGTGGATGAAATTCCCGATGCGGGAGACCTGATGGATGCGGAGGACGACGCGCCCATTATCCGTTTGATCAACGCGGTTCTGTCGCAGGCAGTGCGGGAAAAGGCCTCTGATATCCATATCGAAACCTTTGAAGACCGGCTCAGTGTTCGCTATCGGATTGATGGTGTGCTGTCGGAGGTGTTGTCGCCGAAACGGATGCTTGCCCCGTTGTTAGTCTCCCGTCTCAAGGTCATGGCCAAGTTGGATATCGCGGAAAAACGCCTGCCACAGGACGGGCGAATCACGGTAAAAATTGCCGGCCATGCGGTCGATATTCGCATGTCTACCATGCCCTCGGCCCATGGCGAGCGAGTGGTACTGCGCCTGTTGGATAAACAGGCGGGCCAGCTGGAGCTGTCGCAGTTGGCGATGAACGATCAGGTGCTGACGGCCTATAAAAAATCACTGCGCAGCCCCCACGGAATTATCCTGGTAACCGGCCCCACCGGCTCGGGCAAGACCACGACACTGTACGCTGGCCTGTCGCATATTAATGAGACTTCGCGCAATATCCTGACAATTGAAGACCCCATCGAGTACATGCTGCCCGGGGTGGGTCAAACTCAGGTAAACCCCAAGGTGGAGATGACTTTTGCCCGGGGGCTGCGGGCTATTTTACGCCAGGATCCAGATATCGTTATGGTGGGTGAAATACGGGATCTGGAGACTGCCCAGATCGCGGTGCAGGCATCGCTCACGGGTCACCTGGTACTTTCTACCTTGCACACCAACACCGCCGTCGGTGCGATAACGCGCTTACAGGACATGGGTATAGAACACTTCCTGCTCTCATCGAGTCTCGTTGCCGTTATTGCCCAGCGGCTGGTTCGTCTGCTGTGTCGTAACTGTAGAGCGGCGGTGGCGCCCACGGAGGCCGAGATGGCCCTTTTGGGGCTCAGTGGCAATGGTGTTGATTGCGAGATTTTCCGCCCGGACGGTTGCGAACAGTGCAATTATACCGGCTACCGGGGCCGTACCGGCATTTATGAAATGATCGAAATCGATAGTGACCTGCAGCGCATGATACATGAGAGTGTCGGTGAGCAGGAGATGCAGCGCGAGGCGCGCAAGCGCTATCCTGGCATACAGGAAGATGGCCGACGTCGTATTTTGGCGGGGGACACCAGTGTGGAAGAAGTACTGCGCGTCACCACGACTAACTGAGCTCGGGGTAGCTAGCGATGACAGCCTACCGCTACCGCGCACTCAACTCCGAGGGCAAACTGGTCAAGGGTGTGCTGGAGGGCGACTCTGAACGCCAGATAAGGGTACAACTACGCGTGCAGGCTTTGCGGCCTGTGGAAGTGGGGCTGGCCAACAAGCAAGTGACGGTTTCCGCCGGGGTGAGGGCGGCATTTTTGCAACCTCGAATCAGCACCGCGGATTTTGCCTTGCTGACCCGTCAATTAGCCACTCTGGTGCAAGCAAATTTACCGCTGGACGAATGTTTGCAGGCGGTTGCCGAGCAGTCCCGCAAACCGCGAATAAAAGGCTTGCTGCTGCAAGTGCGATCCAGGGTTACTGAGGGACACACGCTAGCCTATGCCATGGGGGATTTTCCGCAGGTATTCAATGAAATGTATCGCGCAATGGTGAACGCTGGTGAGCATGCGGGGTTTCTGGGGTCGGTGCTGGAGCAACTGGCGGATCATACCGAGCAGCGTCAATACACCCAACAAAAACTGAAGATGGCGATGATCTATCCGTTTATATTGTTGGGTGTTGCGGTCGCTGTTGTGACCGCGCTCATGGTTTTTGTGGTGCCGGAACTGGTGGGTATCTTTGCTCACACCAAAACAGAACTGCCGGCTCTGACCAGAGGTTTGATTGCCAGCAGCAATTTCTTCCGAGAGGATGGACTTTGGCTAGCGCTGGCGATTATTGTCGTGGTATTTGCCTGGCGCCGTGCGTTGCGTGAGCCGGCCCGGAAAAAACGTTGGCATGCGCTGTTGCTCCGTACACCGGGTATATCCAACTTGGTCACCGCGATGGACACCGCCCGATTCGCCTCTACTCTAAGCATATTAATGGCCAGCGGTGTGCCCCTGCTGGAATCCCTTCGCATCGCCGGGCAGGTGCTGACCAATCTCGTGTTGCGCGCAGATAGCAAAATTGTTGCCGAGCGGGTTCAAGAGGGAAGCAGTCTGCACCGGGCTCTGGCACAAAGCGGCCGGTTTCCGCCGATGATGGTGCATATGGTTGCCAGCGGGGAGGCCAGTGGCGAACTGGAAACTATGTTGGAGCGATCCGCAACCAATCAGGAACGGGAACTCGAGATGACGCTGGGCACCATGATGAGCATTTTTGAGCCGTTGATGGTAGTGCTGATGGGCGGTATGGTACTGACCATCGTGCTGGCAATTTTGTTGCCAATTTTTGATCTCAATACAATGGTGAAATGATCTTATGAATATTCTATGCAATAAACCAGGTCCTCAAAGCGGATTTTCCCTGGTCGAGATCCTGGTGGTACTGGTCATTATGGGATTGTTGATTAGCGTGGTGGCACCCACGGTACTCAATCGAGCGGATGACGCTCGCATTCAAAAAGTCTATGCCGATTTCAAAGCCATTGAAACTGCCCTGAAGATCTACCGTTTGGATAACTATGTTTATCCAACGACGGAGCAAAGCCTGGAGGCGCTGGTGACTGCCAGCACCCTGGATCCGGAGCCGCGTCACTTCAAATCCGATGGCTATCTGACCGAGCTCCCCTTGGATCCCTGGGGCAGCCCTTATTTGTATCTGAGTCCCGGCGAGAACGGAGCCATTGATATTTATAGTTTGGGAGCGGATGCGGTATCGGGGGGTGAGGGACAAAATGCCGACATCGGTAACTGGAAGACGACCGAAGAGTAAGCGATGAAACCGCAGATGCATCGCGGTTTCAGCCTGCTGGAATTGCTGGTCGCGTTATTCGTGGTGGTGATTATCACCTCACTGGTCTCTCTTGCGGTGAACTCCGGTGGGCAGGAGATCCAACTGGAGGCCAAGGTCAGAAGCCTGGCTGACATATCCAGTTACGCACTCGATGAGGCGCAGATGCGGGGCGTTGATATGGGCCTGCTGATAGAGCGTATCGATGAAGCAGGTGACGAGCGGTATCGCTATAGTTGGCGGGAGCGGATGCCGGAGGGCTGGCGCAGGCCTGTGGTTGATGCGGAGATATTTGGCGATCAACAGTTTCCGGTAGGGGTCGAGCTTGCACTGGAACTGGAAGACATTCCGTTGACAGAGTTTGCTGTCGCAGACTTGGCTGATGAGAGTTCGGAGGCCGATCAAAACATCCCCCAGAGCACCCCGCAAATCCTGTTTTACTCCAGTGGAGAGGTAAGCGCTGGGGCCATCGATATACGGCAGTTGGAGACCGGTGATCTGCTGTGGCGTATAGAGTGGGACTTGCTGGGTCGTTTTACCTTATTGCGCCGCGGTGAAGCCACGGCGGATGATTTCGATAATGAACACGGCAACTAGGCCCAGTGGCTTTACCCTGGTCGAGGTCATGGTCGCCCTGGCCGTGGTGGCGGTGGCTCTTCCCGCGCTAATGTTTGCCCTACACCAGCAGATTGATGGCACGGCGTATTTGCGAGACAAGTCGCTGGCCCGTATGGTGGCGTCCAATAAATTGACCGAACTGCGTATTGTAGCCAAAGCACGGCAACAATTGCTAAAGGGCAAGGACAGCGGCGTGACAGAGTTAGCCGGGCGACAGTGGAACTGGCGCGTGAATAAAACCGAGACGCCGCTACCCAAACTGTACCGGGTTGAAATCGCGGTATCGGCCGAGAATGGCCAGGAGGGCTCGTCGCTGTATACTCTCATCGCCTTTATGTCGGCCGATCTGGCGCCGGATGGTAGTTAAGGTGAAAAAGACGGCTGGGGGATTTACCCTGATTGAGGTGCTGATCGCCCTGGCGATAACGGCATTTGTCGCCGCTATCGCCTATGCCAGTTTGTCCGCGGTCATCAGTGGGGTGGAGAGTACCCGGCAAGTGGCCTTGCGGACCTATGAGCTCGATCGAGCATTTATGATTATTTCCCGCGACTTGCGCCAGTTTAGCCATCGCCCAATTCGCGATGAATTTGGCCAATGGGAGCCCGCCATGGCGGGTGGCCCGCTGGCCCGGTTTCTGTTGAGTTTTACCCGCTCGGGTTGGCACAATCCCAATAAACACCCCCGCAGTCATCTGCAGCGCATAAATTACCTGCTGGAAGACGAGGCTCTGTGGCGGGAAAGTTATTCGGTGTTGGACCGGGTGGGTGACAGCAAGCCTCAAAAAGTGAAGTTGCTCGATGGCGTGGAGGATATGACGATTGGGTTTTTGGGATCTCTGTCCATGGTGGAAATGAGCAACGATGGGAGGAATCTGGATAGCGGGAATTGGCCGGAAAACTGGGTGTTGGATACCAGTAATCCCGGTGCTGATTTGGCGCCACCTGTGGCGGTAGAGATACGCCTGCAACTAGATGATTGGGGCGAGCTGAGACGACTGTATGAACTGCCACCACTTTAGCAGGCATCGTGACGCACAGGGCGGAGCGGCTTTAATTGTCGCCCTGCTCATCTTCGCGCTGTGTACGGCGCTGATCGTGGCGATGAAAAGTGAATTTGAATTGTACTATCAGCGCGGTGCAAACGCGGCGATCTCCGAGCAGATTTACGCCTATTTGAGGGGGGCTGAAGAGCTGGCTTCTCTGGCCCTGATGCTGGATTACGATCAAGACCTGCTGGCGGATCAGCCCCGCGATGATTTGAGCGAGCTCTGGGCCCAGGCGCGGGACCCTTTACCTTTGGATGAAGGGGGCTGGTGGCACGGAGAATTAGAGGATTTACAGGGCCGTTTCAATCTGAATACCCTGGGTGGGTCCACAAGCTCCAATGAGGGAGAGGGGCGCGTTGGGGCCAAATTCACCACCGTGCAGCAGCGCTTCATTCGCCTGCTGAGTGCCCTGGAGAGTCCCCAGGTGAGTGAGCAAGATGCGATATTGATAACGGAGTCGATAGCGGACTGGCTGGACAGCGATAGCCAGCCTCGTTTGCATGGTGCTGAAGACGATTACTACGCGGCTCAAACCCCCTCCTACAGAGCGGCGAATCGGTCTATGAGTAGCGCCAGCGAATTGCGCCTGGTGGCCTATGTGACCGCAGAGATATATGAGGCATTGCGGCCGTGGATAACGGCACTGCCAGATACCAAGTCCCACCTGAATATACTCACCGCCCCGGCGATACTATTGCGTACAATCAACACTGATAATAAGCTGCAGGCCCTCAGTGAGGCGGACGGCGAGATACTCGCTGAGTATAGAACTGGGATTGAGAGTGTTGACGATTTCCTTAAACATGAGGTATTTTCGGGTGATCCACCCGCTACCATGAACGAGCAGCTGGGTGTGACCTCAAACTATTTTTTACTCAGCGCCAGTGCGAAAGTTGCCGATCGGACACTGCGCTTGTACAGTGTGATGGAGCGCCAGGGACGCTCGGTGGTGGCAATCGCCAGGGCCAGTGGAGATCTGTAATGCGTTTGGAACGAGGGGTTTAATGTGCAAGATTGTGCCGTAATTCGGCTAACGGAAGGCCGCCTGGCATGGTATCCCCCGGGAGCGGGCGGTGCGCCTCGCTCGCTGGACGATAAGGCACTGCGAGAGCAATTAAAACTCACTGCGAGCCAACCCGGATCGATGGTGTGCTTCGCCGCACCCGGAGCGGATGTCCGCCTGTGCCAGTTGGACATTCTGCCGGCGGAGAAAAAGCATATCGCCAAGTCTCTGCCTTTCATGCTGGAAGAGGGGCTGGCTGAAGATATTGAAGATCTACATTTTGCCCGGGGAATGCAGGGTAAATCGGTGGTGACCGCAGCGATCTGCCGCCGAGAAAAAATGCGCGAATGGCAGACCTTACTGGCGGATTTCGGCGGCATAAACCGCTGGATTCCAGAGCCTCTGTTACTCCCCTGGCAAGAGGGAGAGTGGTGTCTTGTCATCGAGCGCGACAAGGTGATGGTGCGCACCGGTTCCTTCGCCGGCTTTAGTGTGGAATCGGAATTACTGGAGCCGGTGCTGGCCACAACCTTGGCGCAGAGCGCCGATAGCCCACGGGCCGTGGTTGTCTATGGTCAACAGCAGGAGCGCGACACCGAACTGATACCCCACGAGTTGCGTGATCGGGTGCAGTGGCGCCGAGGTGACCTGGGCTCAGCCCTGTTACTCAGTTCGTCTCTACCCGCCTCATTCAATTTGTTGCAGGGCGATTTTGCGGTGCGCTTACCCCTGGCCCGGTGGTGGAAGCAGTGGCGAGCGGTCGCCGCCACTATCGTGATAGCCCTCGCTGTGCAGCTCGCTGCCACCTACGCTGAATTGGTCAATCTACAACGTGAGAACAGTGAATTGCTGGGGGCGGTAGAGGTCAGTTACCGGCGCGCCTACCCTGAAGGGGCCATGGTCGACGCCGAAAAACAGCTGAAGCGGCAATTGGGCTCGCTGCGAGGGCCTGCCCAATCCAGCGGTTTTATCAGCCTGATGAACCGGGTGGGTGCAATCATCGCCGGCAAGCCCGGTACCGGTATAGTCAGTATCAATTATAACGATAGGGGTAATGAGATTCGGATGAATATTACCGCCGCGGATTTCGAGACTGTGGAAGCTATTCGCACGGCCATGAACGCAGCGGGCCTCAATGCAGTAATGGAAAGCAGCAGTGCCCAGGGTGACCTGGTTCGGGCACGTATGCGTATAGGTGACGGCTCTTGAACAACTGGCTTGCAAACCTGGATCAGCGCGAGCAGCTGAGTTTGGTGCTACTGGCGGCGGCGCTGGCGGTCTATCTGCTTTTCGTGGCGGTGTGGTCGCCACTGGCCGAAAGTCGAGAGCAAATGTCACTGCGTAATCAGGGTGTAGCCGCCTCCCTGCAAAGAGTGGATGCCCTGGTCTCTGAGGTGTTGCTGTTACGCAAGGGCGGGGCCGGCAAGCGCGCAAAGCGCAATTTAACCTCCCTGATCAACCAATCAACCAATCGCATGAATTTGCAGATTAGCCGTTTGCAACCCAATAGTCGCGGCGAACTACAGGTGCGCCTGGAAAACGCTTCTTTTGACGATGTGCTCGCCTGGCTATATGAAATGGAGTATGGCCAGGGTCTGCTGGTGCGAGAAGTCTCCCTTACCCGGTCGGGCGCTACCGGCCGGGTGAATGCCTCTGTTCGTTTAGCACAGGGAGGGTAGGCATGTCTCGTTTAAGCGCCGGGTTGGTCCTGGCTGTATTGTTCCTCGCCTGTCTTGTGGCCTCAGCCCCCGCCCGGTTGCTCGGCATGGTGTTGCCCGAGACGGCCATCATTTTACAGGGATATGGCGGCACAATCTGGTGCGGCCGTGCAAGCCAGGCACTGCTGGCCACACAATCAGGTTATATTCATTTGGGCGCTGTCCACTGGTCGTTGAAGCCACTTTCCCTGTTGACCCTTTCCCCCTTCTTCGAGGTTGATAGTAGCTGGGGCAAGCAGCGTCTCAGCGGCGGTGTGCGAATATCGGCGGATGATAACATCGAGCTGAAAAACCTGGATGCCGCCTTTTCCGCGCAATTACTGCGGCAATTCCTCCCCCTGGCAGTGGGTGGAGAGTTTTTTGTACAACTGGCAAATCTGCAGCTGCACCGGGGTCTGCCAACCGCCGTTCAGGGTCGCATCGTGTGGCAGCACGCCACCTGGGAATCTTCCCAGGGGGCTCTCGCGCTGGGCACGTACGCGCTGGAGTTGGAACAGCAACCCGGTGGCGCGCTGAAGGGGACCATTGTGACCATTGCCGGTGGGGTGGTGGCCGATGGCGGCGCGAGCCTGGATGGCGATCGATACAGTGTGAGTATTTTGGTTACCGACGATGCGGGTCTGGACAGCCAATTGGGGCAGGCATTATCACTGATTGCGCAACCTGTGGCAGACGGTTATCGTATTGCTTTCGAGGGCCAATTGTCAGGCCCACAATGAAGGAAACGAATACGTATGAGCGGTACCGATTACAAAAAATATGAATGTGTTATTTGTGGTTTGATCTACGATGAAGCCGAAGGTTTGCCCGATGACGGCATTGCCCCGGGTACCCTGTGGAAAGACATTCCAGAAGATTGGGAATGTCCGGATTGCGGTATTTCCAAAGCCGACTTTGATTTGATGGAAGAATAGCTGACCCGGTGACAGATTCACTGCCGCGGAGAATTGAGCTGGCCGCCCTCGGTGAAGCGTTGCCAAATATCCAGAGAATGCCCTTCTTTCGGGTATCCCCCTAATCCCAGCTTCCGGTACACTTGCCGGTTTCTACCTGCCGCGAGACTAGCTGATGAATTCCATTGAAAAACGCCTTGCGGCGATCCGTGCCCTGATGGCAGAGGCCGGTTACGATGCCCTAATTGTCCCCCGCGCTGATGAATACCTGGGGGAGTATATCCCTCCACACAATGAACGCCTGCGCTGGGTTTCCGGCTTTACCGGATCGGCCGGTACCGTCATCGTATTGCGCGAGCGGGCCGCAATATTTGTCGACGGTAGATATACCGTCCAGGTGGAGCAACAGGTACCAACCGACCTGTTTGAGTTTCACCATTTGATAGAAGACCCCCACGCCGCGTGGCTGGCTGGCCAGCTGCCGGCCGATACAAAGGTCGCCTATGACCCGCGCATGCACAACCTGCTGTGGCAAAAGGCCACCCAGGCCACGCTCACCAAAGCGTCTATAGCCTTGGTTGCCCAAACCGACAACCTTATTGACCGGGCGTGGTCGAATCGTCCCGCCGCCAAAATTGAGCCGGCAATACTGCTGGCCGAGGCCTTTACCGGCGAATCCAGCGAGCGGAAGCGCAGCCGTATAGCCACGGAAATTGCATCCAGTGGGGCGCAGGCAGCGCTGATTTTCGCCCCTGACTCAGTGAGTTGGCTGCTGAATATTCGCGGTACCGATGTACCCATGGTGCCGCTGGTACAAAGTTTTGCAATGTTGGCTGCCGATGCCACGGTTACCTTGTTTATCGACCCCGGTCGTGTTCCCGCCGGCTTTGCCGAGCATGTTGGCAGCGGCGTACAATTGCGCGCCGAATCCGACGCGGAGGCGGTATTGTCTGCCTATGCGGGCCAAACGGTGATGGCAGATCCGGCAACCGCCAACGCGTGGACCCAACTGATGCTGGAGGCGGGCGGTGCAAGCTTACTGCCGCTTCCCGACCCGGTCGCGTTGCCCAAAGCCTGTAAAAATGCGGTCGAAGTGGCGGGGAGCCGCAATGCCCATATCAGGGACGCGGTCGCCGAGGTAAAGTTTCTCGCCTGGTTGGATGGTGAAGTTGACGCGGGGCGCTTGCACGACGAGGCACGCCTGTCAGACAAATTACTTTCCTTCCGCGAATCTGGCGATCGCTTTCGCGGCCTCTCCTTCGATACCATCTCAGCTGCCGGCGGCAACGCGGCCATGTGTCACTACAATCATCAGAATGCCGAGCCCGCCAGCCTGGAAATGAATTCCGTGTATTTACTGGACAGTGGTGCGCAGTACACCGATGGCACCACTGATATTACCCGTACCATTGCCATTGGAGACCCCGGGGACGAGGTTCGCGGTCTGTATACCCGTGTGTTGAAAGGTCATATCGCGCTGGATTGTGCTCGCTTTCCCAAGGGCACGACCGGTAGCCAATTGGATGTGCTGGCGAGGCAGTTCCTGTGGTCTGACGGCTTTGATTACGATCACGGCACCGGGCATGGCGTCGGGTCTTTTCTCTGCGTACACGAGGGCCCCCAGAGTATCAGCAAGCGTGCCGGGGGCGCCGAGTTACGCCCGGGAATGATCCTCAGTAATGAACCGGGCTATTACCGCGATGGGTGTTTTGGCATTCGCTGTGAAAATTTGCTGGTGGTAAAGGAATCACAGGCCCCGGGTCATGAGACTGCCATGATGGAGTTCGAGGTATTAACCCTGGTGCCCTTCGATAATCGTTTGCTGGATCGCAGCTTACTCAACCCCGCTGAGATTGAGTGGATTGACGCCTACCACGCCAAGGTTGAAAAAGTACTTGGCCCGCTGCTGGAAGGGGCGGATAAAGAATGGATGGAACAGGCTACCCGTCCAATTGCGGCTACCACTTAAGCCGGTGCACGATACCCTGAGTTTGTGTAGACTGCGAGCTATAACAACAACAGCTGGAGAGTAGAGCATGGCTGCAGCCGGAGGTGCCCAAGCGCACTGGTCTTCCCGTTTTGCGTTTCTGATGGCCTCGGTAGGGTTCGCGGTTGGGCTGGGTAACATATGGCGTTTTCCCTATATCACTGGTGAAAACGGTGGCGCCGCCTTTGTGCTTATCTATCTGGCCTGCGCCTTCGGCATTGGTATTCCCATTCTCATGGCGGAATTACTGATTGGTCGTAGAGGTCAGGCCAGCCCCCCAAGCGCCATGGCCAATGTCGCTGCCCAGAGCGGTAAAAGCCGGCACTGGCAGTGGGTGGGTGGCATGGGCCTGTTGGCCGCCTACACCATTGAAATTGTGTATGCGGTGATTGTGGGTTGGGTTCTGTGGTATTTGTTCAAGGCGGTCAACACCGGCTTTGTCGGTATGGACGGCATAGCCGCCAGTGCCGAGTACGCCAATATGCTTGGCAATAATCTTGGGATGGTGTTCTGGACCTTGATCGGTCTGGCCATTACCGGCCTGATTGTATACTCCGGCGTGCAAAATGGTATCGAGCGGGCGGTGGTGATCATGATGCCGTTGATGTTTGTGCTGCTGTTTGGCTTGGCCGGCTACAATTATTTTGCCGGGGGCTTTGGCGAAGCGGTGGAGTGGTTGTTTACCCCGGATTTCAGCAAAATTGGTCCCGAAACGGTACTGACCGCAATCGGTCAGGCCTTTTTCTCAATTGGCGTAGCGATGGGTGGCATGATGATTTATGGCTCCTATCTGCCCAAGTCTGTGTCCATTACCCAGTCGGTATTTATTGTCGTCATAGCGGACACCTTTGTGGCTATCCTCGCGGGCCTGGTGATTTTCCCCGCCGTATTTAGCAACGGCCTCGATCCTGCGGCCGGCCCGGGGCTCATCTTCCAGACCCTACCCGTGGCGTTTGCCCAGATGCCCGGCGGGCACCTGTTCAGTGTCTTGTTTTTCCTCATGCTGGCGTTTGCCGGTATTACTTCCATGGTCGGCCTGGTGGAGTGTGTCAACGCCTGGCTGGGAGATCGCTACCAAATGTCGCGCCACAGGAGTGCGGTGTTGGTGATTGGCTCAATCGCGGTTTTGAGTGTGGTGAGTATTCTGTCCTACAATTTGTTGGGTGATATGACGATAGGCGGGATGAATTTTAATGCGCTAATGGACTACTTCTCTACCAAGATTCTGCTGCCATTGGGCGGCCTGTTGATAGCGGTTTTTGCCGGCTGGATAGTGAGTAGGGAGGCCACCCGGGATGAGCTGGGCTCCCTAAACGCGCTCGGCTTCCAGATATGGTACTTTCTGATTCGCTTTGTCGTGCCGCCAGCCCTGTTGATTATTTTTGTTATGGGTGTCCTTGGTTAAATGCTCTCCGCACTGAACGACTTCCTTTGGGGGCAGTTTTTAATCGTAGCGCTGATAGCCGTAGGGCTATTTTTCACCGTCTCCTCGCGCTTCGTGCAGTTTCGCTATTTCGGCCGGATGTTTGGCGTGCTGCGCAGTGCCATGCACCGCGAGACAGGGCGTATCAGTTCATTTCAGGCGCTAGTGGTGAGTGTTGCCGGGCGCGTTGGCAGCGGCAATATTGCTGGCGTTGCCGTCGCCATTACGTTGGGGGGACCCGGCGCCATATTCTGGATGTGGGTCATCGGATTAATGGGCATGGCCACCAGTTTTTTCGAATGTTCGCTGGCCCAGTTATACAAACGGGTAGATCCTGAGGGCAACTTTCGAGGCGGACCTGCCTACTACCTCAGCCGCGGTATCGGGCAACAATGGTTGGCCCTCATCTATTCGGTGCTGTTGCTTGTAACCTTCGGCTTTGGCTTTAATGCGGTGCAGTCTTATGTGGTTGCCACGTCGGTCAATGCCTCCTTTGGTGTGCCCACCTGGATCACTGGGCTGGTAATGGTGGTGTTACTGGGGGCCACCATATTTGGCGGCATGAAGAGGATTGCCGTGGTGTCCGAAATCATTGTGCCGGTGATGGCCATCGGCTACTTGCTTTGCGCGGTATTGGTCATCGGGATGAATATTGGCGAGGTTCCCAATGTCCTGGCGACTATTGTGCGCAGTGCATTTGGTCTGGATTCCGCCATTGGCGGTGGCATCGGTGTTGCGATTCTGCAGGGCGTCAAGCGGGGCCTGTTTTCGAACGAAGCGGGCCTGGGTAGCGCGCCGAATGTCGCCGCGGTGGCCTACGTGCGACACCCGGTAAGCCAGGGCATCGTGCAGGCCTTCAGTGTATTTATCGACACCATCGTGATGTGCACTTGCACCGCAATTATTATTTTATTGTCGGATGTTTATCAGCCGGGTGCGCAAAACATATCGGGTGTGACGCTAACCCAGGATGCGCTGGCCAGTCATGTCGGTGCATGGGGGGGAGGTTTTGTCAGCATTGCCCTGCTGTTGTTCGCCTTCAGCTCGATTATGTATAACTACTATCTGGGCGAGAACAGTCTCAACTATTTCAGCGAAAACAATAAGAAAATGTTCAACGTCTTTCGGGTAATGGTCCTGGCGTTAATCTTTTGGGGTTCCCTGCAGGATCTGGGTACGGTTTTCGCTTTTGCCGATGTCACCATGGGGCTGCTGGCGGTGGTGAACCTGATCGGGCTGGTGTGGATGGCCAGGATTGGCATGCGGTTGTTGCGTGACTACGACCAGCAACTCAGGTCGGGCGTGGAGCCGCGTTTGAAGCTGGAGGATTACAGTGACCTCGATATCGATGAGGCGGCCTGGCGCGATTAGGGGCTATCGCGGTTTTATAACAGGGGCGACATCAAGCGTGCACTGCCCATCGCCAGCGGGAACCACAGCGGCTTACTCTCAATCTCCCCCATGCTGACTTGTCGCGAGTGTTGCATGTCCTGTTGCAACATGTCGGATACCTTGCCGGCAAAATTCAAATCGTCAACCAGCAGGGTAATTTCAAAGTTCAGGCGAAACGACCGGTTGTCAAAATTGGCCGTACCCACCCCCGCTATGTGCTCGTCCATCAATAAAACTTTTTGGTGCATAAAACCGCCCTGATAGCGATAGACTTTGACCCCGGCGGGTAACAGCTCCTTGGTATAGGACCAGTTGGCCATGGCTACAAACGGTCCGTCGGGTTCATCGGGGATGATGACCCTCACGTCCACCCCGCGCAGCGCAGCCAGCTGTAAAGCGGCAATAATGCCTCGATCGGGAACAAAATACGGGCTGGCAATCCAGATTCGCGATCTGGCCTCTACAATCAGCTGGTGGTACATCAGGCCGGCCTCTTCAAATTCACTGGCGGGATCCGAGGGAAAGACCAATACCTTGCAATCGCCTTTGTCGTAGTTGGTAAACTCCCAATCTATCGCCAGTGGCGTGCGAGTCGCCCAGCGCCAATCGGTGGCAAATGCAATCTCCGCCCCCAGCACAGCGGGCCCTTCAATACGTGTGTGGGTATCGCGCCAGTGGCCTATTTTTTTATTCAGCCCAAGGTATTCGTCCCCCACATTATGGCCGCCTATCCAGGCCACCCGGCTATCTACCACTACAATTTTTCGATGGTTGCGAAAGTTGAGCTGGAATCGGTTGCGCCGACCCTGGGTGGTGTTAAAAGCCGCGACTTTCACCCCGGCGGATGTTAGCTGGCGGTAGAGCTTGGTGCGGGGGAAGGGGCGACTGCCTATTTCATCGTACAACAGCTTCACCTTAACTCCGGCCTTGGCCCTGGCCGCCATGACCTCGCCCAAACGCTGCCCCAGATCGTCATCGCGAATGAGATAGAACTGGAATAATATGTATTTTTGTGCGGACTTCAGTCCCGCCAATATACTGTCGAAAGTCGCCTGACCGTTGATCAGCAGTTCGACCTGATTGCCTCCGGTAGCGGGCATTCTGGCCAAACTGTACAGGCTGGAGTAAAGGGCGCTCACACCCGAGCGGGGAATCAAGTGTTCCTCTATCGTGCCACTGGTGTGTCGAATCAGGGCCAGGGATTCCTGCTCTATCTCGTGGCGTTGCTCCAGGTACCCGTCAAATTTGTTGCGGCCAAACACCCAGTAGCAGGGGACCGCGAAGTAGGGAAAAGTGAGCAGTGAGATGACCCAGGCAATAGCTCCCTGTGCCGTTCGTACTTTAATCACGGCTTCCAGGGCAGAGGCGATGCCAAGAATATAGAATATCACCACAGTCACTGCGATGATTTCCGTAAATAGTATTAGATCCATCTTGCCAATAGTTTAGCAGGTACTGCCCGCAGGAGACATTGGCAGCGCCGGTTTACTCCAGCAGCGTCGACCTCAGCTGCTGTATCTCTGGGGATGACAAGTCCAGGCCATCGGCCACATAGTTGTCAAAATTACCCCAGCGCTGATCTATGGCCTCGAAACTCGCTTCCAGCCAGGCTTCCTCTACCCCCATCATGATGGCCAGTTTATCCGCCGCTTCCTCACCTTTCATCAGGCGGATGAGGCGCAGCTGGTTTTTGCGTGCAGCCAGCATATGGCTCTTGCTTTCCATATAGTCCCTCAAGACAGTGTCTTGCGGCACGCCCAAAATGCGCAGGAGAATGGCGGCGGCAAAGCCGGTTCTATCCTTGCCGGCCGTGCAATGCCACACAACAGGACTGCCGTTCGCGTCCAACACAGTATGGATAAACCTGCTGTATTGAGGGGTGAAGGTAATGGCAAATTGGCGACTGGCTTCCAGCATGAACGTATTGGGGTCGAAGTCCTCGAAGTCGCCGCTTCTAATGCGTTCCATGAGCTCGCCAAGCAGGGCCTTGTTGCCATCGTCCAGGGTCGGGAGTTCTACAATGCTAAATTCGTGGGGGTCGGGCAATACACTGGGTTCCTCGTCCTTTTCGACCGCGGATCGAAAGTCGATCAATGTGGCCAGACCAAGGTGCTGTATTGCCTGTAGATCGGAGCGACTGGATTGGGCGAATGACCCCGAACGATACAGTTTTCCCCATTTCACGGTGCGGTTATCCGCGGTGCGGTAGCCACCGAGATCCCGAAAGTTGACGATACCCTCAAATGCCAGCAAGCGGTGCTCAGCCCGTTGGGCCAGGGGTAATGTAACCGGGGCAATGACCGGTGCAGAGGGAATAAATTGAATGACTGCCATCGCCAGCAACAGTGCTGGCAGCAGCCAGAGTAGCATTTTCTTCTTGCTCAAAGTCAGAGCTTCAATTGCGCTGTCGGATCAGCTGGTGAGGTTTTCGGGGCCCCAGTAGGCTTTCATTGAAACGACCTTACCCTGCGCGTCAAATTCGAAGACATCGATTACCTCAATGGTCATTCCCGACATACTTACCTGAAAGGGAAAGGCGACGGCGTTGCCCGCACAGCGCGGTGCCCCCGTGGGTATCAGTTTTGCGCCGGAGGCGAGAGCGCCTTCGTAGAATGTGCAAATGGCATCGATACCGACGTGAACGTCGGTTCCAACGGGGTCTTCCACCGTGGCATCGGCGCAATACATGTCCCTGATGATGGCAATATCAGATTGTTCGAAAGCTTCAATATAGCGATCTACAACCGCAATTTTTTCACTGTTTTCCATAGTGTTCCCCCATTAAATAATAATAGTTCCTAATAGCCGCACAGGCTCGCGTAACGGTCTTTGTGAAAGCCGGTGTCGCCATATATCTGCATGGCTACCCGGGCGCGCTTCAAAAAGAAGCCAATTTCCAGATCGTCGGTAACCCCTATACCGCCGTGCATTTGTACCGCTTCATTGGTGACCAGCTTGACCAGTTCATTCAACTTGGCTTTTGCCAGGCTGGCAAGCTTTGGCAATCCCTCCGGGTTATCATCGACGGTGGACAGCGCCTGCATCAGAACCGAGCGACACAATTCTATTTCGCAGCGCATATGCGCTGCGCGGTGCTGCAGCGCCTGGAAACTGCCAATATGCGCGTCAAACTGAATGCGTTCCTTGAGGTAGTCTATGGTGCGTTCAAAGGCTTCCAGCGCACAGCCCATCATCTCGGCGGAGATGGCAACTCTGGCGCGGTCTAATACCGGCTCAAGCACAGGCCATGCCCCATCGAGCTCGCCAATAATATTTTCGCGCGGCACGCTAACATTATCGAAACTGATGTTGGCGCTGTTGCGGCTGTCGGCCGTTATAGTGCGTTGCAGGGCAATGCCCTGCGTGCTGCGGTCGACCAGAAAGAGGGTGATGCCCTCCGTGGCGTTGTCATCTTCGCCACTGGTGCGCGCGACGACGATGAGTTTATCTGCGCTGTGACCATCCAATACAAAAGTTTTTCTGCCGTTGATAATATAGTTATCGCCGTCGGCAGTTGCCCTGGTCGCGATGTTGGTTGGGCGATGGTGATGGGATTCTTCCAACGCCAGTGCCAGGGTTAGCTGGCCCTTCGCTATGTCGGGTAGTAGTGTTTCTTTCTGCCGGGTATTTGCGCCCAACAATATAGCCGAGGCGCAGACAACTGCGGACGCAAACAGTGGCGAGGCGGTGAGCTTGCGACCTGTTTCCTCCAGCACCACACCCAGGCCCATAAAGCCGAAGTCCAGGCCACCATGCTCCTCCGGGAGGATGATGCTGGCCCAACCGAATTCAGCCATTGTGTGCCACAGCTGCGGGCAGTAGCCGGTTGTGTCGCGCTCGTCCCGCAGCTTTCTCAACGCTGATACTGGCGCGTTGTTAGCCAGGAATTCTTTCGCGGTGTCTTGCAATAGCCGCTGCTCTTCATTTAAAACCAGAGCCATTTGTCTCTCCTGATTCGATGGCCAAAATCGGCGCTATGACCGGGGCAATTCCAGTAGTGTTTTGGCGATGACGTTTAACTGGATTTCCGAGGTACCACCGGCGATGGTCATCGCCTTGGACATGGCCCACAGGCGCAGGGTATCCAACTCTTCTGCAGAATATCCCTCGCCCTCCCACCCGAGTCCCTGACTGCCCATGATGGCCAGCAATAGCTCGCTTTTAACTTTTTCCGCTTCGGTGCCCACGTATTTCATGACCAGCGGCACAGCGCTCTGTATGCCGGCCTGGCGCTCCTCGAAGCTGCGAAAATGCGTAAGGCCAATGGCGTGCATATTCATGTCGTAGTCAACCAGTTCTCCGCGCAGCTGAGAATTGACAATTTTGCCGTTTTCAAACTCCAGATACTCCCGCGCGGCAGCGTTAGGGGCAACCACTTGTCGTGGGGTGTCGCTGCCCATTTCAGCCATCAACTTACGCTCGTGGACTAACAGCGCCTTGGCGATAGACCAGCCGGTATTTACCTCACCTACCAGGCCGCTTTTGGGTGCCTTCACGTCGTCGAAAAATGTCTGGCAAAATTCCGAATCGCCGCTGATCAAGTTAATGGGGGTCACGCTGATACCCGGCGTTGCCATATCGATCAACAAAAAACTGATGCCCTCTTGTTTCTTGGCGGAACGGTCGGTGCGCACCAGGCAAAATATCCAATCGGCCTTGTCCGCCGATGTCGTCCAGGATTTGCTGCCATTGATCAGATAGTGATCACCCATATCTTCCGCTTTACACTGCAGGCTGGCCAGGTCTGAGCCCGAGCCGGGCTCCGAATAACCCTGGCACCAGCGCACGTCGGCATTGATAATGGCTGGTATGTGTTGCTGTTTTTGTTCCTCTGAACCGTATTCAAGCAGCGCTGGCCCGAGCATCCAAAGGCCGTGACTGAAAAGAGGGGTGCGCGCACTTATTCGCTTCATCTCTTCTTTGATAATCTTTGCCTGCAGGGCGGTGTGACCGCCTCCGCCGTATTGTTCGGGCCATTCGGGTGCAATCCACCGTTGATCGCGCATGCGTTCAAACCATAGCTTCGCATCATCACTGGGAAACGAACCGCCTCGCCCGCCCCAGTACTGTTGATCGGGGGTCATGGGCTGTCGCTGGGACTCCGGGCAATTGTCTTCCAGCCACGCGCGCGCGTCTTGGCGGAACTGATCCAGGTTTTCCAAACTTTGCTCCTTAATGTATGCGCTATCGTACAAGCGCAGTGATGCGGCTATCATACTGGCCGTGTAGGGCGGATTAAAGGTGTAAAGGGCTAATTAGCGACTTGTTGGGGGCCATGGCTTAATAACTCAGCCCGTCCGGTAAAATCAGAGAAGCCCTGCCGCCTGCGAAGGACACCGCTAAGCCGAAAACGGCGCTGGGGCTGTGGTTATTGACCAGTACCGGTGCAAAGAGGCAAGCTGGCCCCATTTCGACAACTACAATACAACAACACGGTGGGATGACCATGAACAGGTTTACAGATAAAGTAGTGATGGTGACCGGCGCGGCTGGAGGTATCGGTAAAGCCAGTGCCCTGCGCATCGCCGCCGAGGGTGGCGCGATTTTTTGCGTCGACTTGAACGCAGAGGCAGTTCAACAAACGGTTGAGGAAATTACCGATCAGGGCGGCCAGGCGGCGGCCCATCCTTGCGATGTAGGCGATGAAGCTGCGGTCAACGCCTGTGTCGCCGCCTGCGTACAACGTTATGGATCACTTTATGCCTTGGTCAATATGGCCGGTATTTTACGCTTTGATGACACCGAGCAGTTGCAACTGAGCCATTGGCAAAAAGTGATTGATATCAATTTGACCGGCACCATGCTCCTGTGTCGTGCAGCGCTGCCCCATTTGTTAGCCACCAAAGGCAGTATTGTGAATGCAGCTTCCACCGCGGCCCTGTCTGGACTGCCCTGTGGTGTGGCCTATTCCGCATCCAAAGGCGGGGTGTTGGCCATGACCCGCAGTATCGCGGTGGAGTATGCCAAGCGTGGTGTTCGGGCCAACTGTGTTTGTCCCGGGGACATCAAAACCGGCATGACCGATGGCATCGCGTTCCCCGACACCATGGATTTTGAGCTATTGCCCAGGATTATGTCTCTGTCGGGCGCCAAGGGTCCGGAGACGCTGGCGAGTGTGATTGCCATGCTGGCTTCTGAAGATGGCATCCACATTACTGGCGAGGACATAAGAGTCGACGGCGGTACCCTGTCCTAGCTAAAATGGGAGCCCAGCAGTAAGGTGAGCATGTAGCATGTCATTTGAACCTCTATACAGTAGTCTGACGCGGCGCCTCGCCGACACCGAAGGCGGAGCCTGGGAGGTCAGTGATAGGGCGCGGGCGATGCAGCGCGCCGGCGAGGATGTGATTCTTCTGTGTGTGGGAGATCCCGACTTTCGCACCCCGGAACCGATTATTGACAACGCGGTGAGTTATCTACGGGTGGACAGGACCCATTATTCTCCGGCGCTGGGTGAGATCAAATTACGCCGGGCGGTTGCTGATTTGGAAACCCGCTCTTCGCCCCACCCCTGCACCGTTAATGAGGTGGCCATTTTCCCCGGGGCGACCTCTGCGCTGTACGCGGTAATGAGCTGTCTGCTGGATGCGGGGGACGAGATCATCATCCCCGAGCCCATGTATGTCGGCTATCAGCCTATTATGCGGGCAATAGACGCTAACATGGTCTGCGTGCCGCTGCGTGTCCAAGCGGGGTTTGCGCTTGATATGGCAGTTATAGAGGACGCTTTTACGCCCGCCACGCGGGTGCTCTTCCTGAATACACCGGGCAATCCAACGGGCAGTATTATTCCCGCTTCGGAGCTGCAGGCCCTGGGCGAACTCTGCCGTGCACGCAATGTCTGGCTGGTGTGCGATGAAGTGTATTCAATGTTTACTTATGAGGGGCGGCACCGCTCGGCCAGGGCTTCGGTGAAGGAGCTGGATAACGTGGTGATGATTGACGGCCTTTCCAAATCCCACGCCATGAGTGGTTGGCGGGTGGGTTGGGTGGTGGCTCCGCCGGCACTGATTGAACGCCTGGGAGAGTATTCCACCACCACACTTTTCGGCAGTCCGCAATTCATTCAAGATGCCAGCGCCTTTGCCCTGGAAAACGACCAGGCCTACGTTGCCCAGATGCGCGAACAATACCGTGAGCGGCGTGATTTTGTACTCGAGCGCCTGGCAGAGGTGGCGCAGATGACCTGTTTATGCCCGAAAGCCGGGATGTTTATTATGTGCGATGTGCGGGGCAGCGGCCTCGACGGGCGAGAATTTGCCGAGCAATTGCTGGCGGCTGAGCGTGTTTCGGTGGTGCCGGGAAGTGCGTTCGGGCCTTCGGCAGACGCCTGTATCCGTCTGGGTTTGGCCCAAAATATGGCGACTTTGAAAAAGGCCTGTGAGCGAATAAGGCGGTTCTGTGAATCCCTGCCGCAGGTGAGCTAAAGGCGGCTTAAAAATGCTCGAATACGTTTGGCGTTGGCGCCCATATCGCTCACGCCCACACGCGATACCGAGCGCAGATCGATGCGCGTGCCGTTCTCGGCGCGTCGCAGGCGGATGACGATGTCGTCCTTGAACGCCATTACCGCCGTGGTATCAACGGCCTCGATGATTCCTGCTTCGGCGTCGCTGTAACTGATTTCCCAGCCCATCATTTTCGCCACATCGGTAGCACGGGCGAATGCATCGGCAAAATTACGCGTGCTGTGGTGGGCTTTGATATCCGGGTAGCCGTCGACCTGTAATTGCAGGGTCTGCGCATTGATATCCAGTGAATTTGCCGACTTACCTCGAATATTTTGAGCCTGAGTGAACAGCGGCGGATCAAGCGTGTCGGTAGTGATATCGTGAATCGCGGGGTAATCACCCCCGGTCAATAGGGACAAAAAGAGCGCGGTGCCCGGCAGCGATGCAAGACTTCGAATCATCAGGGGGCGCCGTTGTGTGGCAAAGCGCGGCAGGGCCATACACAGCGCAAATACCGCCAACAGTAAGGTGGCTCCCACACAGCACAAGGCATAGATTACCAGGCCCTGCTGCCACATGCCGGAGCGCACGTAGAGGATGCTCAGGGGCAGAGCCAGCAATAATGTCAATGCGAGATAGCCGCCCCAGGTAATAATTTTAGAAGATTCCGTCGGTGAGTTCATTGACCGCACTCCCAGATAGTTCACATTGACTGACTGTAGAGCACTTTATCGCGCTTTAGAAGTCGAAAAATTGTGATTCGTCAATTCTCCTGTTTAACTGTCCCCGTGAATCAATCTTCCGAGGACAGAACTATGGGTAGAGTAACAGGCAAAGTCGCCATTGTGACCGGTGCGGCGAGCGGGATGGGTAAGGCAGATGCATTGCGTCTGGCGGCAGAGGGCGCGAAAGTTGTGCTGGCGGATATGAATGATGCCGACGGCCAGGCGGTCGCCGACGAAATTGGCGACAACGCACTCTATCTTCACCTGAATGTCTGCGACGAGGAAAACTGGAAATCTGTGATTTCACAGACCTTGGAAACTTTTGGCAAGCTGGATATTCTGGTGAACAACGCCGGTATAATCACCCTGGGCAGTGTGGTTGACGCCAGCCTGGACGACTACCGCAAGACTAATGCGGTGAATAACGAAGGTGTGTTCCTGGGCTGCAAGCACGCCATTCCCGCGATGGAGCAAAGCGGCGGCGGTTCAATTATCAATATGTCATCGGTATCCGCTCTGCACGGCATGTCCTTTGTGGCGGCTTACAGTGCCAGCAAAGGTGCAGTCATGGCGCTTACTAAAAGCGTTGCCATGTTTTGTAAGGAACAGAAAAATGGCGTTCGCTGTAACTCGATTCACCCCGATGGCGTCAAGACGCCCATGGTCGTCAAAGTGGCCACCGGCAAGGATGTGGCGACCGAGGAAGAGATTGAGGAATTCGGCCGTCTGGGAAATATGTGTGAGCCGGATGATATTGCCAATCTGGTTTTATACCTGGCCTCCGACGAATCGAGGTTTGTCACCGGTACCGAGATGGTGATTGATAATGGGGCGACAATTACCCCGCCAATGGGCGTACCCGGCTAAAGGGTGAGCAGGTTTTCGGGCTTTTCTTCCTCTCCAGAGACGGCGGGAAGCGGAATATCACTCGCCTCAATCAGAGGTTCGCCTCTCGGGTTTAGCTCCGCCGGGGTGATTTTCCCGCGCAACTCAATGTCTTTGGAGCTCAATTCAAACAGCGTGTTCACTGCCTCATCGCGATGTTTTACCCGCATGACGGTGCGTGCATCACGGCCGTCAACCCAGAGTTTCTTCTTGCCCCAGTAGTGGCCCAGTTGATTGCGGATCAGGAATACTTCGGTCATATCAAGGTGTCTTTTGCCTGGTTAATTTTGGCGGCGAGGTAGTCGCTGCCACCGCGATCCGGGTGGATCTTTTGTATCATCTTGCGGTGGGCCACAATAATCTCTTCTTCGCTCGCCCCCTCTTCGAGACCGAGCACCGCCAGGGCTTCCGTTGGGCTCATCGTTGGGCCGCTACTGGGAGGCTTTGCCTCATTAGCCGCCGCCTGTTTACCGCGCAGTGACGCCAGCATGGGGAAGAGTCTGATCAGGGTGGGAAGCAACTGCCGCAGGCCAACCAGCAGGCCGGTAAGCGCCGCGCCTATCCAGTGCATCCGACCGGTGAGAGTGAGACCAATGACCACTACCACGGCGATGCCCAGACCCAGTTTTATATATTCAGCCCGACGCTTCTCCGGCGACGAAGCCTGCGCTCGTCTGAACAGGATGTAGACAACGCCGACAACTGCCAGCAGGAGTATCAGTCTGGGCACAAATGTCTCTTTAGCGGTTCAGTTTACCGAGGTCGATGAGTTCGGTTAAATAGTGTCTTCTTTCGGCCAATTCGTGGATCGCTTGTCTCATTTCCGCTTCGTTGATGCTTTGGGTCTGTTCGGGGTTAAGGTTAACCAGCTCCCAGAGCTTGCG
>SMVA01286650.1_pt1 | contig 27073 bp, 26 predicted proteins | sample 2456451 | NCBI WGS metagenome assembly SMVA01 (sample SAMN11095933, study PRJNA526329) | marine sediment metagenome | biome: Marine sediment; feature: Surficial sediment; material: Deep marine sediment; isolation source: Hadal surficial sediment | place: Pacific Ocean | collected 2014-05 | depth... | reverse complement strand
CAGCGGCAATCGTCGATGCGATCCTGGCCGAAGAACGGCTCGCCGCGAAACACGAGCGTCGGCACGCCCCAGTGGCCCGCGTCGGTCAGCGCGCCTTCGTTGCGTCGGATCTCGGCATCGTAGTCGTCGGCATGCGCCGCGATATCGGCGTCCATGTCGATCAGGTCGAGCCCCGCGCCTGCGGCGGCGTCGGCGAGGTGAGCCCCTTTATCCCAGTCGCGCGTACCGCCGAAGATCAGGCGGGCGACGTCGGCCGTGAAGTCGAGGCCGCGGCCGCGCCGGCAGGCCGCGACGCCGAGACGCGTGAGCCGGTGGATGTAGGGTTGGTCGTCGCCGATCGAAAACGAAGTCATGTCCATGACGACCGGATCCGGGTCCGGCCACGCGAACGGAATCGCGAGACGCTCGGCAATGCGTTCCGCATCGTGGACGATGTACTGCCAGCGATCGGGTTTGCCGCGCGGGATATTTGCGAAAAATTCCGGTGTCCGAATCGCAATCGGATAAACCGGACGCAGGTTGATCTGCACATCGAAGGCTTCCGGCAGCGCGCGAACGCGGTCGAGTGCGAGGTAGCAGTAGTGGCTGCGGTAAGACCAGAAGAAATCAATGACGTCCATCGCGTTGCCTTAGTTAGACATATCAGTTCGGAAATACCGGGTCAGAAATACCAGGCCAGTTGCACGTAGAAGCCCGGTCCGTTAGAAAGATATTGATTCGGCATGCCGGTTTCAATGCCGCCAAATTTGGTCCCATTGGGATTGGCTTTCGCGGCGCAAAAAAAGACCCCGCCGGAGCGGGGTCAGTACTTGGAGGAAGTCCTGATGCCCGATAAGGGAGTCGGGCATGACTTCCATTCGTGACCGGCCCTGATGATGACGCAAATCGGGCCAGCCATTGACATAATACATTTAATAGCAACTTTGAAACATCACCTAAATGGATGAAAAAGCCGAGGAAATGAACGCAAAAGCGCTAACCACGGTAAATTCCGTAGACGCATTGCAGCATTCAGCCGGCCGGCCGCTGCGGATGGCCCGTCGCCATGGAGTGCTATGCTTTCGAGATTGACTGGCCCGCTTCGCTTGGAGGAAAGGATAATGACGTCACTTAAAGCACTTTCGATCGCGACCCTCGCTGCCCTCGGTATGGCTGCGGCCGCACAGGCCGGTGAGCCGCGGGAACGGGATTTCGTCCAGTTCAGTGGTTTCGAGGGCCAGGAGCAGCAACTGGGCGCAGCCGTCGCCGCGACCATCATGGAAATTGCGCCGGCCGGCTTCACGCCGGCGAGCAATACCGGCCACGATTTCAGCGATCCGCTGCGGCAGGAACGTCTCGGCTTTGCCGTATCCACGGCGATCCGGACGATTAATGCCGATGAGCCCTATATGCACGAAATGAATGACGCACTCGTCAAAATGACGCTGACCTACATTCAGTTCGCGAAAGATCACGACTTGCTCGATGATCTGATCGCAATGGAGGTTCGCACGCAGTTCCCGATGCTGACGCGGGTCGGCCGGCTCATCAGGCAGACCGGCAACCAGGAACTCGCATTGCAGGCAATCACCGATCGCACGACCTGCTTTTATCAGCTGGTCGATAACGCGCAGCGCGAGCCCGGCACGATCACCTATCAGTCCCCGTTCGGCAATGTGCTGAAACAGACGCGGCGGCTCGACATGCACGACCTGACCGAGCAGGAGATCCATGAAGTCTGGACGGTCCCGCGAATCAAGGCTCAGGCCGAACTGCTGGGCGTGGAGGTTCAGGTGTCCGAATGGCGTGACGACGGGATGATCACGATCAGTGTGCCGCAGGTCACGATGGCTCAGGCGACCGAATAACGTCTACTAAGGCTTCGGCCTCACTAACGTCGTGGCAGGGGCTGCAGGCGCATCTCCCACTTGGAATACATCGGGAAGCGTTGCGTCAGTAGGACGAGTACGGCGACGAAGGCGGTCAGCAATCCAACGGACTGAATGATGCCCGTCCAGTTATCCAACGGGTTGGCGTCGATCGAGAACGCGGGCACGACCATGAGGTATTTGCAGGTCCAGATACCGACATTGATGCCCAACGCAATCAGGCACATCGCAAAGATCGATCGCTTGACGATGGCGAAGATGAAAGACGCGAACGGGATGAAGAAGCAGCCGGCCATCATCGTCCAGAAGTAGGGCCCGTAGTGACCGTACATCTGGCGGAACAACGGCTCGGTTTCCTGCGGCAGGTTGCCGAACCAGATCACGAAGAACTGTGCCCAGAAAAAGTACAGCCACAGGAGCGTGAAGGCCGTAATCATCATGCCCAGATTCTTGACCTGGTCGGGTCCGAACGGCGAGTCGGACGCCGTCCTGCGGCCGAGCAACGCGGGGAATACGATCAGCGCGGCCGAGCCCGCGAAAAGGTTGCCGAACCAGAAGAAAATCGGGAACACGGTGCTGTGCCAGTGCGGAATCAGCATCATGGCGAAATCCCAGGCGAACAACGTGTTGCAGACGATGAACGCGATGATTATCCACGGTGACAGGACATAGAGCTGACGCTCGACTTCGCGCTGGTCGGCCTCGCTGGCATTCGCGCCGTCCGGCAGGTCGAGCCGCAGGCTTTTCCATGCGTACACCGCGCTCAGGCCGTAAAAAAACAACAGACCGGACAGGTCGCGGATCAGCAGCCAGTTGATGTTCAGCCACCCACTCAGATGGTCCCCGGGCGATGGATGCAGCCAATAGAACAATTCATCTTTGCCATAGAAAAGGATGACCAGGAAGCCGATGAACGCGAATGGTGTGAACGCCAGGGTGCTGAGTTCGGCGAGCCGATAGTAGGGCTTCGACCACTGCGCACGCGTCAGGCGCGTGATCGCGCAGAACACGACGCCGGCCTGGCTGATGCCCATCAGATACAGGAACGAAACCAACAGCAAACTGATGTCGGGAGCGGTGTTCATTGGTTACCCAACTCGTGTTTGCCGAATTCATCTCTAATATAATTGATCACGTCCCACCTTTCCTCCTGGCTCAACGCGTCGCGGTAGAAAGGCATCAGGTCCCGGCCGCGCGTTAGCGTGAAAAAAATCTGACCGTCGGCCTGATCCTGGGTATAGGCGTCGTTCAGGTCGACGGGCGACTTGCTCTCGAATTTTTGCCCGACCGGGCCGTCGCCGAGACCGGTCGAACCGTGACAGACCTGGCAATGCACCGCATAGAACGCCTCGCCGCGCGCGATCGATGCAGGCGTGACGGGCACGGGATTGCGCAGCGATGCGGCCGCTTCCTTGGCATCGAACAAGCCGGTTTCCGTCGTCGGCGCCGGCACGATTTCGCCGCCGGTGACCGGCACCGAGCCCGGCTCCGGGGGGGCGATCGATTCCTGCGGCTTCTGGGACGGCTGATCGACCATGTCCTGATCCCAGGGATACGCCCAGCCTGCCGCGGCATAAGCCGTCAACAGCAGTGCGAAGAATGTCTGTCGAGCGCATCGCATCTAGAGATCCTCCGCCACGCGCCGCACTTCCTCGGCGCCCGCCTCGCGTAGAATGCCTTCGGCGCGCTGGAGTTGCTCGTCGTTCGCGCAGGCGACGGCGACGGCGAACCGGTCGACGGCCGCTTCGGGCACGTAGACGCGCTCGCGTATGGCCGGCAGCCGCGCACTGATATAAAAGCCGAGCACGGTCGCGAGGATGCCGAACAGGATCGTCATTTCATACGTGATGATCAGGAACGGTGGTATCGTGATGATCGGCCGGCCACCGGTCGGGTGCACGAACATCACGGCCGTGACCGCCGCGAGCAGGAAGCCCGATATGCCCCCCGTCAGCGCGCCGAAAAACGTGAATCGCTTGATGATGGTTTTCTTCGGGCCGAGGACATCCTCCACGCCGTGGATCGGGACCGGCGAAAGCAGCTCCGGTGTCTCGAAGCCGTCGCCCTTGAGTTTGCCGGCCGCCGCGAGGGCTGCCTTGGGCCCAACGAAAAGCCCCACTAGGCTTGCCATTCGGTCGCTCCTTCCGCGACGCCGTCGCCGGGCTCGTCCATGGTTTCCTTGATCTCGTAGATCGACACGCTCGGGACGATCTTGACGAAGATCAGGAACAGGGTTACGAACATCGCGAGCGAGCCGACGAGGATCGAAATCTCGACGAGGCTCGGGGTATAGACGCCCCAGGATTCCGGCAGGTACTGCCGCGACATCGTCGTCGAGACGATCAGGAAGCGCTCGGTGTACATGCCGATATTGATCACGATCGACAGGATCAGCATCGGTACGAACGAATTCCGGAATCGTGCCGAAATGAGTAGTAACGGCGCGACGGCGCAGAACAGGACCATCTCCCAATACAGCGGCGCGTAAAAGCCGAACAACTTGTATTTGAGCTGCTCGTATTCGAACGACGTGCCGCTGTACCAGCCCGTGAACAGTTCGATAACGTTGATGTAGCTCCAGATCAGCGACAGGACCAGCAATAATTTGCCGAGGTTATCGAAATGGATTTCGGTAATGTACTGCTCGAAATTCATGTATTTGCGCAGCATGAACATGACCGTGACGATGCCGGCCGTGCCCGAATAGATCGCACCGACGACGAAGTAGGGCGCGAAGATTGTCTGATGCAGTCCCGGTACGATCGACAGCGCGAAGTCCCACGACACGATGCTGTGCACCGAAACAGCCAGCGGAATGATCAGCACGGCGAGAAACGTGTAGGCCCAGCCGAGCCGGTGCCACTGCGTGTCGGTGCCGCGCCAGCCGAGCGACAGCAGGACGTACATGTGGTGCCGCCAGCCCTCGGTCTTGTCGCGCATGGCCGCGAAATCCGGAATCGAGCCCATGTAGATGAAAATCGAACTGCCGGTCAGGTAGGTCGTGATCGCCATGACGTCGAACAGCAGGGGCGAGCGAAAGTTCGGCCACAGCTCCATCTGGTTCGGATACGGCGCGGCCCAGTGAATGAACCACGGCCGGCCGAGGTGAACCATGACCATCGTCGCCGCGACGAGGAGCGAGAACAGCGTCATGGCCTCGGCGCTGCGATACATGGCCTTGCGCCAGGAACTGTTGGTGATATGCAAAACGCACGACAGCAAGGTGCCGGAGTGGCTCAGGCCGATCCAGAAGATGAAGCTCGCGAGGTAGGTGCCCCAGACCGTCGGATGATTCATGCCGGCCGCGCCGATGCCGAAGTAGAGCTGGTAGAACCACGGGAAAAAGAAACAGCCGAGCATGACGGTGATCGCAATGAACAGCGTGCGGTAATACTGCGGTCCTGTCTCGACGAGCGAGCGCAGGACGTCGCGGTTGACGTCGGCGTACTGGAGTTCGTTCGCTTCAGCTGGCATCGGCGTCTACCTTCTTCAGGTAAAACACGGACGAGTCGGTATTCAGTTCTTCGAGCACGCGGTAGGCCCGCGGATCGGTCATCATTTTCGATACTTTGCTGTCCGGGTCCTGCCGGTCGCCGAACACGAGCGCCTCGGCCGGGCAGGTCTGCACGCAGGCCGGCTGCACCTCACCGTCAAGAACACGCCGACCCTCGTCCTTGGCGTGATCCTTAGCCTGGCGAATGCGCTGGATACAGAACGTGCATTTTTCCATGACGCCCTTCTCGCGCACGGTCACGTCGGGATTCAACTGCTGGTCGAGCGGCGCGTCCCAGTAATGATTGGTGTAATTGAAATAGCGTACCTCGTACGGGCAGTACACCGCGCACGAGCGGGTACCGATGCAACGGTTGTAGATCTGCGTATTCAGGCCGTCCTGGTTGTGATATGTCGCGCTGACCGGACAGACCGTCTCGCACGGCGCCGAGTCGCAATGTTGGCACAGCATCGGGATGAACTTGAGTTTCACGTCCGGGTATTCGCCTTCCCAGTAACGTTCGATTCGTATCCACTTTATTTCGCGGCCCTTCGCGAACTCGGTCTCGCCGACGATCGGCAGATTGTTCTCGGCCTGGCAAGCCGTCACGCAGGCTTCGCAACCCGTGCACCGGTCGAGGTCGATCGTCATCGTCCAGTGGTAATCGAACTTATCGTAATAACCGGGTTTGCGGTATTTTCGCCAGGCCGTGAAAAAGCGGTCCATGAGGGTCATGTCGGTTCCACCTCAATCGGGATACTGTGCAGGTTTGCGCTGTGTTGGCCGCGGTCATGCTCGCCGTCACTTGATTTGGTCGTCTGGATGATGTCCCTGCCGAGTTCGCGCGATTTGCCCCCGGACCTGACGAGTTGGACGTGGCGCCCCGTCGGCACGAGTCGGATGCGCGTCGCACTCCAGGCGAGGCTGCCCGTCGACGGTTCCGTCTGCGGCGCGAGGATCGCGATCGGGTTGGCGCCGCGGTTGCTCGCGTAACGGCCATAGTGCGTATGGCCCTGGCCGATCGGCATCGCGATGACGTCGGGCCGGATCGCCGGGTAGACGAGCACTGGCGCCGTGACGCCGCCGTACGGCGACATGACTTCGACGAGATCGCCGTCCTTGACGCCAAGTTCCGTGGCCGTCACCGGATTGATCTCGACCCAGGTCCCGTAGACGACCGCCGTCATCGGGTCCGGTAGCTCCTGCAGCCATGGCAGGTTCGCCCCGCGGCCGTCGCGAAGCGTCGTGGATAAATACGGATGCAGGATAAACGGGTAATCGTCGGCAGCACCGGCAAACTCGGGCGGTTCGACGCCGATATTTTTGATCGTCTGCCGGCTCGGCGCGTACGAACGCCGCTTGCGCAATGTCTGTTCGCCCCAGACACCCGCCTTGAGCACGGTGTTCCAGAACGACTCGAAGCTTTCGGCATTGTCGGGCGCCGCACTGCGTGAATAAATTCTGCGCCAGCCCTGCTTGAGCAGATCTTCCATGCTGGCCCATGGCATCGGTTCACCGAGATCGAGTTCGCGCGCAATGCCCAGAATGATGTCGCCGGTCGCCTTCGTGTTATAGAGCGGCGAGACGACCGGCTGCGCTATCGTGCCGACGCGGAAGCCGACGCCGGGCTCGGGAATACTGTCGCCCCAACTCTCGAGGTAGGTATGACTCGGCAGGATCAGGTCGGCCATGGCGGTCGTGTCGTCCATGAAACTCGACAGGCTTACGATCAGCGGTATGCTGGCCATTGCCTCCCGGAATCCCGACGCGGCCGGCAACGTGAACACGGGATTGGTGCCGTTGATGATCAGGACGTCGATGCGACCGGCTCGCGCGTCGTCGATGAAATCGAGCATCTGGCTGTAGCTCGCCTGGCGCGGACGCAGTCCCTGGCCGATCAGGGGGTCGGGGTTGAACACGACCCCGCCCTCCTTGCCGAGATTACCGACCAGATAATTCAGCGCGTTCACGGCCACGAGTGCATCGACGCCGTTGGTGTGATTGGCTGTCGCGCCACCGCCGATCGCGAGGCTCGGCGCCGTATCCGCGAACGCTTCCGCGAGGCGCGTAATCATCTCCGCCGGTACGCCGGTCTGCTCGGCGATCGCGCCCGGCGCGTAAGGTTCGAGTGTGCGGCTCCACGTACTTCGGTCGCCGCCGCGATACCGACCCGAACTGACGATATGGTGCGCCAGGCCCAGCGCGAGCACGCCTTCCGTGCCGGGGCGGGCCGCGATCCATTCGTCGGCCGCGGCGCCGCTGACCGACATCCGTGGTTCGATCTGCACGAAGCGTCCGCGCGCGTTCGGGCGCCCCTGGCGGCTGTGACCGAAGCCGAGACTGTAGTGCACGGGAGACAGCCATTCGCCGAGATAATCGGCGCCGAACGACAGCAGGTAATTCGTATTGCTGATGTCGTAATAGGGCAGGGTCGAGACGTCGAAAAACTTCTGATTCGCCGCGTACAAGGTCTTCGGGTCCGCGAAATCGTGTTGCAGGATGCGCTTCGAACCGAGCTCGTCCATGAAGAGCTCAATCAGATTGCCGAGATGTCCGCGCAGGGTTTCGCTGAGAAACGCAATGCGTTCGCCCTTGCGTGCATCGCGGAGCGTCTGGAGGCGGCCGCTGAGTTGGGTCAGTCCCTGTTCCCAGGTCGTTTTCTGGAATGGCCCGCTGAACCGGTCACCCGTCCTGACCAGTGGTCCGGTCAGGCGGTCCGGGTTATAGAGGACCTGCAGACCGGCCTGGCCCAGTGCACAGAGCCGGCCCTGGTTGACCGGGTGTGCCGGGTTGCCTTCGATCTTCTTGGCACGACCCTCGCGCGTGCGCACGGATATGCCACAACCGGCGCCGCACAGGGTGCAGGCCGTGTTGTACCAGGTCGCGATGCCGGCGCTGAAGTCCTCGGGCGGAACGACGTACGGCACGAGGAATTCGACCGGGTGCTTGGTCGATTCCGCGATCATGAAACCCGCACCCGCACCGATACCGCCCGCACCGACGAGCTTGACGAAATCTCTGCGATCTATCTTGGCCATTGTGCTACGGCTTCTCCATGTTCTGTTCGTGCTTTCATCTATTTGTGGCAGGTCCAGCAGTCGGTGCCGTTTTCGACGAGATTCTCTTTGTGGCACGCGAGACATTCGCCCATGTGTACGGGCGCCATGCGTGTCACGACGTCCATCGTCTCAACGGGCCCGTGACAGGTCTGGCATTCGACGCCGGCCTTGATGTGCCGCTTGTGCGGGAAATAGACGAAATCCGGCAGGTCGTGCACCTTGATCCACGGGATCGGTTCCTTGTTTTCCCAGTAATTCATGACCTTTCTGATCTGCGGGCGATCCGTCGCGATCTCATTGTGACAATTGATGCACTTGTTCACGCTCGGCACGCCGGCCGAAATCGAGCGGCGCGCCTGCATGTGGCAGTACTGACACGGGATCTGGTTTTCGCCGGCGTGAATTCGGTGACTGAAATTGATCGGTTGCACAGGCGTCGTGCCCGGAAAGAATGCCGCATTCGCCCAATAGCCGAACACGAGCCCCGCCAGGCCGACCGCGACGATCAAAGCCGCGGGCCACAGTACTTTCAGGGTCGGTACGATCGAAACGCCCATTCGCTCAGGTGTCCAACAGTTCGTCTTGCTTCGGATCGCTTTGTTCGAGCAGTCCGAGTGCGTGCCCGAAATCGTCGCCGAACGCATGAATCAATTTGGCGACATCTGTATTCTTCGTCGCCCGCAAATAGCTGTCGGCCAGGCGATGAAAGACCTGGTAATAGAAGAGGTTCATGTCCTCGACGGTCATTTCCTTGGTCCAGAGGTCGATGGCGGCCGCGGTCTTGTTGTCGCTGTCCCACAGCGAGAGCAGCATCGACTGCGACGTTTGCGGCCCGTCCTTGCCCGCCTCCGAGGCCTCCCATTCGATCCGGGTCGGCAGGTTGTCGCCGTCGAGGTCGACGTTCAGTTTGATTTCAGCCGTTCTTGACATCATTCAGTGCTCTTGATTCCATACGATTCGATGTTCGATTTGCTCATCATTGCGGTCATGTTCTGCATTCTCGTCAGCCTCGGCAGCGGCCTGTTTTTTCTCGTCCGCGACCGGGGCAAGACCGAACGCACAGTGCTTTCATTGAGCCTACGCGTCGCCCTTTCCATCTTGCTGCTCGCGCTACTCGCGTACGGATTCACGGCCAGATTCATTTGAGCCCCGCCATTAAAACCAGTAGACGAACGTAAACAGGAACAGCCAGATCACATCCACGAAGTGCCAGTACCAGCTGGCCGCTTCGAACGCGAAATGATTGTCCGGCGAAAAGTGACCCTTTAAGGCTCTGAGCAACATGACGAAGAGCATGATGGTGCCCATCGTCACGTGGGCGCCATGGAATCCGGTCAGCATGAAAAATGTCGAGCCGTAAATACCGGACCCGAGGCTCAAACCGAGCTCCGAATACGCGTGCATGTATTCGACCACCTGAAGAGTCAGGAAGGTCATGCCGAGCGCGACCGTGACGGCCAGCCAGAGTTGCAGGGGCAAGCGCTGGTTTTTCTTGAGCGCCCAGTGGGCGAACGTGACCGTGACGCTGCTCGTAACGAGGATGACTGTATTGACGAACGGCAGCCCCCACGCGGCCATCGCCTCGGTCGTGCCGCCGCCGGGGGTCGTGAACAGCGGCCAGGTGTCAGCGAAATCGGGCCACAGCGTCAAATGTGTTTCGAGCCGGTGGCCGGCGCCGGCCAGCCAGGGAACGGAAATGATGCGGGCGTAAAACAGTGCGCCGAAGAACGCCGCGAAAAACATTATTTCGGATACGATGAACCAGGCCATCCCCATGCGATAAGTCCGGTCGAGCTGTCGGCTGACGAGCCCGGCCATGCTTTCCCTGATGACGGTGCCGAACCAGCCGAACATCATGAACGCGATCATCGCCAGCCCCGCGAAGAAAATCGGCGCACCGTAACTGCCCTCGGCGCCGACCTTGTCGGTGCTCTGGTGAATGAAGGTCGCGGCGCCGAACGCCGTCACGAACAACGCGGTTGAGCCGATGATCGGCCAGGCACTGCTGTGGGGCACGTAATAGCGGGGTGTCTCGCTCACAGGCTTGCCGTCTTGAGGTCCGGGATCTTAAACAGGGTGTAGGACAGGCTGATCGTGTGGATCTCGTCCGGCAGTTCGTCATCGATATAAAAAGTCACGCCCATTTCCATTTCTTCGCCGGCCTCGAGCCTTTGTTGCTCGAAACAGAAGCATTCGGTCTTGCGCAGGTACGCGGCGGCCAGTCCCGGCGACACGCTCGGTACGGCTTGGCCGGTCACGGCAATACCGGCGCGGTTGCGGACGTAAAACAACGTCGTGACCATCTCACCGGGCCGCACCCGCAATCGACTTTCCGTCGGCCGGAATTCCCACGGCAGGCCGCGGCCGACCTGCGCCAGGAACTGGACCGTGACGACCCGGTCCGAGACGCGTGTCGCCACGCCCGGCAGAGTTTCAACGGCGCCGCCGAAGGTCCTGCCGTTCAGGCCGGTCAGTTCGCAGAACACGGTATACAGCGGCACGAGCGCGAACGCGAAGCCGAACATGCCTACGGCGAGAACGGTCAGCAGGGCAAGATGTTTGCGCCGATTGTCGCGTGCCGCGGTCATTCGTCACTCGTGCCGATGGTCGGTGGGGTTTCGAACGTGTGCAGCGGCACCGGCGAGGGCAACGTCCACTCGAGGCCTTCCGCGCCTTCCCAGACCTGATCGGTGGCTTTCTCGCCACCGCGGATCGTCTTGATCACGATGTACAGGAACAGAATCTGGGTCAGACCGAGCAGGGCGGAGCCCATGCTCGAGAGCATGTTGAAGTCGGCGAACTGCGGCGAATAATCGACGATCCGGCGCGGCATGCCGGCCAGGCCCGAGAAATGCATCGGGAAGAACGTCAGGTTGACGGCAATCGTCGCCAACCAGAAATGAATCTTGCCGAGTCGCTCGTCGTACATGTGGCCCGTCCACTTCGGCAGCCAGTAGTAAACGGCTCCCATCGTTCCGAAGATCGCACCCGGATACAGCACGTAGTGAAAATGTGCGACGACGAAAAACGTATCATGGTATTGAAAATCGGCCGGCACGATCGCCAGCATAAGGCCCGAGAGACCGCCGATCGTGAACATCATGACGAAGCCGATCGCGAACAGCATCGGCGTCTCGAATGTCATGGACCCGCGCCACATCGTCGCAACCCAGTTGAACACCTTCACGCCGGTCGGCACCGCGATCAGCATGGTTGCGTACATGAAAAACAGCTCGCCGAAAAGTGGCATGCCGGTCGTGAACATGTGATGGCCCCAAACGACAAACGACAGGATCGCGATTGACACGGTCGCGTAGACCATCGACTGATAGCCGAACAGTTTTTTGCGCGCGAACGTCGGGATAATCTGCGAGGCGATGCCGAAGCCCGGCAGGATCATGATGTAGACCTCGGGGTGGCCGAAGAACCAGAAGATATGCTGGAACATGACGGGGTCGCCACCGCCGGCCGCCCGGAAAAAGCTCGTGCCGAAATGCCGGTCCGTCAGCATCATCGTCACGAGGCCGGCCAGTACGGGCATGACCATGATCAGCAGGAAGGCCGTGATCAGCCAGGTCCAGACGAACAACGGCATCTTCATGAGCGTCATGCCCGGGGCTCGCAGGTTGAAGATCGTGATGATGATATTGATCGAGCCGAGCACCGACGAGATGCCCATGAGGTGTACGCCGAAAATGAAGAAGTCCGTACTCGGCGGGCCGTACGTTGTCGACAGCGGCGCGTAGAAAGTCCAGCCGAAATTCGGCGCGCCGCCGTCCATGAAGAGTGACGACAGCAGCAGTGTGAAAGCGAACGGCAGGATCCAGAAGCTGAAGTTATTCAATCGCGGCAGGGCCATGTCGGGCGCGCCGATCATCATCGGTATGAGCCAGTTGGCGAGGCCGACGAACGCGGGCATCACGGCTCCGAATACCATGACGAGCCCGTGCATGGTCACGAACTGATTGTAGAGATTTGGGTCCCAGAACTGGATGCCGGGCTGGAACAACTCGAGCCGGACCAGTAACGCCATTGCGCCGGCGATGAAAAACAGCAGGAAACTCAGCCAGAGATAAAGAGTGCCGATTTCCTTGTGGTTTGTCGTCAATACCCAGCGCGCGACGAAACTCACGAGCGGATGGCGTTGCGGCTGTACGGATTCTGCGTGTGTGCTCATCGAGCTACTATCTGGCCTCGAAAACAGTCATGGGCTGAACAATCTCACCGGTCGCGTTGCCCCAGGAGTTGCGTTCATAGGTCAGCACGGCGGCCAGTTCCCGGTCGGAAAGCTGCGGCGCCCAAGACTGCATCTCGGTGTCGACCTTGCCGTTCATGACGCGGTTGAGGTGATCCACAAACGGTCCGGTCACGATGGAACTGCCGGCCAGGGCCGGGTATTTGCTGCCCTGACCCCTGCCGTCGGGCTGATGGCAGGTCGCGCAGTGCTCGATGTAGACTTCCTGGCCGATCGGCAGAAGTTCATCCATGCCCCAGGTCCTGGCGCGGTCGGCCTTGGCCTGCTCGCCGGACAGCGCCATCGCAAGTCGCTGGTCTTCGATCCAGGCATCGAATTCGGCTTCGGTCCGGACCTCGACGACGATCGGCATGAACGCGTGGTCTTTGCCACACAACTCCGTGCACTGGCCGCGGTAGGTGCCGGGCACGTCGACCCGGGTCCAGGCCTCGTTGATGAAGCCCGGCACGGCGTCCTGCTTGACCGCGAAGTCCGGCACCCACCAGGAATGAATGACGTCGTTCGAAGCCATCAGGAAACGGACCTTCTTGTTGGTCGGCAGGACGAGCGGGTTGTCGACTTCGAGCAGATAAAACTCGTTTTTCGGCTCCAGTCCGTCGATTTGTGCCTGCGGCGTGGCCAGGTTGCTGTAGTAGCCGATGCCGGCCTCGACATATTCGTAATGCCATTTCCACTGCGAAGCCGTGATGAGCACAGTCAGATCCGCGTCGCTGTTGTCTTCGATGTCCCGGAGCGCCAGCGTCGCGGGTATCGCCATGGCGGTTAGAATCAGGACCGGGATGACGGTCCAGATGACTTCTACCGTCGTGCTTTCGTGAAACCGGGCGGGCGTCGGGTGCTTCGAGCGCCGGTGCGCGTACATCGAATAAAACATCGCGCCGAAGACGATGATGCCGACGACGACGCAGACCGCGAGGCTTAATTGGTGCAGAGCGTAGACGCGCTGGCTGATTTCGGTGACGCCGGGGCGCATATCCAGTACGACGGCGCCGACATCGTGGGAGAACACCCACAAAACGAGGATTGACAGGCCGCTCTGTAGCCCGCCGGCGCTAGAAGTAAACCTTCCCGCCGAATTTTTTGTCGAGAGTTGTAGCAACGATGCCCTCTCATATCACAGGAAGCGCCTGTAAATGGGCGCGCGCCTTTTTGCCGGGCACATGATGCATGTTTGCTCATGTACCTGGCGAGAATTCGTTGTTGCGAAGGCAGGCGAATGGAACGCGATCGACTATTCGCTTAAATGCTTATTTGCCGCCTGCGATTTTCGGTCGTTGGTCTCCCGCCAGCCTCCTCAACTATGCGGGCAAGCATAGGCGAAAAATGAACCGAGTTCAAAGAAAGCGGCTAGCGTCGTAATTGCGCTACGGTGCGTAGCTGATGCCTTCCCTGCCAGTCGCGATATCGGAGCGCCGTCGCGCGTGCGACGCGATCGTTCCAATCGCCCCGGAAGGCCAGCTCGAATTCGTCACCATCTATTTTCGCCTGCCACAATTCGCCGGACCAGTCGATGAAAGCGAGGCTCTGGTTGGAATGTCGGCTCCAGTTGACGGTGTTCTGCGGCGTCTGCTCGAACGCGTCGCCGCGAATCCAGGTCGTCCACTTTTCGTTGTTCCAGGCGATGAATTCCATTGTGCCTTGCGCCCAGGGCTCATTGACCGGTTCGCTGGCGCGCTCGGCCGTAGCCCGGAACGCGAGGTTGGCCGCGACAATCGTTGCGGCGAAAGCTGCGAACAGACCCAAAACCACTTTACCCACGGTCATCTCCCATAATAATCCGGCGCGTTCATGTTTTTGCTGCGCCGCAAGCCATGCTACACAATTCGTGGGTCGCGTGATATCAGTTGGGCGGTTCGGCCAGCCGGCTGAAGCGCAGCACCGCGCCGCCCGATTCACCTTCAATGTCGTAGAAATACAAAAGATCCGTTTGCGCGTCGAGCCGATATCCGCGCACCGACTCGAGCGTCTTCAGATAGCGGTATTCCTGGTCCAAAACGGCCTCCGAACAGGCCATCTTCGTGCTCGCGAGCGGCCCGAGTTCGATTCTCGCGCCGCTGATCTGCGCGGGCCCGAAGAACCGGTTGCATCCGCCGCTGCCCGTCACGCGGGTGGCATCGTCGAAACTGATCGTCGACCGGAGCAGGTCGATCACGCCGCGGCCTTCGATCGCTTCGGCCACCCAGCGTGAGCCGATCAGTGAATCGCCACCACCGCCATTTAACGTTTCGCAGGCCGCGATCAGCAACCCGCCCAGGACGATGCCAATGCGTCGCAGGGTTGTGATGATGTTGATCAGTTTCGGAAAAACCCAGGTTTCCGAGTACCAGGATGGCCGGATTTTTATTTCTTTCTTCATCGAGCCGTCGCCGTGCGGCGCATCAATACTATCGCAAATGCAGTTCGACAATGTCGCCGTCGGCCACGACGTGATCCGGACCGACTTGCTGACCATCGAAGACCTCGGCGCCCCAGACCCGCGCATATCGCAATCCGGTCGCAAAATCCTTGTGCACGAGCCGCGCGACGTCCGCTATCGTCTGACCACCGCGCACCGTAAACGGCCTTTCGCGCTTGAACGGCTTGCCGGGCGTCTTCGTATAGACGCGCCGGATCTCGAGTCCCTCAAACAACAGCGGGGCAATCGCGTCGCAGCCTTGGCCGGTCATGGCCGAACAGGCCAGTGCCCGGAAACTGAGTCCCAGCAGTTCCTCGAGAACGCGTACCTCGTCCGGGTCCGGGTCGAGATCGCTCTTGTTGGCGACGAGGAGAGTGGGCAATTCAATCCGCAACGGATCGTCTGTGTCGGGCGACTCGACCGCGGCGTTGCGATCGAATCCGGGCCAGCTTTCGTGCAGGCAAATCTTTTTTTCGGCCAGTTTTTCGAGGATCGTCGGCACCTGGTCCAGGCACTCCGGCTCGCTCAGGTCCACGACCAGCAGCGCCGCGTCGGCTGGCTGCAGTGCATTAATGATCCAGCTTTCCATGAAGTCGGCGGCAATCGGCGGTAGATCGATGAGTTGCAGGTGCGTGTCTTCGAACGGCAGCATCCCCGGAATCGGCAATCGCGTCGTCAAAGGGTAAGGGCCGATTTCCGTTTTCGAACCGGTCAGCCGCGCGTGGAGGCTCGATTTGCCGGCATTCGGCGGTCCGATCATGGCAATCTGGCACGCGCCCTCGGCGCGGATGGAATGGACCGGGCCCGTGCGTTTGCCGCCTTTCGCCGGCCCGGTGAGTTCCTCGGTCAGTTCCTTGATGCGACTCTTGATGTCGGCCTGCAGGTGGTCTGTGCCCTTATGCTTCGGAATCGTGCGCAGCATTCCCTTCAGGTGTTCGAGACGTTCCTTCGGCTCACGGGCCTGACGAAACGCGGCTTCGGCCTTGCGGTAATCGGCGGTCAGATTGGCAGGCATGGCCGCATTGTGGTCCAATCGCGCGCCCGATGCGATAGATCCAAATGCCACGAAGCGTTTGCGCCGCGCACGGGTTTTAAAGGCCTCCTACCGGAGGCCTTTGTTTATTCGTTCGGGTTTTATGCGCTCCTGGCCTACGTTGTCGGCAGGCCGGAAAAGATATTCCCGGCGCCGGCCGTCTGCGATTGTGCGCTGTACTTTATGTCGTGCAGGCTTTGGGCCTGCTTTTCGTAGTCGAAGCGTTTCATACGGTTCTCGAAATCGGGCACCGTCGCCCGTATGCGTTCGCGGTCCTCGGTGGTCATCGACGCGAGCCGCTCGAAACTGTAGATGCCGATTTCGTTGAGCTTTTCGGCGATGACCTTACCGATGCCCCGAATGTCAGTCAGTGCATCGACGATGTCCGCCTCGTCGGCATGCGCCCCGTTGCCCTGATCCGGGCTCGTCGCGGCTGCGGGATCAGCGTTTGATTTCGCAGTGGCGGATCTGGGTTGCGGCGCCGGCGTATTTTCAGATTGCGCGGTTGCGGTCGCCGAATCGTCTTCGTGCTGCACGCGCTGCTGTTTCAACTCGTCGCCGAGCACATGAGCATGGCGCTTCCAGCGGTCCAGTTCTTCGGTCAGGCACTGGATCAGCGAAGGGCTGCCGTCCTCGACGGTCGATTCGAATAGGGAGTTTGAATCTTCGGTGCCGGATTCGTTGACATCGAGCCCATCGTTGGCCGACCGATCTCCAGGTGATTTGCTCTGCCGACGATCGGGCCGGTATATCGGCGTCTGAAGCTGCCTGCGATTGGGCCGGGTTTTCGCGGGCATGGTCATCTCGTTGGTATCGGTCGAAGCGTTGAGCCGTAGGTCAATTTCCTGCAATCGCAGTTTCAGTTCGGCCGCCTCCTTTTCGGAGGCATCCAGTTTCGCCTGGGCGTCCTTCCCGGCGGCGGAGAGCATGTATTCGGCTGCCGTAATCTTGGATTCGTACCCGCTCGCCTTGCTTTCGGCGGCAGACCGTTTGGCCTCGGCCTCTGACAATTGTTTCTTGGCGGTCGCCGCCGCGGTTTTCAAGGCGGTGATGTTGGCCTGGAGTTGCTTACGCTCGATATCCGGTAACGGTTTGCCCGCCGGCGGACTCGGAGCCTGGGTTTTCTTTTCCGCTGCCTGCAGGCGTTGTTGCAACTGTGCCGTCTGTTTGGTCATGGCCGCAAGCTTGTCGTCGGCCGCTTTCGTCGCCACCGACAGCTTATTTTCGAGCGTGGAAATTTTGGATTCGGCTCTGGCGATCTTGCCTTCCGTAGAGGAAAGCTTGCCTACGGCATTCGCGAGCTTGCTTTCCATTTCGGATGCCTTGCTTTCGGCGGCCGTGGCGCGATTTTGGGATGCCGAGAGTTTGCCTTCGGCCGCCATTGCACGATTTTCGGTAACTGCGAGTTTGCTTTCAGCCGCAGAGAGCTTGTTGGCCGCCTCTTTTTGCGCGGCCGCGACCTGGGCTTCATCCTCGGCAAGCTTACGTTTGGCCGCCGACAATTTCGACTGAATGGCCGCAAATTTTGCCTGATCCTCGGACACCTTGCTTTGTGCGGCGGCAAGCTTTTGCTCGGCGGCCGTCAATTGCGTCTGGGCTGCGGTCAGCATGTTTTCGGTTTTCTTGAGCCGGGCCTCGGAACCGGCGAGTTTTTCGTCGAATTCGCGCTTGTCCGTATCGGAAACCTGCTTCGGCGTATTTGCGGCGTTGCCGAGTTTTTCTTCGGCCTTCTGCAACTGTTCCTTTAACCGAGCCGCCTCTATTTCAGCTTCTGACAATTTGTTCCGGGCCGTTGCCAGTTGGTCCTGGAATCTCTTTCTATCGCTATCCAGGACGGGGAGGGCTGTCTGCGTCCGGTCCGATGCCTGCATCGCCGGGTCGAGCATATTTCCGGATTCGCCGGCCATGCTGAGTTCCAACTCGACCTCCTGCAGCCGTTCCTTGAGTTGAAAGACTTCTTTTTCGGCCACTGAGGTTTGGTCGTGCAGCTCCTCGCGTTCGGCGATCTTCGTTTTGAGGAGTTCCTTGCAGGCGTCGAGATTCTCGGCCGCCTTGCTGCATTCCGCGATCAACTCATTGATGCGGTCATGGGCGAAATCCACATGTTCCTTGGCATTCGCGGCGGCGGCCTTGTTGATGGTCGCGTCCTTTTGGTTGACGGTCAGGGTTGCCTGCAGGTCGCGTATTTGCGAATCGCGTGGATCTTCGCTCTCCGCAATTTCGCGGTTGCGCTCGAAAATGAACCGCATGCCGAACGCCCCGAGCGCGCATGTGATCAGGCACGCAACTATCGCGGATACATAAAATGTAATTGACATAATGTAGAACTGGCCCGGTACACTATGGCGTTAAGTTAGGTTACGTGACCGATGATTTCCTTGGCGTAGGTCTCAGATTGGTGCTTGTGGGCCCTGAAATCAGGACAGCCTGGATTCGGGATTTGCGGGCATACAGAGCGCCTGGTAGATGCCGGTACCGGCCGCCGTCGAATAGGCCACCTGGTTCTTGCCGTCGTGCTTGGCGATATACATCGCGCGGTCCGCCGCCACGAGTACGGTCGCCGGCTGGATTTCGGGCGCCGGCAGGGTCGATGTGACGCCGATGCTGACCGTGACCATGCGGTGTTTTTTAGATCCCTTGTGCGGTATGCCGAGGCTTTCGATGGCCGCGCGAATATTCTCGGCGATCTTCAGGCCGCCTTCGAGCGAGGTATCGCCGAGCACGACGACGAACTCCTCACCGCCGTAACGCGACACCAGATCCGAAGCACGCCCGACCGTCCGGCGAATGGCCTCGGATATGAGCTTCAGGCAACTGTCGCCTTTCTTATGACCATAGTGATCGTTGTAGGCTTTGAAATCGTCGATATCGATGATCAGGATGCTGATCGGCTGATGATTGCGCATCGAACCCTGCCAGGTCCGGGTCAGGAACTGTGCGAACGAGCGGCGATTGGCGAGGCCGGTCAGACTGTCCTCGCGGCAGAGCCGCTGCAGGGTTTCGTTGGCTTGCTTGAGTTCCTCGGTGCGCTGTTCGATCTCCTTTTCCCGGTTCGAAATGACGTAAATCAGTTCGCTCCTGAGTTTTTCGCCCTGCTTCACGGCCTTGCGCAGTTTCCGGTAGTTGCCGCCCAGGCGCTTTTGCAGCGACCTGAGATGCTCGAAGATTACGAGCACTTCCCTCGGTGTGTTGGCGTGCGGGCTCGAGCGTGCCTGATCATCGTTCAGTTGAAAATCGCGGATGGATTTATCGAGCTCCTCCAGCGGGCCGGAAATGCTATTGACGATTGCGAGTGCGAGGCAGACCGTAATGATGAGTGTGCCGACGAGCCAGACAAGCGCCACTGTTTTTTCATCGAGCAGCGCAAAGATGAGTGAGATGGCCGGCAGCGTTCCGGCCAGCACGAAACCGAGCACCATGCGGTTGCGCAGGCTGGAGAACCGAATGAATCGCAGTCGCGCCGGCAGCCGCTCACCGGCAATCAAAAGCAGTGCAGCGTAGAGCCAGAGCAGGCAGAACAGCGTGAAGCCGCCGGTTGCAATCCACGCCGGCCAGTTCAAGCCAAATTCCGATGAGGTCCCAACAAAGGACAGCAGATCATTCATAATGCGGCAGACGAGATCACTCTGGTCCACTCCGGGCCAACAAAAAAGGGTAGCCCGTATGTTTGTGCGCGACTGCGACCCGTGTCCGGTTTTCATCGGAGCGGGTGACGAGCCAGACGCAGAAGGAGGATTGACATAATGATGCGCTGCTGCTGGCACGTGATTGCCGCCACGACATTGCTCGCGAACTCGGGTTTTGGCGCCGATCTCAAACCGCCGTTCAGGCTGTCACAGACCGTGATTCCGGAGGCCTATCGGCTCGAGCTCACGATCGTTCCGGACAAGGCGCGGTTTTCGGGCCACGTGGAAATTGACGTGATCGTCACGGAGCCGCTCGAGGTGATCTGGCTCCACGGCCGCGACCTCGACGTGAAAAAAGCCAGGATCGTTACCCGGGCCGACGGGAAAAGGGTCAAGGCGAAGTACGTACAGGTCACACCTGACGGCATGGCGCGGCTGACGTTGGCCGGGCCGATCGAACCGCAGCGCGTGACGCTCGAATTCGATTACGACGCCGCGTTCGGTGACGGCCTGAACGGCTTGTATAAAGTCAGTGTCGGCGAAGACGACTATGCGTTTTCGCAACTCGAGAGCATCGCGGCGCGCAAGGTGTTTCCGGGCTTCGACGAGCCTGTCTTTAAGACATCGTTCGAGATTTCGATCACGACACGCGATCGCTATCGTGCTTTCAGCAATACTGTGGCCGCAGAAGTGACGGACTTGCGGCGCGGCATGCAGCGGATCCGGTATGCGCCGACCAAGCCATTGCCGACGTACCTGATCGCCTTCGCCGTGGGCCCGCTCGATGTCATCGACTGGGCGCCCGTTTCGGCCTCGCCATATCGCGATGAGCCGCTGCCGTTGCGGGGCATTACGGTGCGAGGCCAGGGCCGACGCATTGCGTTCGCGCTCGAGAATACGGCGCCAATCGTGCTCTTATTAGAAGCGTATTTCGGCTCGGCCTACCCGTATGACAAACTGGATATCGTTGCCGTTCCGGATTTCGCTGCCGGTGCAATGGAAAACGCGGGATTGATCACTTACCGCGAGCCGCTCGTGTTGTTCGATGAGCAGCCGGCCGTGAATCAGATCCGTCGCTACGCGATGGTGCATACGCATGAAATCGCGCATCAATGGTTCGGCAACCTCGTCACGATGCCATGGTGGGACGATATCTGGCTCAATGAAGCGTTCGCAAGCTGGATACAGGCGAAGATCGCCGACCGCTGGGATCCTCAGTTCCACTTCGACATGGAGACGCAGGTTCGCGCGATTCACGCCATGCGGGAGGACAGTCTCGTTTCGGCGCGGCAGATCAGGGAACCGGTGACGTCGACTGCGGACATCAAGAACGCGTTCGACTCGATCACTTATCAGAAAGGCGCGGGCGTTTTGCGAATGCTCGAGGGTTATCTCGGCGCCGACGTCTTTCAGGCCGGCCTGCGCGGCCATCTCGAGCGCTACGCTTTCGGGACCGCATCGGTCTATGACCTCATGGATTCCCTGCAGCAGGTGGCCGGCGAACAGATTTCGGTGCAGTCGGTGTTCGAGAGTTTTCTGTTTCAGCCCGGGGTGCCTTACCTGACCGTCGAAAAGGAATGCATCGATAATTCGGTGCGGATACGCATATCCCAGCAGCGCTTCCTGCCCATCGGTTCGGGCGGCGATTCGCGCCGGGAATGGAAGGTGCCGGTCTGTTTTGCTTATGATTCGGCCGGCGCGCGCGCGGAGCAGTGTGTCCTGTTGAGCGACAGGGCGCAGTCGTTTCCGATCATCGGCGCACGGCGATGTCCGGCCTGGCTCATGCCGAACGCGTCGGGCACGGGCTACTATCGCTGGCGCATGGAGCCGGACGAGTTCGCAGCGCTGACGAACGCCTATGCTGAACAGTTGAATGCCGCTGAACGCCTGTCGGTTGCCGACAGTCTCATTGCCGGCGCTCTGAACGATTCGTTTTCCATGGCGACGTTTCTCGAAAATCTGCCGATGATTGCGGCGGATACCGATAGGCACGTGGCGACGGAACCGCTGCCGACTTACCGGCGCCTGATCACCTGGTTGATTGCACCGGAAAACATCCCCGCGGCCCACGACTACGCCACGAGTCTTTACCGGCCGCGCCTCGACGATCTCGACGGACTCGAGTCTCCGGTCGATGCGGCCCTGCTTCGTTACCAGTTGACCCGGTTCCTGGCCGTGGACCTCGGTGCGGCCGATCTGCGTCAGACCTTGAAGCGTGCAGCGGAAAGTTTTCTCGGCTATGGCGTGCCAGCGGGGCCGGACCCGGACGCCCTGGACCCGGATTTGTTGCGGCCGGCATTGATCGTCGCGGCCCAGGACGGCGATGCGGAATTTGTCGAGTTCCTGATCGACCGGTTTCGGGCGAGCCCGGATGCCGTTTTCCGGCAGGCCGTCATGGAAGCGCTCGCACTGGTCACAGGCGACGATGCCGTCGCGGCTGCTCGCGAGTTTGCGCTCGGCCCCGACGTGCGCGGCAATGAGTTCGATACCTGGCTCGACTGGCTCCTGCATCCCGCGGTTCAGGATCGCAACTGGCCGTGGGTGCAGGCGAACCTCGAGAAAATTCTGGCCGTCGCGCCGGAACGTATCGGCCGTGATGCGCCGTATACCTTCGGGCATTGGCTGTGTGCGGCGGAAGATGCGCGCACGCTGAACGATTTGTTCGAGTCTCGAGTCGATGAATATCCGGGCAGTCGGCGCAACCTGTCCCGGGCGGTGGAGCAGATTGAACTCTGTCTGGCACTGCGTGAAAAGCAGTCGGCGAGCGCAAATGCGTTTTTCACTCGTGATCCCGCCGCAGTGATACAGGCTGCGCCATGAAGACGATTCTGTCATTCGTTTCGTTCCTTTTACTCGGCTATGGATTGCTGGTCGGCCTCGTCTATTTTTTTCAGTCGCGGATGATTTATTTTTCGAACGTCGGGGCCGGATCCGGCGGGACGCCGGCGGACGTCGGTCTCGCCTACGACGACGTCATATTTGAAACGGCGGATAGCCTGCGGCTCCACGGCTGGTATATACCGGCTGAAAAATCACGCGCAGTCATGTTGTTCATGCATGGCAACGCCGGGAATATTACCCATCGGCTCGATTCGATCAGTCTGTTTCATGATCTCGGCTTGTCGGTGTTTATTTTCGACTACCGCGGGTATGGCGAAAGTGAGGGCAAGACTGACGAGCAGGGGACGTACCGGGATGCCGAGGCCGCTTGGCACTATCTCGTCGAGGAGCGCGGGATTGAACCTGAGCGGGTCGTTATCTTCGGCCGCTCGCTCGGCGCGTCGATCGCGGCCTGGCTCGCGGCTCATAACAATCCCGCCGTGCTCATCATCGAGGCGGCGTTTACTTCCGTGCCGGACCTGGCTGCCGGGCTGTACTGGTACCTGCCCGTGAGGCTGTTGGCGCGAATTCGCTACGACACGCGGAGCTATGTCACCCGAGTTTCGTCCCCGACGCTGATCCTGCACAGCGCCGATGACGAGATCATTCCGTTAGCGCATGGCGAGCGGCTGTTCGCGAGCGCCAATCAGCCAAAGGTATTCGTCACACTCCGCGGCGGCCATAACGATGCGTTTCTCGTCAGCCGGAATCTCTACGTCGAGACGCTGGACGCATTTCTCGCGAACGCAGGGTTGCGCCGCCAACCATCGGGCGCCGATTAGAACGCTGCCGGATATCGCTATTCTACGTTCGCACTGACCACGGCGGCCATCTGCATCATATCTATGGTGCCGCCTTCCTTCATATTGCGCAGATCGGTGCGCTTGCCCGCCTTGCTGGTGGAATTTGTGTTTTTAAACACCTTAAGCAGTTTTGCATCGGCGACGACGAATCGTCCGGCGTTTTCCGGTTTGCCGTTGGCAGATTTGGTCTGAAGTTTGTGGGCTTTTATATAATCCCAAAGTTTTTTGGTGATCTCAGTGCGGGGTAGTTTGCTTACGCCACAAAATTCAGCCATATCAGCTTTCAGTTTAACGGGTTTCATGAGTCCTTTTGGTGCTGCCACATCAAGCTCCTTGCATGATATCGATCAGTCATCATATGGCCTTCGAATATGGCGCAGCAGAGACCTCGGTCACAAAATCGGCGAGACTCATGAGCCACCGAGACCTGTATCCGCTGCTCCGAACGGCCGCTTCTGGCCGCAAGCAGGCCTTGAATCCCAGATTTCCAGCCATTCGGGTCAATGTCGGATGATGATTCAGGGCAGACATCGACGATTAGATATTGTACGGCATTATGTCAACTTGTCACTGCGCGAATACAACTTGTCACTGCGCGAATAGAAGCGTACTTTGAACCTGTTCGACCCGACCGATGATGCAATAAATAACTACTTCGGTCAGGTCGACATAACTCCCGATGACGCAAGCATTGTGTTCAAACACTATGAATCGGGGGTTAGAAGAATGAAACAACTATTCGCCGTTTTGGCCTTGGTGCTGACCATGACGTTCGGGTCCGTGCCAGCTTATGCGTCACCTATTTCTTACAATTTTAAATACAATCCGTGGAAGACGGGTTTGGGCACGGACGACGTATTCCTGGACGTAACCATTTTCCTTGACGATTCCGTATTCCCCAGCTCGGGAACAGCATTTGTTGTGCCGGATAGTGTTGAGGTGTTTTTCGCTACTACTTCAAGTTTCTCTAATGCCGTTTTTTCAACCTTCGCTAACAATCAGACGAGCGGCTCGGGCCCAACGCGGGAACCGTTCAACATCAAGATCGATTCGAGTGGTGCAATAACATCAGGAGGTGAGTTAAAAGGACTCCAGAGGCTAACAACGTTGTCGGGTGGGGCTTGCACCGCAAGCGGAAAATGCGGCATAGAAATCCTCCAATTTACCTCCACCGGTCTGCCAGGAGGCCCATTTGGTATCACTTTTTTCACCGCCGGCGGCGGAGGGCCACCCTTCGGCGGCGAGACCGGGGCTGGCCCTGATACTTCGAAATTGGTATCCTCAACCGGACCTATAGCCTTGCCTGTCCCCGCAACTGCACTCTTATTCGGCTCAGCCCTCGGAATACTCGGCTGGATACGGAAGCGGAAAGCTGCGGCGCCGGTAACGGCCTGACCTGATCCAGCCGCTGTTCTAAGAAGCCCCGCCACCGTGCGGGGTTTTTATTGTCTGTTGACTGTCTGCTTAGAGGGTAGTGGGCCCGGCAGGACTCGAACCTGCGACCTATGGATTATGAGTCCACTGCTCTAACCAGCTGAGCTACAGGCCCTCGAATGTCCGATTTGAGGGCCGGGATTCTAGCAGCATCGGGGGTTCGGCTGCAGGTATACTTTGATTGTCGTCATTGCTAATTTCGCCCGCGCCATGAGTTCACGTACCAGCGATCTGCCGCCTCTGACAGGCATGGGACACGTCATCCGGGAGATGCGCTACAGCGAGTTTTTTCGCCAGGCGATCGGGTTGGCCCTGATGCCGGTCTATGCGCTGCTGGCCGAACCGGCGCCGGCGGGCTTTTTCGTCGGTTGTACGATCGCGCTCGCGGGCATGCTCGTCCGCCTCTATGCGTCGGGTTTCATCGTCAAGAACAAACAGCTGGCGACCGACGGCGCTTATTCGCTCGTCCGGCATCCGCTTTACACAGGCAATCTGCTGTTGCTGATCGGCATTACGTTTGCGAGCGGCCAGTGGTGGACGTTACTCGTATCGGGTTTTTTCTGGTGGTTTTATTATCCGCCGGCCATTCAATATGAAGACCGCAAGCTGTTCGGCCTATTTGGCGAGGACTGGGAGCGATGGAGTGAATCGGTGCCGGCCGTTATTCCGGCCAGTCTCCACCTGCGCGGCGGCGGCCGGTGGTCTTTCCAGATCAGCATGAAGCAGAATTACGAGCCCGTCATCGTCGTCTATACGCTGTTCTGGTTGTTGGTTATCCGCTGGCAACTCGGTTAGGCCGGTCTGGATAACACGATGACCGGGCCGCAAGACGATCGCGAACTCATCAGTAGCGGCTACCAGGGCGTCGTCTACAAGATAAGCGCCGATTCACTGCCGCCGGGCGGACCGGACCCCGAGTCGCATTGGCTGATCGTCAAGGAAGCCATGGGTTTCGCACCCGTGCGTAAGCTGCGGCAGCTCATGATTCGACGTGAATTCGAAATCTACCGGCGTCTCGAAGACGTCCCCGGCGTCCCGAAATGTTTTGGTTTACAGGACGGCAAGCGGTTGCTGCTGGAATTCATTGACGGCCATTCGCTGCGTCTTTCGAATCATGAATTGCCGGACCGCGAGGCGTTCTTTGCCGAGTTGCTCGAGATTATCCAGGCCGTACACCGGGCCGGCGTCGCGCACGCGGACCTCAAACGTAAAGACAACATTCTCGTGACCCGCGACGGTCGGCCTCGACTCATCGACTTCGGCACGGCCGTCGTGAAAAAAGGAACGGGGGGCTGGAATGATCGGATTTTCAGACAGGCACGTCAGATCGATCTCAATGCGTGGATCAAGCACAAGTACCTCGGCCGGTACGACGAAATATCGGATAAAGACGCACAGTACTTCAGGCCGACGCGGGTCGAAAAATGGTCGCGCTTCGTCAGGGAAATCTGGTACAAGCTGACCGGGCGCAGGCGGCGCGAGCAGCGCCGGTGGGCCAGGCAGAGCCGCGAGTCACATCGTTAGCAGCGCCTGACCGGGCATCGATACGCCTGCGGGCTTGCGGCCCCGTTTGTTTAATGTGTTGCGCCTGCAGATTCGCCCGTATCCGCTCGAAACCCGCACGTCGAAGCGCCGGCCGTCGGCCTCGACGACGATCCGGTGCCCGGGCGTCAAGGCCTGCAGGTAAGACATACCGGGCTCGGGGCAGCCGAGGCTCGAGTCGTTGAACTCCTGCGCGTCGAGCGAAACTAAGGTGATATCGGCGACGGGCACGTCAAGATACCCGGCGATCAATTCCTTCGCGACCGTTTCGGGATTTTTGACGGATTCAGGCGGCGTTTCCGTGGCGCAGGCCACGAGTAGCCAGGCCGACATCGCCGTTAAAGCGGCCCGATGAGCCGGGGTGGCGCATGTATGGCGCCGATGGTCAGCGGATGGCATCGTGAAATGCTCTGAATGGGGCCCGTCACTGTAACCAAATTTATCGAGCAGTTGTAGGTTGGGTCCGCGGGCCGTGCATCGCGGCGAAGGGCGTGGTAAATAAGAGAGATAAACAATAATAAGGTGGGTCCATCGTGGATTTCGTCGCGCGGGTTCTGAGCTTTCTCGAGTACACGATCGTACTCGGCGTTGTTGGCGGCATCATCATCGTTGCGATCCTGTATGTGATCGACGTGACCCAGACCAGTCACGCGATTCGCCGCAATTTTCCCGTCGTCGGCCGATT
>SMVA01160951.1_pt1 | contig 27103 bp, 23 predicted proteins | sample 2456451 | NCBI WGS metagenome assembly SMVA01 (sample SAMN11095933, study PRJNA526329) | marine sediment metagenome | biome: Marine sediment; feature: Surficial sediment; material: Deep marine sediment; isolation source: Hadal surficial sediment | place: Pacific Ocean | collected 2014-05 | depth... | reverse complement strand
CGCTTCCTGCTGGCGTCGACCTCGGAAGTATACGGCGACCCGCAGGTGCATCCCCAACCGGAATCGTACTGGGGGCACGTCAACCCCGTCGGCCCCCGCGGGGTCTACGACGAGGCCAAACGGTTCGCCGAGGCCATGACCATGGCCTACCGCCGGTTCCACCAAGTCGATACCAGGATCGTGCGGATCTTCAACACCTACGGTCCCCGCATGCGGCAGCATGATGGCCGGGTGGTGTCGAATTTCGTGGTCCAGGCCCTGCTCGGCGAGCCGATCACGATCTACGGCGACGGCGGCCAGACCCGTTCCTTCTGCTATGTTTCCGATCTGGTCGATGGCATCCTGCGGTTGTTCCACTCGGACGAACCCGACCCAACCAACATCGGCAACCCCAACGAATACACGGTCCGTCAGCTGGCCGATGAAGTGTTGCGCCTGACCGGGTCCAGCTCCATCATCGAGCAGCACCCCCTCCCCACCGACGACCCCAAGGTTCGGCGCCCCGACATCAGCAAGGCCCGGGAGCGCCTGCGGTGGGAGCCGGAGGTTTCCCTCGAGGAGGGGCTCCTTCGGACCATCGAATACTTCAAGGAACAGCTGCAAGTATGACACGCGTGTTGGTGACCGGAGCCGCAGGATTCATCGGATCACACCTGGTCGACGTGCTGCTGGCTCGGGGTGACGAAGTCGTCGGCATCGACAATTTCGATGCGTTCTACCCCCGGCCGGTCAAGGAGGCCAACCTCGAGGGGGCCATGGTCGCGCCCGGGTTCGAGTTTCACGAGATCGACGTGGTCGATGTCGGAAGCCTGGTGGAGTCGCTCACGCCGGATACCGTGATCGTCCATCTGGCGGCCAAGGCCGGAGTGCGGCCCTCGCTCGAAGACCCGATCGGCTACGTCCGGGCCAACGTCACCGGCACCGCGGCACTAGCGGAGGCCGCCCACCGGGCCGGCGTGACACGATTGGTGTTCGGATCGTCGTCGTCCGTCTACGGCGACGACACCGAGGCGCCGTTTTCGGAAGACGCGGTCGCCATCCACCCGGTATCGCCCTACGCCGCCACCAAACGGAGCGGTGAACTCATGTTGGAGGCGCTGGCGCCCATCTGGAATCTCCGATGTGCCGCCCTCAGGTTCTTCACCGTCATCGGGCCACGACAACGCCCCGACCTCGCGGTGCACAAGTTTACCCGTCTCATGCTGGCCGGCGAACCGCTCACCCTGTTTGGCGATGGCACCCAGTCACGCGATTATACCTATTGGGAGGATATCGTGGATGGGGTGCTGCGGGCAATTCGCTGGACCGAAGACGCCCCGGTCGGGGTCGAGTACTTCAATCTCGGTGGCGCCCGCCCAGTACCGCTCACCGAACTCGTCGATACCGTCGCCGCGGCACTGGGAACGACGCCAATAATCGAATGGCATCCCATGCAGCCCGGGGATGTGCAGCATACGTTCGCCGACCTCACCAAGTCGAACCAGGTCTTGGGATATCAACCCACGACGGCCCTGGCGGAAGGAGTGAAGAATTTTGTCCATTGGTACCGAGACATTCATGACAATGAGCGCTGAACACCTCGTCGCCCAGGCCCACGAACGCTTCAGTCTCCAGGACTACTACGGCGCCATCCACCTGCTGAGCGACCTGGTGGACCGGGGATGCCGTTTTGCCGACGTGTTCCACCTCCGGGGGCTGTCCTACTCCCTGCTGGGACAACACGAACGGGCACTGGAAGAATTCGGCGCGGCACTCGAACTCAATCCCCGGTACATCGAGGCCCACATCCACCGGGGGATCGTGCTGGGAGAACTGGGCCGAAGTGACGAGGCCCACGCCGCCTTCCAGCAGGCCGTGACCCACAGCGAGCGTGAGGGGGAACTCCCCCGCCACATCGCCGGACGCCTGGCCAACCAGCACGCGGACCTGGCGGCCAGCTACGCTGAAGTCGGGGTCCTGGCAGTGGCCATAGGGCAATACCGCCGTGCCCTCGAACTGTGCAGCGACTTCCACGATTTGCGCTACCGCCTCGCCCGACTCCTGCTCGAGGCCGGCCACGTGCTCGACGCCCGCACGGAACTGGAACAGATCGTCGCCGCCCGCCCCAATTTCGTGGACGCCCAAGCCTCCCTCGGCCTCGCCCGATACCTGTCCGGTGATGCCAATGGCGCCAAGGAGGTGTGGACCGCTTGCCTCGAACAGCGACCCAAGAACGCCCGCATCGACGCCTACTTGGCGATGCTCGAACGCACCCAACTGTGAGGATCGCCGGCCTGGCGCTGGCCGGGGTGCTGATGACGGCCGGCTGCGGCCCCGGCGCCGACGCCCACGAACATCAGGGCGACCGGGCCTACTCGGAGCTGCGGTTCGCCGACGCCGTTGCCGCCTACCGTCTCGCCGTCCGGTCGGGTGGCCGGGCCGACCTGTGGGCCAAGCTGGGGTCGGCCGGTCTGCGGTTGCCGGACTACGCCGTCGCAGCCGAGGCCTACCGCGAGTTGGCCGCCAGTGATGCCCTCCGCGTCGGGGAAGCCACGCAGGGGCTGGACCTGGCCGCCCAAGGGGCAGAGAGAGCCGGCGATTTCGTCGCCCTCAGGGTGGTACTCCTGTCGCTGCTGTCCCTCGCTCCCCAATGGGCCAACGGAACCTATGCCCTCACCGTGGTCCGCCACGTCCCGACCACTCCAGAGGAACGCCTGGCACTTCTCCCGCTGGCCGCCGCCGCGGCGCCTGATCGCCGGACCGCCGACTCCCTCTTGGGGGGGTATGCCGACGTCCTTCGAGCCACCGAAAGCTGCCGCAAGGGAATCCGGGTCTACCGGTCCGTGCTCCGCCGCACCGAGTCGTCCCGGCTGGCGGAGGACCTCCTCCGCGGCCGCGCGGCCTGTGCCCTCGAACTCGGTCGGGAACATGTCGATGAGGAACCGTGGACCGCTGAAGGGTGGTTTCTAGAGGCAGTCGACGCCGCACCCGAGACCGATATAGGCCGCATGGCCCTCGTCGGCCTGGGCGAGGCCCGTTCGGGCCAGGGCGACCTCATTGGCGCGGCCCTGGCCTACCAGGCAGCCGTGGCGTCCACCACGGACCCCGATTCGATTACCATTCGCGCCATGGAAAAACTCAATGAAATAGCCGCAGCCCGGCCGCCCGGCGACGTGTCGGAGCCCACGCCTTGAGGCTCCCGCTCGGCTGGTGGGCAGTGGTGGCGGGACTGGCGGCGTGTTCGGGAGGCGGATCGGCCGCCGAGCGGGCCGCCGCCGGGTCCGCTATAGCCATCACCGCCACCCCGGAGGAGATCCAGATCCTGTGGGACGAGGCCATGGAGGCCTACCGCAGAGGCGAATTCTCCACCACGGCGGATAACCTCGAGCGCTTGGTATTGGAGTTTCCACCGGGTGACCCGCGCATCTCCAAGGCCCACTTTTACCTGGGTGAGAGCTACTTGGGCATGAAGGACCGGCTCCAGGCGGTGCGAGAGTTCCGGCGCGTGTCGGACGAGCGGCCCAACGACCCCCTCGCTCCGGTGGCGCTCCTGCGAGCCGCCGACGCGTACGCCGAGCTATGGAGTCGTCCCGAACTCGATCCGTCGTACGGCCAGACCGCGTTGGCGACCTATCAGGAACTGCTCAACCGCTATCCGGAAACCGAGGCCGCCGACCGCGGCCGCGTCCGGATTCTGGCGTTGGAGGAGTGGTTCGCTTCCAAGGATTTCAAGACGGCGATGTTCTATCTTCGCCTCAAGGCGTACGATTCTGCCATCCTGTACCTGAAGGCGATGGTGGCCGACTACCCTCGCGCCGAAGTCGCTCCCCAGGCGCTCGAGAAGCTGGTGGAAGCCTACCGGAATCTCGGCTACGAGGACGACGTCGAAGAAACGTGCGGCTACATGAGGCGCTTTCACCGCGACGAGGCGGAAACCGCCGCTGCCTGCCCGACCACGATCCAGGAGTCCTGATCGTGGTCGGGTTGCTTGGGGGATCGTTCGATCCAGTCCACCACGGACACCTGGTGACGGCCGTGGTGCTGCGCGAGCTCCTGGAGCTGAGCGAGGTGCGGCTGGTGCCGGCCGGGGCGCAGCCGTTCAAGGCGGGGCACGCGGCACCGGGAGAGCACCGCCTGCGAATGGTCGAGCTGGCGGTGGCCGACTACCCCGGCCTGGCGGTGGAACGGGCCGAACTCGACCGGCCCGGGCCGTCATACATGGTGGACACGCTGCGGCAGCTACGGGCCAGAGAGCCCGGGGAGTCATGGGCGCTGCTGGTGGGGGCCGACGCCGCCGCCGACTTCTCTTCCTGGCGCGAGGCCGATACCATTTTGCAGTTGGCGAAGGTGGTATTCTTCGGCCGGGTGGGCCACGCTCCTCCTCCTCCTCCTCCCCCTCCCCCGGGACCCCGGGACGCAGAGCAGGTGGCTGTCCCGGACCTTGAAATTTCGGCGACCGACATACGGGCGCGGGTGCGCCACGGTCGGTCGATACGCTATTGGGTGCCGGATGCGGTTGCGGAATACGTCGCGACCCACCGGCTGTACGTGGAAGACGAGGGATGATCAAGCAAACCATTACCAAGGTGTTCGGCAGCCGCTTCCAGCGGGAGCTCAAGCGCCTGCAGCCGATCGTGGACGACATCAAGCGCCACGAGGAACGACTGGCGTCGTTCAGCGAAGACGAACTCAAGGCCCAAACCGGCCGGTTGCGCGAGATGATCGCCGAGCGGATCGGGGCCCAGCAGGAGGAACTCGACCGGGTTGGCGCGGCCAAGCACGAATGTCCCGACCCCACCGAGCGCCAGGTCCTCGAGGACCAGTTTCAGGAACTCGACGCCCAGTACCGGAAGGCCTTGGCCGTCGTGCTGGACGACCTCCTCCCGGAGGCGTTCGCCACGGTGCGGGAGGCGTGCCGGCGGCTGATGGGCACGCCCCTCAAGGTGACGGGCAACGACCTGACTTGGGACATGGTGCCGTACGACGTCCAACTGATCGGCGGCATCGTTCTTCATCAGGGCAAGATCGCCGAGATGGTCACCGGCGAGGGGAAGACCCTGGTCGCCACACTCCCGGTGTACCTCAACGCGCTGACCGGCCGCGGAGTGCACCTCGTCACCGTCAACAACTACCTGGCCCGGCGTGACTCCCAGTGGATGGGGCACGTGTACCAGTATCTGGGGTTGACGGTGGGGTGCCTAGACGACACGGAACCCTCTTCCCTGGCGCGGCACGCCGCCTACCGGTGTGACGTGACCCACGGGACCAACAACGAGTTCGGGTTCGACTACCTGCGCGACAACATGGTGTATCAGCTGGAACAGCGGGTGCAGCGCGACCACATCTACGCCATCATCGACGAGGTCGACTCCATCCTCATCGACGAGGCTCGGACTCCGTTGATCATCTCCGGTCCGGTCGGGACCTCGGAGAACGAGAAGTACGCCTTGTACAACGACACGGTAGCGCAGTTGATTCGCCAGCAGACGGAGATCGTCAACGCCACCCTCAGCGAGGCCCAACGACTCCTGGAGAACGACGACACCCGATACGAGGGGGCCGTCAAGCTGTACCAGGCGCACCTGGGCATGCCCAAGAACAAGCGGCTCCTGAAAATGCTGAACGAGCAGGGGCTCAAGCAGCAACTGCAGCGAGTGGAGCTCGACTCCATCGCGGATCGTAAACTGCCGATCCGCAAGCAGCAGATGCGCGGGATCGAGGACACCCTCCTGTTCGTCCTCGACGAAAAGGGCCACTCGGTCCATCTGACGGACCAGGGGGCGGAGCGGCTGTCGCCCGACGACCCGGATTTGTTCATCGTCCCTGACATTTCCGAGATCATCCACGAGATCGAACGGGATGAATCCAGGAGTGCCGTCGAGAAAACCGAGGCCCGGCGCCAGGTCGAGAGCGAGTACGCGGTCAAGAGCGAGAAGCTGCACATCATCCACAAGTTGCTCCAGGCGTACGCCCTCTATGAGAAGGACATCGATTACCTGGTTCAGGATTCCCAGGTTCTCATCGTCGACGAGTTTACCGGGCGAGCCTTGCCGGGCCGGCGGTGGGCGGACGGGCTGCACCAGGCCGTCGAGGCCAAGGAAAAAGTCGAGGTCAAGGGCGAAACCCAGACGCTCGCCACGATCACCATCCAGAACTACTTCCGGATGTACCAGAAGCTGGCCGGCATGACCGGAACGGCGGAAACGGAAGAGACGGAGTTCTATTCGATCTACAAGTTGGACGTCATGGTCATCCCCACGCACGAGCCCATCCGGCGTGTCGACCATCCGGACCAGATATTCAAGACCCGGCGCGAAAAGAACACCGCCATCATCGATGAGGTGGAACGACTCCACGAAGCGGGACGGCCGGTGCTGATCGGGACCGTCAGCGTGGAGATGTCGGAATCCTTGAGCCGGCAACTGAAACGCCGGGGTGTCAGGCACGAAGTCCTCAACGCCAAGTTCCACCAGCGCGAAGCCGAGATCGTCGCCAAGGCGGGCATGTACGGGGCGGCGACGATCGCCACCAACATGGCCGGCCGCGGTACCGACATCAAATTGGGTGAGGGCGTCGACATCAAGAGCGATGAGGGTGGCTTGCAGATCATCGGGACGGAACGCCACGAGTCCCGCCGGATCGATCGGCAGCTGCGGGGCCGCTCGGGCCGGCAGGGCGATCCGGGAAACACGCGGTTCTTCCTCTCGCTCGAAGACAATCTCATGCGACTGTTCATCTCGGACCGGGTCGCGTCCTGGATCGACAAGAGCGGCGTGGAAGACGGCGAAGTCATCACCGGCAAGCTGGTGACCCGCTCCATCGAACAGGCCCAGAAACGGGTGGAACTGCAGAACTTCCAGTCCCGAAAGCGGCTGCTCGAGTATGACGATGTAATGAACCAGCAACGCGAGGTGATCTACTCGCTGCGGCTGGGGGCGCTGGAACGAGGAGAAGAGGTCAAGGCTACCGCCCGCCGCATGATCGCAATGGGGGTGCAACGCACGGTAGCCGAGTTCCTCGATGACGCCGAGTCGCCGGAGGAATTCGACCTGGAGGGCCTAACCGGCGATCTCACCCTGCGCTACGTCTTTACCGTCGATGCCCTGGCGGATACCGAAGCCACGCCCGACCGTGACGCTGTCGAGCAGGCGGTACTCGATGAGGCCGAGAGCGCCTTCACCCGGAAACTCGATTACCTCACCGATTTCGGGAAGACGATCAACGCTACCGACGTCGACCGGCAGGTGCTGTCACAGGTGATGCTCAAGGTCCTCGACGATAAGTGGAAGGATCACCTCTACGACCTCGACCTGCTGCGGCACGCCATCCAGTACCGAGCCTACGGCCAGCGCGATCCGCTCATGGAGTACAAGAAGGACGCGTTCGAGATGTTCGAAGACTTGATGGAAGACATCAACACCACCTTCGCCGAGCAGTTCTTCAAGGTGCAGCTCACCGCCGGCTCGCAGCCCGCCGCGAGGGGGGGACAGCGCCCGCCGCCGCCACCGACCCCCCAGGACGAGATGGACGAGCTCCTTCCCGGCGCCACCCCCGTCATGGCCGGTGCCGGCGCCCTCGCCGGCATGGCGCCTCCCCCGCCCCCGCCGGGCACCCCCAATGCCCCGTCGGCAGCCCCGCTGCCGGGCCGGCGCCAATCCGGGGACCCCTACGCCGGCGTGGGCCGGAACGACCCCTGTCCCTGCGGATCGGGCAAGAAATTCAAGAAATGTCACGGCCGGTAACCGCGTTGCTCGGCACCCCGCGGCGCAAATCCGGGTAGCCCTACCTCTCCCGCGGGCGTTAGCCTGAGCGGGTGTTGACTCCACTCTCAGGCACTGGTGACAGCGAACGGCCCCGCGAGCGTCTTTGGGCGTTGGGGCCGGGTGCGTTGACGGCGACGGAACTGGTCGCCATCCTTCTAGGAACAGGACGAGGCGGGACCAGCGCCCTCAACCTTGCGGCAACCCTGGTTGGGGAGGGCGAGGGGGTATTGCGCCGTTTGGCGGCCAGGCCGCCGGCCGAGCTGCTGCGCACCTCGGGCGTCGGCCCGGCCAAGGCGGCCCGCCTCCTCGCGGCATTCGAGCTTGCCGGGCGTCTCTCCCGCGAGTCGAGGCCGCGGCCCGCCAAGATCACCCGGCCGGAAGACGTGGTCCGTCTGGTGGCGCCTCGCATGCGCGACCTTCAGGTCGAGGAGTTCCGCCTCCTGGCGCTCGACAGCCAAAGCCGGGTCTGCCGCGAGGTGCTGATAACTCGAGGACTGCTCAACAGTTCGCTGGTCCATCCTCGGGAGGTCTTTCGGGCGGCGATTGCGGAGGCGGCGGCGGGGATCATCGTGGTGCACAACCACCCGAGTGGTGATCCGACGCCATCGCCCGAGGATATTGCGGTGACCCGGCAACTGGTCGCCGCCGGAAGTCTGTTGGACATGCCCGTCTACGACCACATCGTGGTCGCCGGGGATGCCTTCATGAGTTTTGCAACCGCGGGGATGCTGTGACCGGAATCTTGCCCCAGGTGGCACCGGAGTTTCAGGACATTCTGAACCGGCACGCCGACCGGCTCGATCTCCCGCTCATCAAACGGGCGTTGGAGGTGAGCACGGCGGCGCACCTGGGGCAGAAGCGGATGTCGGGGGATGAGTTCATCTCCCACAGTATTGCCGTGGCTTCGATCCTTACCGATATGCTGCTGGACTCCACGTCGATCGCCGCCGCCCTGCTGCACGACGTGGTGGAGGACTCCGACGTTCGCACCGAGGACCTGGCCGAGGAATTCGGGGACGAAGTCGCCGAGATCGTCGACGGATTGACCAAGATTTCCCACCTGACGTTCCGGTCGTCGACCGAGGAACAGGTGGAAAACTACCGCAAGCTCTTGCTGTCGATCGCCAAGGACGCTCGGGTCATCATCATCAAGCTGGCCGACCGGCTCCACAACATGCGAACGCTAGAGTACCTCTCGGCCGACCGGCGCGAACGGATCGCCACCGAGACCCGCGAAATATACGCCCCGTTGGCACATCGGTTCGGCATGGCGAGTGTCAAGGCCGAACTGGAGGACCTCGCCTTCAAGTTCCTCGAACCCGAGGGATTCAAGGCCCTGAGCGAGAAGATCGTCTCCACCGAAGGCGAGCGCGAGCGGAGCATCCTGCGGCTCAAGGAGCCGCTCGAGGTGGAGTTGGCCGATGCCGGTATCGACTGGTTCGAGATCACCGGCCGGCCCAAGCATCTGTGGTCGATCTACCGCAAGATGGAGCGGCGCGACAAGCCCTTCGAAGAGATCTACGACTTGATGGCGCTGCGGGTACTCGTCAAGACCGTCCCCGAGTGCTACCACGTCCTCGGCGTGATCCACCATACCTGGACCCCCATTCAGGAACGGATCAAGGATTACATCGCCAGTCCCAAGTCGAACGCCTACCAGTCGCTGCACACGACCATCTTCGGCCCCGCGGGCCAATTGTTCGAGGTGCAGATTCGTACCGAGGAGATGCACCAGACGGCCGAGTATGGTATCGCGGCCCACTGGGCGTACAAGCACGACGGCGGTACCGACGAATTGGACGAGGCCCTCGGTTGGTTCCGGCAGCTCCTCGAGTTGCAGCAGGATGTCAAATCACCCGAAGAGTTCCTCGAGTTTCTCAAGGTCGACCTCTACCAAGACGAGATCTTCGTCTTCACGCCTGAGGGCGACGTCAAGCGGCTCCCCACCGGCGCTACCTTGATCGACTTCGCCTTCAGCGTACACACCGAAGTGGGACTGCGCTGTCAGGGCGCCAAGGTCAACGGACGGATTGCGCCCCTCCACCGGGAACTCAAGAACGGCGACACCGTGGAGATCCTCACGGGAAACACAGCCCGCCCATCCCGGGACTGGTTGAACCACGTGCAAACCGGACGCGCCCGGCAGAAGATCCGTCAATGGGTTCGCCAGGAAGAGGAATCGATCAGTCTGAGCCTGGGCCAGGAGATCCTGGCGCGCGAGGTGAAGCGGCGCCGGCTCGAGCCGCCCTCGGCCGGGCAACTGGAGGCCGCCGCGGACGAACTGTCGCTTCCCGACGGCCGCGGGCTGGAGATCGCTGTCGGCCGCGGCGACGTGGCCATCAAGCAGGTGATCCGCGCGCTGTTCCCCGATCTGTCGGTCGAGGATGCCGGCGGCCCCAAGCCCACGGTCTTCGGTCGTGTCATCGACCGCATCCGCCTGGGACGGGGGATCAAGATTCAGGGCGTGGATGGCCTCATGGTGCGCTACGCCCAATGCTGCCAACCCGTCCCCGGAGATCCGGTCGTCGGCTACGTGACCCAGGGGCGGGGCATCTCCATCCACCGGTCCGACTGCCCCAACCTGTTGTCCCTCCCGCTCGACGACCGGCGAGTCGAAATCGACTGGCAGGAGGTCGAAGGCGAAGCGTTCGCCGTGCACCTCGCGCTCAGCGGCGAGGATCGACGCGGCTTGTACGCCGACATCATGGCCGCCATCAGCAAAACCGGCACCAACATCACGGGGGCGGAAATCAAGACCAAGGATGGCACGGTGTTCGGGTCCATTTTCGTCGAGGTCGACAACCTCTCCCACCTGGCGAAAGTCCTCAAGGCTATCAAGCGCGTCAAGGGTGTCAACGAAGTCGAACGCCGCGAGGTCCCCGCCGAATAATCGGTAACGGACCTGTTGCATCCCGCCACCGACCGTGAGACCTTTCTCCTCCGTTGATCGTGGAGGACGCGGCATGCCGCAGTATTGGATTCTCAAGACCGAACCCACCGACTACAGTTACCACGACCTCGAAGCCGATGGCCGGACCACCTGGGACGGGGTCAAGAACAACTTGGCGCTCAAGCACCTGCGCACCATGAAAAAGGGCGATCGGGCCCTGATCTACCACACCGGTACCGTCAAGGCGTTGATCGGCGAGGCCGTCATTACCTCCCAGCCATATGCCGATCCCCGGGCCGCCGACTCGCGGCTGGTGGTCGTCGATATCGAACCGGCACGGCGATTGGGCCGGGAAGTGCCGCTCGCCGAGATCAAGGCCGACCCGGCGCTGGCCGACTTGGGACTGGTGCGCATGGGACGGCTCTCGGTGGTTCCGGCATCGCCGGAGCAGTGGCGGCACTTGAAGGGGATGGGTCGCAAGGCATGAGTCCCGCCTTTCAGGTCGAGGCACCCTACCAACCGGCGGGCGATCAACCCAGAGCCATCCGTGAACTGACCGAAGGGCTCGAGCGAGGGGACCGCTACCAAACCCTCCTCGGCGTGACCGGCTCGGGCAAGACCCTTACCCTGGCACACGTCATCGCCAACTGGGGCCGGCCCACGCTGGTCATGTCCCACAACAAGACCCTCGCGGCCCAGCTCTACGGGGAACTGCGGCAGTACCTGCCGCGTAACGCCGTCGAGTACTTCGTGTCGTACTACGACTACTACCAGCCGGAAGCCTACGTTCCCACCACCGATACCTACATCGAAAAAGACGCGTCGATCAACGAGGACATCGATCGACTGCGACTCAGGGCCACCTCCAGTCTGATGGAACGGGAGGACGTGGTGATCGTGGCTACGGTCAGCGCTATCTACGGTCTGGGCGATCCCGCCGAATACCGGCAACTCATGGTTATGGTCGAACGGGGTGAGGAGCGGGGACGGGATGCCATCCTGGCCGATCTGGTGCGCATCAACTACCACCGCAACGACGTCGCCTTCGATCCCGGCACCTTCCGGGTCCGGGGCGACACCGTGGAGATCTTCCCGGCCTACGCCGAGCAGGCCGTGCGCATCGAGTTGTGGGGCGACGAAGTCGAGCGGGTCAGCAAGATCGACCCCCTGACCGGCGAAACCATCACCGAGGTCGACCGGGCCGGCATCTATCCCGCCACCCACTTCGTCACCCGGCGGACCACCATCACCCGGGCGGTGGAACGCATCCGGGCCGAACTCAAGGACCGGCTCACCGAACTGCGGACGGCCGGGAAGTTGCTCGAGGCACAGCGGCTCGAGAGCCGTACCCGGTTCGACATCGACATGATGCTCGAAGTGGGAACCTGTGCCGGCATCGAGAACTATTCGCGCCTCATCACCGGCCGTCAGCCGGGGGAACGACCCGCCTGCCTCATGGATTACTTCCCCGAGGATTTTCTCGTCGTGGTGGACGAGTCCCACGTCTCCCTGCCGCAGATTGGAGGGATGTACAACGGCGACCGGGCCCGCAAACTCACCCTCGTCGAATACGGCTTCCGGCTGCCGTCGGCCCTGGACAACCGGCCGCAACGGTTCGACGAGTTCATGGCCCTCACGCCGCAGATGATCAACGTCTCAGCCACGCCGGGCGATCGAGAACTGGAACTCTCGGAAGGGGTGGTGGTGGAACAGATCATTCGGCCCACGGGATTGGTCGACCCGGTAGTCGAAATCCGGCCGGTCAAGGGCCAGATCGACGATCTGCTGGGCGAGATACGCACCCGGGCCGCTCGCAGTGAGCGGATTCTGGTCACCACCCTCACCAAGCGAATGGCGGAAGATCTCACCGACTATCTGCAACAGACGGGAGTGCGCGTCCGCTACCTCCATTCAGACATCGACGCCATCGAGCGGATCGAGATCCTGCGAGCGCTTCGCCTGGGCGAATTCGACGTCCTCGTGGGCATCAACCTCCTCCGCGAAGGCCTCGACCTTCCGGAGGTATCGTTGGTGGCCATCCTCGACGCCGACCATGAAGGGTTTCTCCGGTCGGACCGCTCGCTCATCCAGACCGTCGGCCGCGCGGCCCGCCACATCAGTGGCAAGGGCATTTTCTACGCCGACCGCCGAACGGGATCCATGGACCGGGCCCTCAAGGAAATGGACCGGCGCCGGGCCAGGCAACAGCAGCACAACCGTGAGCACGGAATAACCCCGCGGTCTATCGTGAAATCGACGGAACAGGTCCGGCTGTCCACCCGGGTGGCCGACGCCCGCGTCGACCGGGCCGCCAAGGAAGCCGCCGCAGGAGCCGCCGACCTGCGCGATCCGGCCAAACGCGGTGCCGCGATCGATGCGCTCGAGCAGCAGATGAAGGAGGCCGCCGCCAACCTCGAGTTCGAGGTCGCCGCCATGCTGCGCGACCAGGTGATCGAACTGCGGGCGCTCGACAGCCCCAACGTGGATCGTGAGACCTCCCGTGACCGGCAACGCGCATGACGCTGGTTACCGAGTCGCAACTGAGGAAGCGGGGTGAGGCGCTCGGCCGGAGCCTGCCACCGGGATCGATTCTCCTGTTTCGTGGGGAGGTCGGGGCCGGCAAGACGACGTTCATCAAGGCCATCGCTACCGGCCTGGGGGTGGAGTCCGCCACCGCCAGCCCGACCTTCGCCCTGGTACACCGCTACCAGGGGCGGCGCGGGCCCGTGTTCCATGTCGATTGCTACCGCCTGGCTACGCCGGATGAGGCCCAGGATCTCGATTGGGAAGGACTCCTCAGGGACGGCGACGTCTTGCTGATCGAGTGGCCCGACCGCGCCGGCTCCTGGCTGCCCCAGGCTACCCACCAGTTCGGCCTGTCGCACGTCGACGATCCGGACCTCCGCCGGCTCGAGGAGAGCTGATGTACCTGGCACTGGAAACGTCGGGCGACCAAGCCTCCGTGGCCCTGGGACGGCCCGGCGCCGTTATGGTGGAGGAGACGCTCCCTGGAGCGCGCCAGCATGCCCGCGGCCTTCTCCCGCTCATCCAGGAGGTGCTGGCCCGACAGGGGGCGGAGTTGGCCGACCTCGACGGGGTGCTGGTGACCGATGGGCCGGGGAGCTTTACCGGGTTGCGCATCGGCGCAGCCGTGGCCAAGGCCCTGGTGTATACCCGCGGCCTCGAGTTGTGGTCGGCCCCCTCGCTGCTGGTGCAGGCCGCCGGCTGTGTCCCCGACTGCTCGGGCCGGATTTTGGCCGTGGCCGACGCCCTCCGCGGCGACATCTTCGCGGCGATGTACCGGTTCCCCGGCGGCCGCATCGAGGTCGATGTGCCACCAGGGGTGTTCCGCCCCGCGGAACTGGTGGCGGATGTCCCCCGGCCCAAGCTCGTGGTCGGGCACCTGCGCTCGGAGCTTCTGGCTCCGTTCGACGGGTGGATCGACGGGGGGACCTTGCTCCTGGTGGACGCTCGCCCAAGCGCCGGAGTGCTGTTGCAGCTACTGGGGCAGGCGGGAGGCCTCCAACGGATCGAGCCCGCTCAGGTGGCTCACTGGGAGCCGGAGTACGGACGCCCGGCCGAGGCTCAAGCCAGGTGGGAGACAGCCCATGGAACACCAATTCACCGTCCGGGCGGCTCGGTCTGAGGACGCCTCGGCCCTTCGGAAAACCGAGGCGCTGAGTTTCTCAGACCCGTGGAGCGAAGCGGATTTCGAACAACTCCTGTCCGCCCCCGGAGTCGAAGGCTGGATTTGCTGGGCCGGGACCAGGCTCTCCGGTTACCTCCTCGTCCGCTCCGCAGGCGAGGAAGCCGAAATCCTGAATTTGGCGGTCGCGCCCGGGTTCCGCCGCCGAAGGGTGGCCCTCCGACTACTGGGGCGCGGGCTCGACACGCTGCTGGCGCGCGGCGTGCACCAGGTTTTCCTGGAGGTCCGGCGCTCCAACCGGGCCGCGCGGGCTCTCTACCACCGGCTGGGGTTCACCCTGGCCGGGGTGCGTCGAGGCTATTATCGTAAACCATTGGAAGACGCGATGGTCCTGCGCCGCCGGCTCGACTCCTCGGACGAAAACGATCCGCTCGAAGGACAAACCGGTTAAGGCTGCGCCGGGGAGTACGCTATCGTGTCCCATGGACCGATGTGAACTTGACCTATTCGTTGGAGGTACTCGTGAGCCGGAGTTTGAACAAGGTGACGCTGATCGGAAATTTGGGAGCGGATCCCGAGGTGAGAAGCACCTCCAACGGGGCCCGGGTGGCAACGCTCTCGCTCGCCACCAGCAGGCAGTGGAAGAACGCCTCGGGAGAATCCCAGGAGAAAACCGAGTGGCACCGTGTGGTGCTGTGGAACAACGCCCGTAGCGGCCAGGGGCTGGCCGACATCGCCGAGCAGTATTGCAAGAAGGGCGACAAGATCTACATCGAGGGCAGCATTGAGTACCGCACCTGGCAGGACCGTGAAGGCCAGACGCGTTACACCACCGAAATCCGGGGTCGTGAACTCATCATGTTGTCTGGTCGCTCGGGCGATCAGGGGGGCGGGGGCGGGGGCGGGGGCACGCCGGCCGGTGTGGGTGCCACGACGGACAGCCCGCCCAAGCAGTCATTCGACGAGTTCCCCGACGCGCTCGACGCCACCGACGACGATCTGCCGTTCTGAGTCGGACCCCTGGGGGATCGAGGCCCGGAGCCGGGAAACCGGCTCTGGGTGCCGGGTGCCCGTCGTTCTGCCACAGTCATGGCGTTTTACCGCAGGCAAACGCCCCAAGTCACTCTGGTTAAGGCACTTAGCGGCATCGATCGAAGGCCCAAGAGCCCCATTCCCTTGCAGTTAGTCGGTTCGGCGCCGCTGCCCGGCGCAAGGGTTCAGGTCTGGCGTAAGTTGTGCGCTGCTTTTAGCTTGGGCGCAGGTGCAGTCACAACTACACTCGCCAAACCAACGGGTACCAGCCATGGCACAGCACCGTTCCACCATCCTTCGTGTGGTCGTAGTGTTCTCCTTCGCCGCTCTGATGCCGGCCTCCGTGCTGGCCCAGCAGCCCGACAGCCACACGGTTCGCCCAGGCGACACGCTGTGGGATATCGCGGCCAGCTACCTCGGCGACCCCTTCCTATGGCCCCAGATCTACCGCCTGAATACCGACGTGGTAGAGGACCCGCACTGGATCTACCCGGGTGAGGTCCTGCGGCTGACCGGTGGGGCGGAGGTGTCGGCGGTGCCGGTCGTGCCGCAGCCCGACCAGCCCGATCAGCCAGACCAGCCCGATCAAGCCGACCAGCCGGATCAGGTCATCATCGTGGTTGATGACCAGGGGGCTCCCGATCAGGTTGGCCAGGTAGCGGACGCGGGCGTCGAACCCGCCATCTGGCGGCCGATGACCCGCCTTCAGGTGACCTCGAATCAGCCGGTGGTGCTCAATCCGCTGATCTTGGACAAGCCGAGTCCCATTTCTTTCAGTGAGTACCAGTCGGCCGGTTTTCTCACCGAGCGTCGCAAGTACCCCTTGGGCCTGATGCGCGGTCCGGTGACACCCTCGGAGATCGACGCCGGACTTCCTCAGGTGAGCATGTTCAACCGGGTCGGTGTGACCCCGCCGGATGGTGGGTCCTATCTGGTTGGTGATTCCCTGCTTCTGGTGCGGTTCGGTCGTGAGGTCGAAGGATTCGGCAATGTGATCGCACCGACCGCTATCCTCCGTGTGGTCGAGGTGTCCGAGTACCAGGCGGTAGCGGAGATCATTCGCGTCTTCCGGGCCATCGTTGCCGGGCAGATGACACTGCCCCTCCCGGTCTTCAATGACCCAGGTCAGGTCGAAGCGGTTCCTGTGGCCGACGGCATCACCGCCTCGGTCATCGCCAACCGGGACCGCGTCGAGTTGACCGAACCATTTCAGGTCCTGTTCCTCGACAAAGGGCGCGAAGAGGGTGTCAAGCTTGGCGATGTCTTCGAGCTCCGGCGGGTGCCACAGCGCCGCGATCCACTGGCCGCCACCACCGACGAACTCATGGGCATGGTGCAGATCGTCAATGTCAACGATCATACGTCGAGCGCCCAGGTGCTGAACATCGTGTTCACCGATGTTCGGCCGGGAACCGAAGCGCGGCAGGTCGGTCGCCTGCCAACTTGAGTAGGGGGATTCCGGATCAACGGGGGGCGGTCGTCGAACGGCGACCGCCCTTTGTGTTTTCAGGCATTGGGGAATGGGGGACACCCCTGCTACAATTAAGCGTTTTGGCCCGTGCGGCTTGCCGGGTGAATCGGGCAACCGAATAGCGACGTACCAAAAGGGGAGAGACAACGCATGGGCAGACGGGTGCTCGTTACTGGAGGGGCGGGGTTCATCGGATCGCATGTTGCCGAAGCGTATCTCGCGGACGGGTGGGAAGTCACCGTCCTCGACGATCTGTCCCGGGGGAAGGAGCAGAACATTCCGGCCGGGGCCTCGTTTGTCCGGGCGGACATCGGGTCGCCGGAGGCCCGAGAAGCGGTGGCAACCGGCAAGTACGACATCCTCAACCTCCATGCCGCCCAAATCGATGTTCGGGTATCGGTCACCAACCCCGGGCTGGACTGCGCCATCAACGTGCTCGGCTTGGTCAACCTGCTCGAGGGAGCCGGAGCCGGGAACGTCAAACGGGTGATCTTCGCCAGCAGTGGCGGGGTGGTCTACGGTGATCCCGAGGTGATTCCGACCGCGGAAACGGCGCCCAAGGGTCCCATTTCGCCTTATGGAGTCAGCAAACTGTCCGGCGAGTACTACCTCAAGACGCTGTCGATCCTGGGTGGCTTCCAGGGTGTTGCCATGCGCTACAGCAACGTGTTCGGGCCGCGGCAAGACCCCAAGTCCGAAGCCGGTGTGGTATCCATATTCGTGTCCCAGCTGCTCGAGGGGCTGCCGCTGACCGTGTTTGGCGACGGAACCCAAACCCGAGACTACGTTTACGTCAAGGATGTCGCCCGCGCCAACCTGGCGGCGAGTACCATGGACCTGCCGCAGGGCGACGACATCGACGCCAGCGCGTTCAACATCGCCACGGCCCGCGAGACCTCGGTGCTCGAACTGGCGGATGCGGTCGGGGCGGCGATGGAAATGCGCCCCGACCTGGAACATGCCCCGGCACGATCCGGCGAGTTGTTCCGTAGTTCGTTGAACATCGACAAGGCCAAGTCGGTGCTCCAGTGGGAGCCCCAAGCCCAGTTCGGCGACGGGCTCCAGGACCTCATCACCTGGTTCCAGCAGGAGGCCCAGTGACGCTACAGGTCGGAGGGGCCATGCCCTCCTCCTCGTTAGATTTGATCGCCCAGGCGAGTACGGAAACCAAGATCGTCCTCGGTACCCTGGCCGTGTTCTCCGTTCTCTCCTGGTTCATCATCGGGTTGAAGTGGTGGCAGAGCCGACGGCTGCGCCAGCAAGCCGACCGTTTTTTCGGTGAACTCGAGCGAACGACAAAACTGCAGGATGGCTACCACGCGGTAATGAAACTCCCGCCGTCTCCCTACAACCGACTGTTCCGCGAGGGGATCAACTTCGTTTCCGAACTGCTGCCGGGGTCCCTCATGGGGGAGTCGAGCCGACCATCGGAAACGCTCTCGGCCACCCAGGTCGGAGTCCTGAAGATGGTGCTCAACAAGGAGATCGCCGCCGAGCGCGACCTGGCCAGCCACTATGTCTCGTGGCTCGCCACCATCGGATCGGTCAGTCCGCTGCTGGGGCTCCTGGGGACGGTGCTTGGGGTCATGCGCGCGTTCCTGGGGATCGCCGCTCATGGATCCGGCAACATCGCGGCGGTGGCGCCCGGCGTGGCGGAGGCGCTGGTCACCACCGTGGCCGGATTGGCCGCGGCCATCCCGGCGGTGATCGCCTACAACTTCTTCGTCAACCGGATCCGGCTCTTCTCGGGAGAAATGGAAGGGTTCGCCAACGAATTGATCGGGACCATGGCGCGTGAGGGAGTGATCTAGCATGATGGACGGGTTGGGCGGGATCGACGAGATCGGCAGCGGGGGACTCCCGCTCCAGGCCGACATCAACGTGACGTCGCTGGTGGACGTGGCGTTCGTCATGCTCATCATCTTCATGATCACCGCGCCAATCATGCAGGGTGGGGTCGACATCGATCTCCCCAAAGCCGCGGCCAGACCCCTCGCGGCCAATGAAGGAATGGTCGTTACCGTCGATCGAGCCGGCAAGATCTATCTCGACGACACCCAAGTGACCTATGACGAGTTCCGCGTCACCTTCGCGGCGCTGGTCCAACGGACCAACACGTCCTCGGTGTTCCTCCGCGCCGACCGGACAGTGCCGTTCGGCACGGTGGTGCGCGTCATGGCCGTGTTGCGGAACGCCGGCGTCAAGACCAGTGTCATTGCCGAAGAGGAGGACGTCGTCAGGTGAGGGACGCCTATGGCCGGCGTACGCGCCCGGGGGTAACCTCGGGGATCATCTGGACCAGTGTGGTCCACGTCGTCGGCGCAGTGGTCCTAATGGCGGCGGCCCGCCCGCAGGAGATCGCCCCGCCGGTCTACGCCGTCGAGCTGGTCGCCGCGCCGAGGACGCCGCCCAAGCCGCGGCGGGCGCCGGAAGCCACGCCGCGCCAAGTGGACCCGCCGCCGGAGGCGCCAGCTAAAGCCGAGGCCCGCAAGGACGACTCACCGGCGCCGGTTCCGGTACCCGTCAAACAGGAGACCGAGCCTCCGCCAAAGACGGCTCCCACGGAGCAACCGCTGCCCGACGAGACACCCAAGACCGGCACCGCCCCGGTCAACGTCGAGATCCCGGGCCTGATGTTCCCCTATCCCCAGTATCTCCAGAACATCGTGGCCCAGGTATATCGTCGCTGGGATCGTCCCAGAACCAATGCGTCCCTGCGAGCGGAAGTGTTCTTCACCATCCAACGGGACGGCAGCGTGAACGACATCCGGTTCATTCGCCGCTCCGGCAACTTCGCCTTCGACCTCGGGGCCCAGGGGGCCGTCGAGGCCGCCGCCAATGTCAAGGCGTTTGGTCCGCTGCCGGACGGCTTCCGGGAGGACGTTCTGCCCGTGAGTTTCTTCTTCACGCCGAGGGGCTCGTGAGACGCTGGATCGGCGCCGTGGCGCTGGTGTTGGTCGCGGGAAGCCTGGCGGCCCAGGATTCCGTGCCGCCGGTCGATCAGGGAGTCCGGGTCGGCATCGAGTATACCCCGGGCGTCCGGCCGCGGCTGGTGGTATTCCCCGGTCCGGGATACGACTCCGTCCGGCCGATCCTGCAACGTGATCTGGATTACAGCGACCGATTCGAGTTGATCTATGTTGGATATCATCCGGACGGCGCTTCCGCGGGCGGCGTGAACTACCAGCTCTACCGCAGGCTCGGTGCCCAGTACGGAGTGGAGCTCACCCCATCGGGTAGTGCCACTGTCGTCCGCCTCCACGATCTCGACGCGGGCGAGGTACGCAGCCATCAGACGGTCATTTTTCCCCCTCCCGACGCTCCCGAGTTCCGCATGGCCGTCCATCAGATCTCGGACGAAATCGTCCGCTGGGTCACCGGCACGCCGGGATACGCCGCCAGCCGGCTGGCATACGTTGGGCGTAAGCGGTTGTGGGTCGTGGATAGTGACGGGGTGGGGAATCGGTCACTCACGGGGGCCGACGAGGCTGTCCTGTCGCCCGCCTGGTCGCCGGATGGACGGCGGATCGTCTACACTCGGTTCGATGAGGGAATGGGGAGTCTCCAGCTCCTGTTCCTGGCCAGTGGCTCGACCGTGACCGTTCCCAGTACCCGCAGCGGGCTCAACTACGCCTCCGCGTTCTCGCCGGATGGACGGATCCTCGCCTACACGCGCTCCGGCGAAGGCGGTACCGATGTTTTCCGGGTGGATGTTGGGGATATGTGTTGCCTGCAAAGGTTGACCGTGGGCCGCTATGCGGATAATCTATCTCCCACATACTCGCCTGACGGCCGTCGCATCGCCTTCGTATCCACCCGGGCTGGCCCCCCCCAGATTTACGTGATGTCGGCGGATGGCACAGACCAGGAACTACTGGCTTCGTTCGATTTCGGCGCTACCGGAAGTTCCTTTGCGCCCGAGTGGTCGCCGGACGGAGCCCAGGTAGCGTTTCACCGGGCCATTGAGGGCCGATTCCAGGTCTTTGTGTTGGATTTGGCGAGTCGGCGGGTACGGCAGTTGACGTCGGCCGGGCGGAACGAGGACCCGACATGGGCGCCCGACGGCCGCCATGTGGCGTTCGTCTCCACCCGGAGCGGTCGGCGACAACTGTGGATCGTCGACACAGAAACGGGACGCATCCGGCAACTCGGGACGCCGGATGCCGTACGACTTCCTTCATGGTCCCGCCGCTTTGGCGGGGCCGCAGGTGTGAACCATTGAGAACGGAGTATCTCATGAGGCGGAAGTTCATCGTGCTCGCGGCAGGTGTCCTGGTCGCGGCAGCATGTGGCGGATCCCAACCCGAACCAGTAACCCCCGCGCCGGTGGCAATCGACAGCACGGCCATCAAAGAGCAAATGCGGCAGGATTCCATCGCTGCCGCCGAGCGTGCCCGGGCGGAAGCCGAGCGCCGCGCGACCGAGGCAGCCCTCGCCGCCGCGGCACTTATCACCAACCAGCTGACGGCCGAAGTGCATGACATGATCAACTTCGACTTCGATCGCTCTGACATCCGTATGGAAGACGAAGCCAATCTGGACCGCAAGGCCGCCATCATGATGGCCAACGCCGCGGTGCGGATGCGTATCGCGGGGCATGCCGACGATCGTGGCTCTGACGAGTACAACCTCGCCCTGGGCAATCGTCGAGCCGAGTCGGCCAAGCGCTACCTGGTCAACCAGGGCGTCGACGGCTCACGGATCAACATCGTGTCCTTCGGCGAGGAACGGCCCCTCGATCCGGCACAGACCGAAGAGGCCTGGACCAAGAACCGGCGGGACGAGTTCGAGATGACGGCTGGGGCCAGCCAGCTCGTCGCTCCCAACTAGGGAGCCAGGTTGGTGCAGGCCCGTTCAGGTGTTCTAGTCGTGCTCGTCGCTCTTGGGGGCTGCGCCCTCAAGAGCGATGTAGCGCGCCTTGAACGACAGGTGGCCACGCTCGAGGCCCGAACCATACGCCAGGACTCGGCCCGGGCCGCCCAGTTGAACGAGGTCATCAATCTGCAGCAGGACATTCTCGATTCGCTGGTGGCCGGGCGCCGGGCGTTGGCCGCGCTCCGCGGCGACATCGACGGCGATCTCTACGGCATTTCTCAACAGCTGGTGCAGGTACAGGCGTTGACGGGCCAAAGCCAGCAACGCCTGACTGATCTTCGCACCCAGCTGGACGCCCGTGGTGCCCAGATCGCCGAGGGCGACAGCATGGCCGCCGAGGCCGCCGCGGTCCCTTCCGCCAACCAGATTTACCAGGCGTCACTGGCCCAGCTCCGGCGCGGCAGTTTTGCCACGGCCCGGCTCGGGTTCCAGGAACTCCTCCGTTCGTATGCCGATGACCGCCGGGCGCCCGACGCGCTCTATTTCATCGGTGAGAGTTATGCCACCACCGACGCCGATTCCTCGGCGGCATACTATCAGCAGGTGGTCGACCGCTTCCCGGGATCCTCCCGGGTATCAGCCGCGTTGTACAAACTGGGCCTTATGGCGGAGCAGCGGGGTGACCGGCAGGCGGCGCTGGAGGCCTACAATCGAGTCGTGCAACAACATCCTTCATCCGATGCCGCAGAGCTCGCGCGCGACCGCCTGACAGCTCTGGGGCAGTAGCCCCGCCATCGATGGGCGGTCTCCTGGGTGAGATGCCCTTCCTCGATCACCTCGAGGAACTACGGCGACGGATCTTCCTGGCGCTCGGCGCCCTGGTCATCGGCACCGGGGTGGGCCTGTGGCTGGTGCAGGCGTTAAACCTGATCAGCTTCCTGAAACGACCCATCGAGCCGTTCCTCCCCGACGGGAAGCTCACCGTCCTCAGTCCTACCGAGCCGATAATGATCCTGCTGAAGCTGGCACTGGCCGTAGGGCTGGTGCTGGCTTCCCCCATCATCATCTACCAGGTCTGGGCCTTCCTGTCGCCGGCCCTGTACCAGCGGGAGAAGAAGGCCATCGTCCCCGCGCTGTTTGCCGGCATGCTGCTGTTCATCGGTGGAGCGATCGGGGGCTATCTGGTGGTGGTACCTCCGGCGCTCAAGTTCTTGTTGAACATCGAGCCCGAGGCGTTGCAGACTCTCATCACCTTCAATTTCTATTTCAGTTTCATCATTCAGATTTCTCTGGCGATGGGCCTGGCCTTCGAGCTGCCGCTCATCTTGATGATGCTGACGTGGCTGGGGGTGGTCACCCCGATGTTGTTGAGCCGCTACCGCCAGTATGCCGTGGTGCTGTCGCTGGTGGCCGCCGCCTTCCTGACCCCGGCCGACATCACCTCGATGGTCATCCTCGGCGTGTCCCTGGTCCTGCTGTACGAAGTGGGCCTGGTGGGCTCCAAGGTGATCTACCGTCGGCGTCTCAAACGGGCGGCCCGCTCGGGAACCGCCGTGGTCATCTTCCTGCTGGCCGGGTGGGGGACGCTCGACGCCCAGGACCTCAAACGACCGGAGAAGCTGCAGCAACTGCAGGACACGGTGGTACGCACCCTGCCGGCTGCCACTCCGGACGACAGCCTCCGGCGCCGCCCCCAGGTGATGGACAGCGCCATGGCCAGACGCATGGGCCTGCCGACGAGCCCGTCCCGTCAGTTCCGCCCTCCCGATGCGTTCATGGCCTCCCTGCTGAACCGGACCGGGTACCAGGTGACGCGCTACCAGGCGGACACGGCCGCGCTGTTCATGGATACCCGGTACCTCGAACTCACCCACCGGGCGCTCACCGAGCGCCAGGGCGCGATCCTAGAGGCCGATTTCATTTCGTTCCGGGAGATGGAGTGTCTGCTGGAGGCGACCGGCGACCCCCGTCTGTTCGACGGATCCCAGGTCCTCGTGGGCGAAACCGTCAGTTACAACACCTGCACCCGCCGCGGGGTGGTCACTGACGCGCTCACCAATTTCGAGCAAATGGGCGCCGTCTGGTTCCTGCGCGGCAACGTGGCCCAGGACTCCAGTTCCAGTCGCATTTATTCCTCGTCCAGCGAAGTCACCAGCTGCGATGTGCCGGAAGCGCACTACCACTTCTCTTCCAAGAGAATGAAGTGGGTCAACCAGAAGATTTTCATTGCCCGGCCTGCGATCCTGTACATCCGAGACGTGCCCATCATGTGGTTGCCGTTCATGTTTCAAGACATCAGCCCCGGGCGGCGATCGGGGATCTTGATTCCCCGGTTCGGCATCAGCGACATCGTGCGTCCCAACGAATCGTACGGCCGGCAGATCACCAATGTCGGGTACTACTGGGTCCCCAATGACTACGTGGATGTCACCGCGCGGCTGGACTGGTATTCCGGACGCTACACCAACCTGTCCCTGAATGGGCGATACCGTTGGCGCGACCGGCAATTGAACGGCACCCTGGGTGTGGGACAGACATGGGAGAACACGGGCGCCAACTCTCTCGGGTTGCGCTGGTCCCACGTGCAGAACTTCAACCTGACGACTCGGATCAACCTCGATTTCAACTATGAAAGCAACACTCGGGTCATCAACACCAACGCCGTCGATCCCCGGGTCAATACCCGGCAGCTCAGCAGCTCGGTGAACTTCACCAAGACCTACCCCTGGGGCAGCCTTGCCGTGGGCGGCACCCGCCGCCAGTCGATAACCGACCGGAGTATTTCTACGCGGTTTCCCAGTCTGACCATCTCACCCAAGCCGTTCGACCTGAGCCGCTCGATTACCTGGTCGCCAACCCTGTCGATCGTAAACAGCCAGAACTCCAGGTCGGATGCTTTCGATCTCCCCGTGGCCATCGGGCCCGGCATCATAGATACCATCGGGCTGTCGTCGTCCGATCGGACCACCACGATCGCCTTTGGGACGCCGTTCCGGTTTGGCGGATTCAACTGGCAGAATTCCATCCAGGTGGTCGACCGCAAGGACGAGCGCCGGACGGTGGTTTCCACCATCGTGCCCAACCCCGCAAACCCGGCCGACTCCCTCCAATTGCAGACCATCACCGGCGGGTCATTCAGTACCTCGCTGGACTGGCGAACCGGAATCAGCCTGCCGCTCTTGGCGCGCCGGAGCTGGCGGTTCCAGCCGACCGTGTCCATCGTCAACACCACCAGCGGCCCGTTCCTCCTGCGCAACGAGCAGACCAACGGGCAGTTTGTCCGTCAGGGCAAGCGGTTGGAGTTCCGCCTGTCCGCCACGCCGACGTTGTTCGCGTTTTTCCCGGGCTTCGCCGGCACCAGCCGGATGCGCCACAGTTTTTCGCCGCTGATCTCCTACTCCCTCGCGCCTGGTGCCGACGTCCCCCAGGCCTACGCCGATGCCATCACCCCCCCGGGTGGAACCCCGGTGCTCAGGAGCGACCCGCAACAGCGCCTCAGCATCGGGCTGTCACAGAATCTCGAGGGGAAGGGCCGCCCCGCGGAGGGAGACACCCTGGGCACATCCGCCAGGAAATTCCGCATCCTCGGCTGGCAGACCAGTCCCGTGACCTATGACTTCGAGCAGGCCAAGAAGCCCGGCCGTACCGGCTGGGCCACCCAGGTCATGAGCAACACCTTCCAAACCGACCTGATCCCCAACTTCAGCCTGAACCTGACCCACGACCTGTGGCGGGGGGTCGTCGGTACCGATTCCGCCAAGTTCGATCCCTTTCTGCTCAGTGCCAGCGCCAACTTCGGGTTGACCAGCCGTACGGTGCAGGCGTTCTTGTCCCTGCTGGGACTCGCCAGTGATCCAGGCGCCCCCGACCTCAGCCAACCGCAGCAGGTGGACTACCAGTACGACAGTGGCTTCGGCCGGACCGGCTACCGGTCGCCCGATGCGCTTCGTGGGGGGGGGAGGACGCCGTTTGCGGCGTCATTCAACTACACACTGACCCGGCTTCGGCCCGTCTCCGGCAGGTGTTTCTGTCTCCGACAGAAGCGGCCGAACGTGGACCGCCCGGCCCAGCAGAACCTTGGATTCCGGACCTCGTTCTCGCCGACACCCTTCTGGACCGTCTCGTGGAATACCCAATACAACATCACCGACAGCCGGTTCGAATCCCAGGTCGTCAGGCTCGACCGTGACCTCCATAAGTGGCGCGCCCGCTTCGAGTTCATCCGCAATCCCAACGGCAATTTTGCCTTCTATTTCTCCATCTTCCTCATCAGCCTCCCGGACATCAAGATCGACTACGACCAGTCCACCATCACCCGGTAGCCATGTCCTCACCTGGGGACAATCCTCTCCCGGGTCTCACATGGTAACTTGTTGTCATTAAATATGTTATAAAGTGCGGAGCGATGGCATGCCTTCTGCTTTCTCTGGGATCCGACGACGACCCGTCCCAAGGAGTGGAATGCCATGCGTGTTTCCCGGTTGGTAACTCTCGTTCTCGTCGGTGCGGCCGCCTGTGACCCCTCGAGTCTCGCTGGACCCGGGGGGACAGGTGGGCAGGTGGCTGCGCCCAGCAACCTTTCCTACACGGTCGAACCCACCGGCGACCCCGACGCTCCGGCTGGGCTGGTGCTTCGTTGGGACGACGACGGTGATCCCGATCTGGCGGTATGGCACGTCTACTCCCGCGGCCGCCAGGGTGACTCCTTTGGGCTGCGCGGATCGACCACGTCGCCTTCCTTCCACGACGCCGGCATTCCCCACCTGGAGTACTACGTGACGGCCGAGTCGGTCGACGGCGACGAATCGGGCCCCAGCACTATCGTCCTGGTGGACGAACGGCTGGCTCTTCCCGGACCGGTACAGCTGTTCCCGACGTCTCTCGACGGGGCGGTGGCGCTGGTGTGGGACGACAACGCGTTCCTGGCCGACCCCAACGGCTTCAGCCACTATCGCGTCTACAGTACCCGCTACGACCTGGATGCCAATGTGTGCCTCAATGCGTGGGGGCTCGAGGGGACCACGGTGGCACCCGAGTTCGTGGCCGGCGCCCTCGTCAACGGAGTACCGCGCTGCTTCGGCATCTCGGCGATCACCATCGAGGGGTGGGAGAGCTTGTGGTCGCCGGTCATCCACGATACTCCGCGGCCGGATGCCCGCAATCAGGTGCTGTATGCCCGGCAGGTCGACGATGCCAAGGCTGGTTTCCGGTTCTGGCGTGACAGCAACGGTGACGGCCTGGCCCAGGACAGCGAGTTGGGTCTGACCGGGGCCGGGTCTGACGGCTCCATGGACTTCACCCTCGACCAGAGCGGTGGCCAATTGTTGCTGGTGCCGCTCAGGGCCGGCACGGGAGTGGAAGTCTACGGTCCGGGCCCGGTGGCTGATCTCACCAGCATCGACTTTGCGCCGAACCAGACTTATTCCAGCGCACCGATTCAGGCGCAGACCGGCTGGGGCTATGTCTGGGCCATGGACGGCGGTGACGGTTTTGCCCGGTTCGCCTCG
>SMVA01139018.1_pt1 | contig 27103 bp, 23 predicted proteins | sample 2456451 | NCBI WGS metagenome assembly SMVA01 (sample SAMN11095933, study PRJNA526329) | marine sediment metagenome | biome: Marine sediment; feature: Surficial sediment; material: Deep marine sediment; isolation source: Hadal surficial sediment | place: Pacific Ocean | collected 2014-05 | depth... | reverse complement strand
GCGTGGACAGCGGGCTCCGCAAACAAGCGCCGCTGAGCGCCAAGTGTGGAATCTCTGTGAGCACTGCCCGACCAATCATCCTGTGCGGCCTGTTACTGGCCGGCCTGGCCTTTGCAGGCGAGCGCAGTGATATGCGTCTGCTACCGACGCCTGTCGGCATGCATCTGGCGGGTGGCGAAGATTCCGCAGCCAAAAAAATCTATATTGTGCAGCTGACCTCTCCTGCAGCAGCCGCTGTTCACACGCCAGTTCCGCTGGGCGTAACGGCCAAGCCAAGCGTCAACGTCACACAGACAGTTGCCGCTTTTAACAAGAGCAACCCGGCAGTAATCAGTCATGTCAGCCGCCTGGCCAACGAGCAAAACAAAGTCCTCGCAAGTATTGGTGGTGCACCGGAAAAGATTTACAGCTACCTGTACGCGTTGAACGGTTTTGCAGCCATGCTGACAGCCGCGCAAGCAGACAAGCTGCGTAACGATGACCGCGTATTGAATGTCTGGGAAGATGAAATCCGTCCCTTGGCAACCCGAACCAGCGCGTCATTCCTTGGGCTGTTTAAAAAAGATGTCGGGCTTCGCGGCGCACCAGGGCTAAATGGCGACGGTATCGTAATCGGCATCATCGACAGCGGTATTTCACCGGACCACCCATCTTTGAAGGACACACGGGAAGCGGACCGGCCCGGACTGTGCAAAACCGCATGGGCGCAGGCGAGCTTGCTCGGGCAGTGGCTTTGCCGCCGATACACCGTTCAGGAAGACGTTCTTGAATTCGAACCACCCGAAAACTGGAACGGTGTCTGCGAAACAGGCGCAGGCTTTGCTGCAGAAAACTGCAACAACAAGCTTATCGGTGCGCGCTTTTTTGTCGAGGGCGCTCAGGCCAGCCTGCCGATCGATTCGGGAGAATTGTTTTCACCGGCAGATGTTGATGGCCATGGCACACACGTAACCACTATCGCTGCCGGCAATAAAACCGGCGCATCTATATTCGGCACCTTGCTCGGCAATGTGCAGGGCATCGCGCCAAAAGCGCGAATCGCCGTTTACAAAGCCTGCTGGATTCGCAGTGGCGAAACCTCTGCAACCTGCAACACCAGCGATCTGGCGAATGCGATCGATATGGCGGTCGCCGACGGCGTGCATGTCATCAATTACTCGGTTGGCAGCAGCCTGAACGACGTGAGCGCACCGGACGACATTGCACTGATCAACGCCGCCAAGGCCGGCGTACTGACAGCAGTCGCCGCTGGCAACGAAGGGCCCAACCTGGCAACGATAGGCTCGCCAGCGGGCAATCCGGCGGTTATCACCGTTGCAGCTTCGAGTCGCGACGGTGCGCATTCGCTTGAAGCCATGCGGGTTGCCTCACCATCGTCTGTCGCCGGACGTTATGCGGTCAAAGAGGCCAGCTTTACACCGGCGCTGAAGGACCGTGATCCCATCGAGGGTCAGTTGATTCTCGCAGACGACGGCAACAACGTCCTGTCAGGCGGATCGGCAGGCACGACCAACGATGCTTGCGAATCGCTTGTCAACGGCACCGAGATATCAGGCAAGATAGCGTTCATCCAGCGTGGCGGATGTGAATTCGACGTAAAAATTCAAAACGCGGACAATGCCGGCGCCATCGCGGTTGTTGTCTTCAACATTGCTGGCAATCCGATCGTTATGACGGGCACCAGCGGGCTTTCCGATATACCGGCGCTGATGATAGGACAGGCAGATGGAAACCTGCTGCTGGATGAACTGAATGACAACCAGCTTGTTGAGGTGGTGCTGGACAAAGGATTGCTGCTATCCCAGGACGATGACGGCAATATCATGGGCTCGTTTTCTGCACGCGGGCCCGGACCGATTGGCGACATTCTCAAACCCGACGTAACGGCACCCGGAATTAACATTCTTGCTGGTGCGGCACCCGACACCATTACCTCTGCGCCGGACGAAAGTTTCAGTTTTCGAAGCGGTACCTCCATGGCTGCACCGCACGTTGCCGGCGTTGCGGCCCTGCTAAAACAGGCGCACCCGGACTGGAGCCCGGCAGCGATCAAGTCGGCGCTGATGACCACGGCCAGGCAGGATATCAAGCAACAGGATGAGCAAACCGATGCATATCCATTCGATTTTGGCAGTGGCCACATTGCTCCAAACTCGGCCAACGATCCCGGCCTGGTTTACGATGTATCCGCCGACGAATACGACGCTTACGCCTGCGGCATTCAGTCTCCAGCCGTAGATCAGGCACGCTGTGATCAGCTTGTCGCCGACGGCTTCTCCCTCAAGCCCTCTGACCTGAATCAGCCCGCCATCGCCATATCGCGACTGGCGAACGAAAGTACCGTTACGCGACATGTGACCAATGTGAGCGACGCGGCCGAGACCTACGTGGCAGAGATTGCAGCTCCCGCCGGTATCGGTGTCCAGGTCGTGCCTTCAAGCCTGTCGCTGTCGCCCGGGCAATCGGCAAGCTTCTCGGTTACGACAACCTACCAGACTGGTGCGCTCGATCTGTGGCGTTTCGGCAGCCTGACCTGGACCAGCAACGACCACTCAGTGCACAGTCCGATCGCCGTTCGCCCAATATCAATTTCTGCGCCGGCTGAGGTCAGCTCTTTCGGCGGCACCGGCAGCCTGAGCTTGCCGGTGGAGTTTGGTTACAACGGTTCTTACTCGCCCGGCGTTCACGGACTGAAACGTGCATTTATCGTAAACGGTTTTGTCGACCAGGATCCGGACCGAACGTTTACGTTCAGGTCGAACAATGGTGTGACAGTGCATTTGCTGACAGTGTCGGCAGATCAGGCATACGTTCGTTTCATTTTGCGAGACGAGTTTACTGATGGCGACGATGATCTGGACATGTATGTCTACTACAGTCCTGATGGAAACTCCTTTAACCGCATCGGGCAAAGCGGCGAATTCAATTCCGATGAGGAATTCAGCCTGTTTAGTCCGGCAGCCGGTGTTTATGCCGTATTCGTACACGGATTTGAAACCGATAGCAGCGACGCCGGAGGACCTGGCAGCAACTACAAGTTGCTCGCGTGGGAATTCGGCTTCAACGACAACGTCGGCAACATGACGGCAACCGGGCCGGCATTCGTTACTGCCGGTTCAACAGAAAATGTGATCGTAAGCTGGTCCAACCTGGGCACAGATTCGATTTACCTGGGCGGCATTTCACACAATACGCCGCAGGGGCTGGTTGACTTTACCATTGTCAGCATTCGGAATTGAAATAAATAAGTAAACTGTCCCCGGAATTATTTACGGTCTTCCTGAAATGCGCGCGGGCTTTGTGACGTCCAGCGCTTGAACGCCCTCGAAAAATTGCTCTGATCCGAGAAGCCCAGTAAATACGCTATCTGCGCGTGCGAGTGCTTGTTCTCATTCAAATACTCTTCGGCCAGGCTGCGACGAGTGCTTTCAAGAACGTTTCGATAGCTTAAACCCTCCGCTTGTAGCTGGCGTTGCAGGGTGCTCGCACTTCGGTTCAGGCGGCTCGCAACAATGTTCTGGTCGGTCTTGCCGGACGGCAGTAAGAATACCAGCAGCCGCCTCACATGCGATGCTACTTTGTTCGGGTCCAGCGTCTCTATGTACTGCTCGGCGACTTTGTCTGTCGCCTTGGCAATATCCGGTGCTCCGCCAGGAAGCGGTTCGTCCAGGGTCTCCTTGTCGAAATAAAATGCGCCTAACTCTGCATTGAACTCGATTGGTGCGCGCAAGGCCTCGCGATAGGCGTCCGGATGGACCGTCGGGGGGCACGTCAATTCGACACGCGAAGGGCGAATTTCCTTGCCGGCGACAATATCGCATAGCGTCAGTAATGCCGTCATGCCACAGTCGATTCCTTCCTTTGGCGGCGACTTTGACGCTTCCGGAAACTCGGCCGACAAAATATAGGCGTCGTCAATTTCTGTCAAACGAACCTCGACAGACGCCGTAGACAACAGTTTGTAATAGCGCGTGAGGCGCTGCATTCCGCCAAGCAAGGTGGCGCTGGCCAACCACGAATAACCGAAGGCGTAAAACTGTGTTGGCTGCGCATAGAAACCCGTCTTCAGACCGATCGCTTCATCACCGGTCGCTTCCACGGACAATTGCCACAGGTGGCGCAGCGAGGATAGCGGGTAACGCGTCTGCGGCGTGGCCGGCGGGCCCAGTGGAACCTCGGCTTTGGCAAACAGCGGCGCCGGATCCAGTCCGTATTCTTCTCGCAACGATGTTGCCAGGAGGCAAGTCATGGAGGCCAAAGTGGAAGGTTCATAAAGCATATGAAGGATATTGAATCGAAGATGACGCCTTGAGACAAGAGCCAGAGCGTTATTTTCACTAAATTGCCTGGATGCACGAAAACCACGCTCAATCTATCCAGCCAACCGGGCAGAACCATCCACTCGAAACAGCCGATGCGGTAGCACGCGCAGCGCACCTGTGGATTCGTTCCCTTTGCCTCAGCGACTCATGCAAGGCCCGTGAAAGACAATGCATAGCCGGAGGCCTGGTGGCTGGACTGTGTGAGCGACTGGAACTGGATCCCCGGGTTCGTGAGCTCGTCGCTTACGTGTATGCGCTGCTCGATGATGAAGGCGCCCAGGCTTTGCCCATCTCCCGCCTGATGCTCGACAAGCCAATCCCCCGGTCACAGCGCCAGGCATACGAAAAAGGCCGGCTTGAGGCCGCCGCTATTGTTGAAATGCTGGCCTACCACGGCAACGCCTGAATCGCCGCTGGGCGACTGATGGCAAGCGCATAAGCAATCAGCTACGCTTTGGAGCTTCGAGCCAGCTTAAGTTCAGTCAATGCCAAATCCTTGCCGTTGTTCAGGTGTATTCGCTCCCGTTGTCATGCCGTTCGAGCGCGACTTAAGCGTTAATGCTCGCCGGCTCGTCGGTCAGTGCAAGTGGCTGCTGACGCAAAACGTTGGAATAGCGGTGTTCGGTACCAATAGCGAGGCCAACTCTCTTTCCGTCGACGAGAAGATCGAATTACTCGACCAGCTGATCGATGCTGGCATAGACGCGTCAAGACTGATGCCCGGCACGGGGCTATGTGCGCTTCCGGATACTGTCAGTCTTACCGAGCACGCGACTCGGCTCGGATGCGCCGGTGTCTTGATGTTGCCGCCGTTTTATTACAAAGACGTCAGCGACGACGGACTGTACCGCAGCTACGCCGAAGTCATCGAGCGCGTCGGTAGCGAGCGCCTGAAGATTTATCTTTATCACATACCGCCGATTTCGCAGATCGCCATTTCCATCAGCCTGATTGAACGACTTGTTAAAGACTATCCGGAAACCGTCGTTGGCATTAAAGACAGCTCTGGCGACTGGAGCAATACCAAAGAAATGCTAGACGCCGGATGGGACGACTTTCGCATTTTTGCTGGCAGTGAAAGTTTCTTATTGCAGACCATGCGTAATGGAGGTGCCGGCTGCATTTCTGCAACAGCAAATATTAATCCTGCAGCAATTTATGACCTTTATAAGAATTGGCAGGCGCCCGACGCCGAATCAAAACAACAGGAGCTGATCGTGTTGCGAGACCTGGTGCAACAGTATCCTGTCATTCCAGCACTGAAGAGTATCGTTGCCTGCAACTCTAACGCGCCAGGCTGGTTGCGCGTCAGGCCGCCTCTGGAACCGCTTGGCAAGTCGCTCAGTGATGAGCTGACAGATAAACTGACAGAGATGAATTTCCGCATGGAGGGGCTGCAAGACGGCACGCGGTAGTGAACGAGGTGCTATTATCAATCGCTTAAGACCTGGGAGCGAAGATCTTTTGAATTCCGAAAATATTTCACCGCCGAAACTCATCCTTAAGCTCTCTGCGTATTTTCTGGTATTGATTTCAGCGATGGTCGTAACCGTTTCACTCCACCCGAACGCACTGCGCTACCTGCCGATCGGCGGTACTCATGCGCTGCAAACGACCGATATCGAGATTACCGAATCCAGACTGCATTTCAGTAGCGCACCAGCAACAGGCGGTGACGAGGTGACTCCGGAAAAAGTGCGGTTTGCGATCGTCTTTTTGGCCGCCAATCTCGCAGGCACTATTCTTATAATGTTGCCGATCGCGTGGACCTACTCGGCCACTAAATTCTCGTCGGGCCCACGTAAGGGCTTTGTCAGAGCATTGATAGTGCTGCCAATATGCGCCAGCACGGTGGTGCTACTCATTCAGGACAGCCTCGCTTTGGCTTTTGGCCTGGCTGCACTGGTGGCCGCCGTTCGCTTTCGGGTGGCGCTCAGTGAAGCCCTAGATGGCATCTACATATTTGCTGCCATTTGCGTCGGCCTGGCCGCCGGTATTGGTTACCTCGGCGTGGCCGCCGTCATGGCCCTGTTCTTTTGCATGACCAACGCCGTCATGTGGCAAATGAATTTCGGTCAAAACCCGATTGACGAAACGAAACGTCAGACGAAAAGAGAGAAATTCAGCAATCCGGTCTGATCGACTGCCAAACAAAGCTGACTACGTCCCGACGCAGGATCCGTAGAACGCGCGTTGGTATTTTTTGGGATTGTTGATGATCTTGAAAAAGGCGTCTACGAATTTTTTAGCGGTGCGCTGCGCGCTTGCCGATATTTCTGTTGGCACGAGATAGCGCTCAAGATCGGCTCGCTTGTCATTGAATTGCGCGATTGTGTCAACAAGTTGCGCGTTGTGGCGACAGCGCCCCCGGTAGACTCGCTGCCTCACGCTGCGTATGTGCAGGCCGTCGGCCGGCAGTGCATATTTCGTGTTTATCAGTCCTGCCTGATCGAAATCGTAAGGCATTACAACCCAGTTGCTTGAGGTGCCCGCCTCCATGAGAATCTTGCCGTTGTGGCAGCATCCCTCTTCGCCCGGGCCTTTGATCATTGACCAGTCCGTATTCGCAATGAGGTACTGGAATAACGCATAACGACTTGACTCAACGGGGTCGAGAAAGCTGGAGTTCACTCTGTTTTGAATCACCGGCTCGCGATTATGACGCTCACCGATCTCGCGTCTCGACTCGATAAAGAACGCGTCATAAACCTGATCGTCTTTTTTGCCGGCGCTATCTTTGTAGGTAACGGTGATCCAGCGAACGCGGAAAGAAAAGTCGGTCAGCACATTGTAGGCCTTGTAAATTCCGAACTCCTGACGCAAATATCTCGCGTGCGTTTCGCCCTTGCGGCAGTGCGTTACGATCTTTAGTTTGTTCTGGCCAGAGAATCGCGTTCCTTTTGCCTGTTTTTTCTTAATATTCATCTTCAGCGGCGGGAAATGACAATAATCGAGTCGCGAACGGCCACGCGTCGTCATCGTCATCTCAATGGCGACCTCGGATCCATCGATACCCTGATAACGCATAATGCCATCGACAACCGGTTTGTCTTCGGCATCTTTGACAATGATATCCATCGGCATTTCCAGGGTTATAGCCAATGGCTCATCGCTTAAGAACAGTGGGTCGTCCTGCGCGTAGCTTGACGACAGCCACAAACACAGCAAGATACTTAACCAAAATCTCTCAATGGTGATCAAAGTCATTCCTCCATTAAGTTTCAGGAGACCCGGTTTTTACTCGTCGCATGTTTAAGGACTACAGGTCGTAGCAGAGATTTTCCGCCTGCTACAGGGGATTTGCAAACTCGCAGGGGCAATTCGAGCCCTCAGGCCAGCGCTTTGCACTCTTTATGACGAAAACAGCTGATTACATGATCATTGACCATGCCTGTAGCCTGCATGTGCGCATAGATAATGGTGCTGCCGACAAACTTGAAGCCGCGTCGCTTCAGGTCTTTGCTTAGTGCGTCGGATTCATCGGAAGTGGCTGGCATGTCCGCCATGGTTTTGAATCGATTTTGTTTTGGCTTGCCGTCAACAAATTGCCAGATGTAGTTACAAAAGCCATCGTATTGTTCTTGCAGTTTCAGGAACGCTTTGGCGTTAGTGACAGCCGAGCTTACTTTTAACTTGTTCCTGACTATTCCTGGATCCAGTAAAATCTTTTCGATACGCTTCTGCGTGAACCGTGCGACCTTCTCCGCATCAAAGTCTGCGAAGTTTTTTCGATATCCGGCTCGCTTGTTAAGAATTGTCGACCAACTTAAACCCGCTTGCGCACCTTCGAGAATTAGAAACTCGAATTGCTTCTTGTCGTCCCAGACAGGCACGCCCCATTCCTGATCGTGATATGCGATGTAAGCCAGGCTGGTTTCGCCCGCCCAGTCGCAGCGTTTTACTTTTTTGGTCATGGTGGATTGGTCATGTGGATTTGGATAACCAGCATAACAACAGCTTGATTGGAAATCAGAGTGCGAAAATCGACTGTATCGCAAGTTTGGGAAATCGACGGGTGTGGAGCCAACGGGTCGCAATGTTTTTATTGGAGCGCCTCCGCAGGCGCGATAGCTTCGCCGACCCATAATCGCGGGTACAGACCCACTCCAACAAACTCATAGGAAACTCAACCCAAAAAAAAGCCCGCTGTGAAGCGGGCTTTTTTTAAGCAAATGACTTGCTCAGTAAACGCGTCTTATACAGAACCGCCGCATTTACCTTCGCCACACTTACCTTCAGCGCCTTTATCTTTGTCGCCGCCACAACTGCCTTCAGCGCCTTTATCTTTGTCGCCGCCACAACTGCCTTCAGCGCCTTTGTCTTTGTCGCCGCCACAACTGCCCTCAGCGTCTTTATCATTGCCGTCGCCTTCTTTGTCGCCACCGCAACTGCCTTCGTCACCTTTGTCGCCGCCACAACTGCCTTCGTCACCTTTGTCACCTTTGTCACCGCCACAACTTCCTTCACCGGCGCCGAGCATGTAGCCCGCAACCAAAGAATTCATTGCGAACGGGCTTGCACCCGTGTCGGCGTTTGCGACGCCAGTTACGGCAAATGATCCGGCCAGTGCAGCACCTACAGCGATTGCGACAGGTTTTGCTATTTGCTTCTCAGACATTTATATCTCCTACCTTTGCGTGTGAATGCCCGCAACCGGGCCGTGAAATTCAATAAAGTCTTGTCAGATACTCCACTTCACTGAGTTAACTACTTGTTTTTCGATGTTTTCCAGCGACTCGTCGCGGCTGCCGATGATGGCGATACTGCCGTTGCCGACTGGAAGTATGACACCTCTGATGCCGATTCCGTCAAGCGCAATAGCGTGGCCGATCATTTCATCCGGCAGCAAAAGTATCGTAATTGGACCACTCTCCCCCTGAATTACGAGGTGTGGAATTAGATGGCCGTTTATTTCGCAACTGGTTGCGTAGGTTATCAGGCCGATGTCCATTTCCTCGACATCGCCTTCGACCACGTTCGCCAGTGTTTGTTCAGAAACAGCTATGTTGGTGACCGTCAGACCGTCCTGATGATGATCGAAATGAGCGACTATTTCTTCCGCCAGGGACGTATAAACCACGTCATCGGTGGCAAATCGAACTCCCAGGAAGGTGACAAGCACCACGCTCGCAGCCAGACCCAACCAGGTGGGGGCAGTCATGCGACCACGGCGAAATGGCAGGTTTACGACATTGTCATTGTCAATGACTGGCAACTCGGGCATGACGAGATCCGGTATCCTGATCTCGAGCGCCCTGGCTATTTTGTGATCGAGCGCCAGAATTTCGTCCCTGAAAGTGGCGCAGGACTCACAGGCATCCGCATGCGATGCGCCGTCGAATTGCTGCGACGGCTGTGCTGCGATTGCTTCCTTGTAGTCCTTACAGTTCATTTAATGCCTCATCTACTATGTTTTTCAGTTTGATTCTCGCCCGGTGCAGCCTGGTCAAAACGGCGCCCGGCTTGATTCCCATCAGTTCGGCAATCTCTTTAGTGCTGTGGCCCATCAGGACCTGTAACACCAGTGGCTCACGATAATCATCATCCAGTTTGTAGATAGCCTCTCTCATCTCATCCAGAGCCGAATCATCGGTCTGGGTAATCATGGCCGCCTGGGACTGGGTCAATTCGTCTATATCGACCGTCTCAAGCCGTTTGCGCTCGAAATATCTGGCATTCTCGCGCCGAACAATCGTCAGCAGCCACGGTTTCGCCGCAACATCGTCGCGGAGCGCATCCAGCGACTTCCAGGCCCTGAGCATGGCTTCCTGCACCACTTCCTCAGCAATGCCCGGATCGCGGCAGAGCCAAGCTGCATATCGATACATATCCATATGCAATACAGTGACTACTTGCGCAAAACGCTCTCTGCGCACTTTGTCCGCACTACTGCTGTTCATTCGAGATGACCCGCCCCTTATGGAAATTATTACCGGATATTGGCTTTTTTTGTGATTCAAGCTTGGAAACCCTACCTGAATACAGCCAAAATCCAAGTACCACGAGTAAATTAGTGTAAAAACAATATCCTGATGACTAATCCAAGCAACAATCGCTTTCCAGGGACCCGCTTGCGCCGCACCCGAAAAAGCGCCGGATTGCGCCGGATGGTAGCCGAAACAGGCTTAAGCCCTGCCGATCTTATCTATCCGATGTTCGTTCTGGAAGACGGCAAGGCCTCAGAGCCCGTGGCCTCCATGCCCGGCATCGCTCGCCACAGTATCGATGCTCTGCTAACCGAGGTCCGGCACGGCATGGCACTCGGCATCCCGGCGGTCGCCTTGTTCCCGGTTATCGATGCCGGCGGCAAGAGCGAAAATGGCGAGGAGTGCGCCAATCCGGACGGGCTGGTCCAGAATACAGTCCGTACTCTGAAATCGGAGTTCCCGGACCTGGTGGTCATCACGGACGTTGCGCTGGACCCGTACACCACGCACGGCCAGGACGGCATTATTGACGACACGGGCTATGTGCTGAACGACGAGACCGTCGCCATGCTCGTTCGCCAGGCTGAATCACACGCAGATGCCGGTGCGGATATGGTGGCGCCCTCGGACATGATGGATGGTCGTATCGGTGCTATTCGTGATCAGTTGGAGATAGCTGGCCACCACAACACGCTTATTCTTGCGTATGCCGCGAAATACGCTTCCTGTTTTTACGGACCGTTTCGCGACGCGGTCGGTTCTACGGCAAACTTAGGCAACGGTGACAAGCGCAATTATCAGATGGATCCGGCAAACAGCGACGAGGCGCTTCGCGAGGTCGGTCTCGACATTGCTGAGGGTGCCGACATCGTCATGGTCAAACCCGCGATGCCCTACCTCGATATCATTCGCAGGGTCAAGGATCGCTTCGATGTGCCGGTATTTGCTTATCAGGTAAGCGGCGAGTACGCGATGCTGAAAGCGGCATCACTAAATGGCGCTTTGGATGAATCCTCTGCCGCACTTGAGTCGCTGCTTTCTATCCGTCGCGCCGGAGCAAGTGCAATTTTGAGTTACTACGCATTGCAGGCGGCCGCCTGGTTATCCGAGTAACGACTCCCTGAATTTCGTTATACTGTACAACCATGTCAAGCAGCGGAATCGATCGTTACGGCGTCATGGGATTTCCCGTATCCCACAGCCGCTCACCCATCATTCACAGGTTGTTTGCACTGCAGACTCGACAAGACCTGCAATACGAGTTGTTGCAGGTTGCGCCCGAGAAACTGGGGTCGTCCGTTCGCCAGTTCCAAAGCACCGGCGGCAAGGGCCTTAACATCACGTTGCCGCACAAAACTGAAGTCATGCGGCTGGTCGACGATATGAGCGAGCGCGCCAGACAGGCCGGTGCGATTAATACTTTATCGTTCGACGACGACGGCATTCATGGTGACAACACCGATGGCATCGGTTTGATGCGCGACCTGGTTACCAATCTCGGCTTGCGGCTCGAAGGCGCCAATATTCTTGTGCTTGGCGCAGGAGGTGCAACACGCGGCATCCTGGCGCCGCTACTCGATGCAGGCCCACGCGCCATTACTATTGCTAACCGCACTTTGTCCAGAGCGAGCGATCTTGTCGAGCATTTCTCTGGCGCCGATTTACTCAGTGCGTGCCGCTTCGATGACGTGGCCACTGAAGACGCCTACGATCTCGTCATAAACGCAACCTCAGCCGGAGTTAAAGGCGAAACCCCGCCTTATCCGGCGGCGGCGATCAGCCCGCAAACCTGTTGCTACGATTTATCCTACGGATTGGCAGCTACACCTTTCTGTCAGTGGGCAGCGGCCCGCGGAGCGGCGCGCTCGATAATGGGCTGGGGCATGCTCGTTGAACAGGCTGCGGAGTCTTTTTGTATCTGGCGAGGCGTGCGGCCCGATACTGTCGCCGTGCTCAGGCAGATGTCGATCAGCGCATCGTAACCAGCTCTTCCGCAGCCGTCGGGTGAATCGCAACCGTATCGTCGAAGTCGCGCTTGCTTGCGCCCATCCGTATGGCAACAGCAAAACCCTGTAGAATTTCGTCGACGCTGTCACCAATCATGTGACAACCCACGATGCGCTCATCCTTGCCAGTGGTCACAAGTTTCATCGTCGTCATTGTCTTTTTATCACTGAAGGCATACTGCATCGGCGCGAATCGAGATCGGTAAACTTTTACATCATCACCAAATTCTGCGCGCGCCTGGCCTTCAGTGAGTCCGATGGTACCAATTGGCGGATGCGAGAAGACAACGGTGGGTATGCAGGAATAGTCGAGATGCCGGCCATCCATGCCACCGTACAGTCGATCTGCCAGTCGCCGGCCGGCCGCAATCGCGACCGGCGTCAATGCCGCTCGCCCCGTTACATCACCCAGTGCGTGAATGTGATCGACATTGGTTTTCTGCAAGTCGTCTACCGGAACGAAACCGTAGCCATCGTATTCGACGCCGGCCTTCTCCAACTCAAGGTCCTCCGTATGCGGCGTACGTCCCACGGCCCAAATGATCTGGTCGTAGGAACCAAATGTCCGTCCATCTTCGGCGACAAGCATAAGGCCGCCGTCCGTCCGCTCCAGACAGTGCGGAACCACCCCGGTTTCCAGGTGAATTTCGTTGTTCGCCATCGATGCTTGCAGCTCTTCTCGCAACATTGAATCGAAATTGCGCAACACACCGTCTTTTCGGACAAGAACGCTGGTGTAAGCGCCTAGTGAACTAAAAATACCAGCGAACTCAACCGCGACATACCCACTGCCAACGATCGCGACTCTTCTTGGCATCTCTTCGAGTTCAAAAAAACCGTCCGACGTGATGCCATATTCGGCGCCGGCTATACGCGGCACGATCGGGTATCCACCGGTTGCGATCACTATCTGCTTTGCCCCATAAAGCCGTGTGTCTACGTCAATTGTATGCGCGTCGACAAAACTGGCCTTGCCGTGAATCGTCGTTATGTTGCGGTTGGCGAGATTGCCTTCATAAATACTGTTGAGGCGCGCTATGTACTGGTCTCGCCGCCGCTTGAGGCCTGCCCAGTCATGGCTGTTAACGGTAATGTCAAAACCAAAGTCCGCCGCAAGCCTCGCCTGATCCGCAAGGTGCGCGGTTTGCCACGTCAGTTTCTTCGGCACACAGCCAACATTCACGCATGTCCCGCCTAAAGGCGCGTACTCCACTACCGCTACCTTGACGCCGTAGTCGGCTGCACGCTGTGCATGCGCAAGACCGCCGCTACCGCCACCAATAACAATCAAATCGTACTTGTCTGTCACTTAATTTCCTTGATGTATAAAATAGTTGGCCACCTGTTGGCAGATGGCCTGAATACAATTAAATCGGCACACCAGTTCACGGATTGGATGACCCCGTGTGGTAACATCGCAGCCGCATTGGGGGACTAATATTTTACAAATGACCAATCCGTTACTGGACATTTCCGCGTTGCCGCGATTTCGCGACATCACTCCGGAAGACTCCGTGCCAGCATTGAAACAGCTTATCGCAGAGCATCGAAGAAAGCTCGACGAGCTACTTGCGAGTTCTGACGAGCTGGACTTTCAGTCGCTGGTCATTCCGTTCGAGGAAATGGCGCACGAGCTCAGCCGTGTCTGGTCGCCCGTCAGCCATTTGCAAAGCGTGCTGGGCGACGTGCAGTGGCGCGAGGCCTACAATGCCGCCCTGCCGTTACTGACCGAGCATGGCACCGAATTATCACAAAATCTGAAGTTGCAGCAGGCATTCGAGAAGGTATCGCAATCGATACCGGACGATGCGCCCGAGGCAATGCGCAGTCTCATCGACCAGGCGCTGCGAAATTTCCGCCTGGCGGGTGTAGCGCTTCCCGATGCTGAAAAGGCAGAATTCAAAGCTATAATGCAGGAGCTGGCTGCGGTTCAAGCCAGCTTTGATCACAACGTCCAGGACGCGGCGGCCAAGTGGGTATGGCACACGGAGGATGCCAGCCTGTGTGCCGGCATTCCGGACATGACAATATCGCGCGCGCGCAAAGATGCCGAGGAGAATGGCCAGACAGGCCTGTTGTTCAAGCTCGACTTCCCAACCTATCACTCGATCATCACGCATGCGGAGAATCGCGAACTTCGCCAGTGGTTTTATAAAGCGTGGTCAACCCGCGCGTCTGATCAAGGTGACCCGCAGTTCGACAACACGAAGAACATAGAAAAGATATTGTCACTGCGTCACAGGGCCGCACGGCTTGTCGGCTTCGAAAATTACGCCGAGTATTCGCTGGCTACTAAAATGGCCGGAGAAAGCAGCGAGGTTATCGATTTCTTAAACGAGCTTGCGCAGCAAACCCGGTCAACCGCGGAAAAGGAGCTTGCAGCAATACAGGCGATTGCCGACGCCCCGCTGGAGGCATGGGATACGCCTTACTACATGGAGAAGCTCAAGCAGCAGGAGTACTCGATCTCGGATGATGAGCTTCGGCAATATTTTCCTGCCAAGAGTGTTTTTGACGGCCTGTTCGAACTTGCGGAAAAACTCTATGGGATAACCTTGTCCAGGAATGACGATGTTCAAACCTGGCATGAGTGTGTATTGTTTTATGACGTTTACGATGAAAATGGCGAGACCATCGGTGGCTTCTATACCGACCTCTACGCACGACCCGGCAAGAGCAATGGCGCATGGATCGATGAATGCATCGTGCGCAAGAAACTGAATGGCGAAACAGTGTTACCCGTCGGCTACCTCGTCTGCAATTTTTCCCCGCCGGACAGCAATAGCGAGTCTCTGCTCACCCACGATGAAGTTGTAACGACATTTCATGAGTTTGGGCACATGCTGCACCACCTTTTGACGCGGGTGGATTATCCGAGCATCGCCGGTATCAATGGTGTTCCCTGGGACGCGGTAGAACTTCCCAGTCAGTTCATGGAAAACTTCGCCTGGAGCTACGACGTGTTGGTACGCACCTCCGGTCATTGCGAAACAGGTAAGCCTTTGCCGCGGGAATTGTTCGACAAGCTGAACAGGAGCCGGCATTTTGGTGCGGCGTTATCAATGTTGCGCCAGATCGAGTTTGCGTTGTTTGACTTCCACTTGCATGCGGACTACGACCCCGGCAGTCCTGAGAATCCTTTGGACGTTCTGCAGCAAGTGCGCCTGGCTGTTTCTATCGTCAAACATCCGCAATACAACCGTCTGCCGCACGCCTTTACGCACATATTTTCCGGTGGCTATGCCGCGGGTTATTACAGCTACAAGTGGGCCGAGGTCCTGGCTGCGGACGCATTCTCCGCTTTCGAGGAGGCCGGTATCTTTGATCATGCTACTGCACTTCGATTTCGTTCCGAGATCCTGGAAATCGGTGGCAGTCGCGACATTATGGAAGCATTTATCGCCTTTCGGGGCCGCAAACCAACAATGGACGCGTTACTGCATTACAGCGGAATCGAAAAAGCTGCATGAAGATAGCGACCTGGAATGTCAATTCCCTGAATGTACGCCTGTCGCACGTCCTTGAGTGGCTAAACGCGAACGAACCAGACGTGCTCGTGCTGCAGGAGATAAAACAAGTCACCGATGCGTTTAACACCGACGCGTTTCGTGAGGCAGGTTATCACTCCCTCGCCAGTGGCCAGAAAACATACAATGGTGTCGCGGTCATCAGTCGCTCGCCCACAGCGGACCAAATCACGGATTTTCCGGGCTTTGAGGACCCACAAAGACGCATACTCGCCGCGACAATAGATGGGGTCAGAGTAATTAATCTGTATGTGCCAAACGGCAACAGCGTTGGCTCTGAAAAATACGACTACAAGCTGGGCTGGCTTGAGGCACTACGTGGTTTTCTTGAGACTGAGCTGGCAGCTCACGAGAAACTGGTCGTGCTGGGCGATTTCAACATCGCGCCGCAAGATCGTGATGTTCATAACCCGGAAAAATGGGGCGACAACATACTTTGCAGCCCTGCAGAACGAGCGGCGCTCCGGTCACTTCTGGACCTTGGGCTGTCGGATGTCTTTCGTCAATTCGAACAGGCGGACAATACCTTTAGCTGGTGGGACTATCGCGCTGCCGGCTTTCGCCGCAACGCTGGTCTTCGCATTGATTTGATTCTGGCAAGCAATGCATTGGCGACTCATTGCAACGCGAGTTTCGTCGATCGCGAGCCGCGAACCTGGGAGCGCCCGTCTGATCATGCGCCGGTCGTCGCGGAGTTTTCAATTTAGCGATAATCGCTTGTTGGGCTGGCATATCGCCTTGTTTTGATTACATAATGGCGGGGATTTAGCTGCAGCCTGTATGCCGCCCGTGTATCATTTAAAAGAAAAAAGTCCCCATGCAAGATCGCCGCAATAACTACGACGTAACCAACACGGTGCAAGTCAGCAGCCCCAGTGCTGTGCGTGACGCTGTGCAAGATTTGTTTGCAGAGGCATTCCCAGGAGCGTCATTCGACCGTCTGTGGCTGGCCTTTTATGACTTCGATCGACTGTTCAACGGAAGATATCCAGGTTACAAGGGCTGCGACACAACCTACCACGATATGCAGCATACGCTGGACATGACACTTGCCATGGCGCGATTAATCGTTGGTTATGAGCGCAGCATGCAGCTTTCTGAGCGACTCGGCGCAGCTCGCGCCCGGATGGCGATTGTGACGGCACTATTTCACGACTCCGGCTACATCAGACACAACGAACGCGACAAGGGCTTTGAGAACGGTGCAGAATTTACGCTTTATCACGTTTCCCGTAGTGCGGATTTCCTGCGGCGATATCTACCCGAACTAGGGATGGGCAAATACATTGGCGTCAGCAGTATCATTGTGCACTTCACGGGCTACGAGCTGGACCTCGACGAGATCGAACTTGACGATCCGCGCGATGTCATTTGTGGCCATTTGCTCGGCACCGCGGACCTCATCGCTCAGATGGCGGATCGCTGCTACCTCGAAAAATGTCGTGACCGACTTTATAAGGAGTTCGTCCTGGGGGGCATCGCAATTGAAAATGCGAATCCAGGGGAGTATATGGTTCGTTATGAATCCGGTGTCGACCTGCTGAAGAAAACGCCGGTATTTTATCAGCAGGTATCGCAGATGCGGCTGCAAAAAAAATTCAATCGAGCCTATCGCTATATGGAAGTTTTATACGGCGGGGAGAATCCCTACGTTGCCGCGATGAAATCCAATATGGGCCACCTGATCCGCGTCCTGAAATCAGACAACTGGAATTTGCTTAGACGAAGCCCGCCATTTTTTGTTGGCGACAGCGAGGCAGTGCAAAACGTTGATAAAATGGTGCAATCGCAGCTTGCGCAGATACCCGTGCGACACGCCGAAATTCCAGGATACGTTTCCGCCTGATACTTTGGCAGCGGCCCTTCGCGATACCGGCAAGGGCGACACAGTGCAGATGAGGTAGAATCTGCAGCACTAAAGCTCAAGTTAATGGAGAAGGCCGTGCGTTCCACTCACCTGTTGTCAAATTCGGTATGGCTCATGGCCGTAGTCCTGTTTCTATCTGCTTGTAGCAGCACATCGACCAGGGTGACAAAAATTTATGATGACTCCGACTACAAGAAAGCACGATTCAGCAATGTGCTTGTCATCACCGTAGCGGACAACTACGATCGGCGGGCGCAATTTGAGCGCACGGTCGTTTCCGGCATTCGACAGACCGGCGCCGAGGCAACGGCATATTACACCGTGGTTGGCCACAACCCGGCTGTTTCCTCCAGCGACATCATGAACGTCGTTCGCGCGCGAAATTTCGACGCGGTCGTGTTTACCCGGGTAAAAAGACACTCTGAGGAAATATCGGAAAAAGATGCGACGCCGGAGGCGCAGGCCCATGTTATCGGCGGCAACCTGTTTGATCTGTTTCGTTACGACTATGAGGAGTATAAAGAGCCCACGAACATTCGCATGAGCACCACCGTCGTCCTGATTACGCAACTTTATGTTACCGCGGACAAGAAAAATATTTGGGCGATCGAAATTACCAGCAGCGACCGTGAGTCGACCGCGCAGATAATCGAAAGCTCGGCGGCGGCGATCGTGAAACACCTGAAACGAGACAAGCTCGTGGGTCCGAAATAGCTGCGATACGATGATGCCGATTTGAATCTTTACCGAATATTTCGAGGCGTCTGTCTCGGCGTAGTTGCGGCGTTTCTTTTTTCTGCCTGCGCCGATGATCGGCCTGAGCTGCGGCTTATCGAGCCACGGCTGGAGGTGGATCGAAAGATAGCGAACGATTTTGCCGCGATTATGGAAGAAAGATCATCAGTGTCCGTAACAATGGTGGCCTCCGCGAGTAACCTGGAAACGAGTACCAACGCGCTGTTGTCGGATCGGGCAGATATCGCATTAATCTCGAACAACCAGCCTTTTACATCCGGCATAACAACAGTAATGCCGCTGTACGCCAATATTCTCCATATCCTGCTGAAGCAACCGGCGATAGCCACAGACGTAGGTGATCTTATTACGAAGGGATCGGTATTTGCCGGCCCCCCTGGTTCGCCGTCCCGAAACATGCTTGAGAAGTTTGCGGCGCAACAGCATATCGAAAGCAGGGAGATCCACTTCGTTGAGGCTTTCGATGACGAATGCCCGGACATCATCGCCATATTTGTCCCCATCATTCGTGACTTGAGTTCGCGCCTTGAGCGTTGCGGTGATGTCGGCCTTTATCGCCTGTACAGCCTGGGTTCGCCCGACGAGATCGGTACTGGCTCTGCAATTGACGCCGCAACGTTGATGAATCCAAGCATGCGCGCATTCATTATTCCCGCGGGCATTTACCCGGGCAGTGCAGATGAGCCGGTTGTTACGCTGGCCGTCGACAAAATGCTGGTTGCGCGTCGGGATGTACCGGACACTGTTATATATGACCTGATAAGCGAAGTAATTCGACTGCAGCCCGCGCTTGCCGCGAGTAATCCGACGATTTTTCACTCGCTTGGTGGTGACTTCCATTCGTCCGACTCAACGTTCGTGCTGCACCCCGGAGCGCAAGACTACATTGAGCGAGATGAGCCGAGTGTTTATGAAAGATACTCCGGCGTTGCCGAGGTTGCGGTCACCATCTTCTTTGCCTTGCTTAGCGGCACATACGCCGCCGTACGCATCTATAATTTGCGCCGCAAGAATCGAATCGACCGATTTTACTCCGCCGCCATCAAGCTAAGGCAGTCAGTGAGTGACGCGACACCGGTAACAGAACGCAGGGAATCCATTTCCCGTGTTCGCGCGCTGCAAACTGAAGCTTTCGAGCTGCTGGTAGACGAAAAACTTGCGGCCGACGAAAGTTTTCGCATTTTTATTACCTTATCCAATGACATTATTGATGAGCTGAAAGAGGCTTCAGCACCGGACTGGGTGGCATCAGAGCCCTAAAAATGCGCGCCCAGGAACAGGAACGGTCCGTGGTGTCTGATTTCGATTTTGCCGTTGATCGCGCTGTGATCCGAATCAAGCTTCATATCATAATAGTTATAACCGACGCCCAGGCTCATGGTGTTACCCAGCATGTGTTGCAACCCGAGGTTCACATAGTTCATTGAGCCTTCGTAGTGGTCGAAGTGCATGCGAAATATTTGCACACGCGCTCCCAGGAAGGTTTTTGTTCCGAGCGCAATGCTGCCGTGGACGCCAATCACCGGCAATGGTGTCGATGCGGTTGATCGCTCCCGCTGGTCCGTATCGGGTGCGAATATTTCCGTGTTTAATCGAGACAAGTGCACACCAGCCATGACACCCAGTTCCTTCTGGGCGTCGTGCATTAGCGAGAATGCATAAGACACTCTTGCTACTCGCACATCAGACCGCAGGTTCACGTTTGTTCCGGCCGGAAACGTTTCGCCGCCAAACTCGATATCATTGTTTAACGTCAACGAAGAGTTGCGAGTCAAATCGAAATAGCCAAACTCGAGGCGATGAAAACTGTTTATGCGAACGATCGCGTCAAGCTGCAGTACAGACTGTGTTTTGCTCACGTCCATGACCTCTTCCAGGTCGATCTCTTCGCCCGGACTGCCGTCCGGCGCCTCCAGCGTTATCTTGGTGCTGATGGTGTCCTGGAACATGCCTGCCCTGAATTCATAGCGCGGCATTTTGTAGGTATCGGCGCCGAATTCCCGGGACCTGAAAACATTGGCGTTATATGCCAGACCAATGCCTCCGGACCATAAGGTGTCCTTGTCGACAATCGGGCTGTTGACGATCTCGTCGCCGAGTTTCTCATAGGTGAATCTACCAGAGAGCAACCACTTGTCCGAAATTCGGTAACCCCACACCACTTCGGCCGCCAGCTTCGTCGTTGCGCCCGGTACATAAACGGGCCGCTCGGGATCCGACTCTTGCGGTGTTACCTGGAAATAGTAGTTCGAGTACGTCTCATCCAGTCGCGACGCTTTAATGGTTGGAACAATGTAACCCCACGATCTTTTCAGCGGGTACTCCAGCCTGAGCTCACCGATCCAGCCACCATGCCGGCCGGAAATTTCCTTATACGCTTTCGCGATTATGTGAACCGGCCAACCCCGATATCCCACTAACGGGGCTGCCTCGATCGTCCATTGCTTTTCGTGAAGGCCGAGCAATTCATCTGACCTTTCGCTGCCCAAGCCCAGGGTCTGAATTCGCCCAACGAAGCCGAACACCCAATCGCTTTCGGTTACTTTTCGAATTCCTAAATCGCCATCGGAAAGCAGCAGCCAGTCATCGGTAAACGCGCGATGTTGGAAGCTGGTCAGATAAGGATAGACGGTGACCGAATTCTTGGCGTCCGTGTAAGGGTTTTGCGAAACCGAAACATGTACGCCTAGAGCGAAGTCATTCAAATCATAATTTCGGATGTAGTCGAGCGCGTTTCCAGCCGAAGCGGCTGTGGGCAATAGCAGGAACAGCGCCACACAGGTGGTCTGCAGGCCGCTGATTCTATCCTTGAACGACCGCTTGCCGCCTGGGATCATTTAATTGCTCGACTATCGACTGCTGTTGAGGCGCATCATAACAGTTTTCGAAATCATCAAAGTTTGCTTTTATCCGTAAGAACATCAGGTGATAATCAGCAACCATGAGACAAGACAATTTTATCTACCTGTTACTCGCGCTGATCGTCTATCTGGTCGCGTTGCCAATATCGGATGATCTGCAAATCATTCCTTCCAGCGTTGTCAGACCCGTTGCTTTCAGCTGTCTGCTCGCAATTGGCGTTTGGTCGTTACGTGACTCGGTAATGACATTTCGCATCGGCATCGGGCTGGCAGTCGTAGGCGTTATCAGCAACGGCGTGGGCGTGACAAATGAAGCACCCGTTTACTATTATTTGTCGGTAATCACGTTACTCGCTTTCCTGGTGCTATCCGTTCGCAGCGCATTGCGACAAATTCTATTTAGCGCAAAGATCGATGCCAACCGGCTTTATGGTGCAGTGTGCGTTTACCTGATGCTCGGCGTAATCTGGGCATTGATGTACAGCACCCTTGGACAACTGGATCCGGGTGCATTTGATGGCTCGCTCCCGGTCGACTCCGAGGACTGGAGCCTCGAGTGGATTTACTACAGTTTCGTAACGCTGACGACACTGGGCTACGGCGACATCCTGCCGGTGAGCGCAACCGCCCGCGCACTGGCCTACAGCGAAGCGGTTGTAGGCGTATTTTACATGGCAATGCTGGTTGCGGCGCTGGTGGGGTCCTATGCCGCTGCAAAAACGAACCACAAATAAGGGGAAACCATGAACAGAAGAAACTTTCTGAGCGCATCTGTCGCAGCCGGTTTAGTAACGACTTTGTCGAGCCGGCAGCTACTGGCATCGATTTATCCTTTGCTTACCGAGATTACATCTGATCTAACGGCCGTCACCGGTGACGGCGCAGAGTTAGTATTGGAAAAGGCGGCCGTAAAAGAACTGGCCGACAGCCTGCTCGGGCAAGTTTTATTGCCCGGCAATGCCGCTTACGAAAAAGCACGGCGAGTCCTGAACGTCTCCATCGACAAGCACCCGGCACTGATAATCCAACCGACCGGCGTTTCCGATATACGCAATGCCGTCACGTTCGCCAACGAACGAAATCTGCTGCTTGCTGTTAAATGCGGCGGCCACAGTTACGCCGGCAAATCGACCTGCGAGGGTGGCATGCAGATCGATCTGTCGAGATTCCGCAGCACGCGAATCGATCCGTCCTCGCGTACGGCCTACGTCGCCGGCGGCAGCTTGTTGGCAGGGCTCGATCACGAGGCAATGTCGATGGGTCTCGTTACGACTGCCGGTACCGTATCGCATACTGGTGTTGGCGGCCTGACGTTGGGCGCGGGGTTTGGGCGCCTGGCACGCCGCTTCGGTTTGGCGCTCGACAATGTTAAAGGCGTCGATATTATCACCGCCGATGGTCAGTTCTTGCACGCAGACGCCGAGGAAAATTCCGATCTGTACTGGGGTGTTCGCGGTGGCGGTGGCAATTTTGGAATAGTCACCTCTTTCGAGTTTGGCCTGCATCCAATGCAGCGCCAGGTCGTTGGCGGTGAAGTCGTGTTTCCATTTTCTCGTGCACGCGACATTTTGAATTTCTATAAAGACTACAGCCTGGCCGCACCCGACGAGCTCTATTGTGACCTGATCATTGATTCCGCACTGGGTGGCGGTGATCCGGTCATGGTGATCCATGTCTGTTACTCGGGTGCGCAATCAGATGCCGAAAAAGTACTTGACCCTATTCGGAAGCTGGGCAAGCCGATCGCCGACACCATCAAGGCGATTGACTATGTTGCCATTCAACGAAGCTGGGACAATACCGACCCACGAAATGAGGGAGAGTATTTGAAGTCCGGATTTATCAACGATTTTCCTGACTCACTGGTGAACTCACTGCTCGATAACTTCGAAACACATCCAGATCGAAAGACGGTCGTGTTCTTCCAGCAATCGGGTGGCGCGATCGGTCGTATTGCGGTAGATGCGACTGCATTCGCTCACCGAAAGTCGCAAAATAACATGTTTGCTTTGGTTGCCTGGCCGCTCGCCGCTGACCCGGAGCCCCATGTTAAATACGTCAAGAAATTCTGGAAGGACCTGCAGCCCTACACCGATGGTTTCTATACCAATGAATCCAGCAATGAATCGGTTAGCAAGATACACGCAAACTATCAGGGTAATTTTGAGCGGCTGCTTGCGCTCAAGAACCAGTATGATCCTGGCAACCTTTTCCATCTGAACGCAAACATTCGGCCGACGGTTACCTACTCGGGTTGAACGGTATCTTAAAAAATATTCTTGTCTTCACAATTGCCGCGCATCATCAACGCCAACGCGTCCCCCCGACGCTCACATAACCGTGATTACCTACAGGAATACCGACACTCACACCAACTCCAACATTGCCGGAACATCCGGCCAATGAAAGGCTTGTTAGCAATATCGCAATTACAGCAATCACTCTGTTAGCTTTATGCATTACCCCTCTCCTCCAGAATCTAACCAGTTCTGTAAAACCAGAATGGCTCCAGACGGGTCCTCTACAACCGCCAGGGTGCCATTACGAAGCTCCGGAGACGGAGGAAGAATAATCCGCCCGCCAAGTTCCTCTGCCTTTGCTGCGGCAGCGACCGGATCGGTCACGCCAAAATACGTTAGCCAGACAGGCTTCACGTCCTCGGACGGGTTTTTCATTATGCCGACACGGTCCACGCCATTACCACCTAACAGCGTGTATTGGCCGCCTCGACGCTCGAGAGTGCGAACATCATAGCCAATTGTTGTTTGGTAGAAGCTGATCGCAGCCGACGTGTCGTCGGCCAATAATTCGGTCCACATCGGTCGCCCGGGTGCGGCCGAGGTTGTCTGATCATCCGGATCGCCGAATCTGCTTCTCGCCAAACCAATAACCGCGCCCTCCGGATCCAGTATTGCCGCAACTCGTCCGAGATTAACCTCGCGGGCTATAGCGGCGACACTGCCTCCTGCCGCCGTTACCTTCGAAAGCACTTCATCAACATCAGAAACTGAAATATACGGTAACCAACGTGAATAATTACTTCCGTCTTCCGGCGAAGCGATGGTCACCATCCCGGCCACATAGACATTGCCGGAACGCGCAACGGAATAGTCCTGACCACTCGGCGCCTTGGTGTCTTCAAATGTCCAATCAAACATCCCGCCGTAGAATCGTTTCGCGCTTTCCAGGTCTTCGGTTATCAGGTCATGCCAGATTACTTTGCCGATCAGCGGCTCGTCTGCAAAGGTCATGCCCGACAGATCCGGTTTGCTGCTGGTTGCGCAGGCTGCTATGCCCGCAGCCATCAGCATCAACGCCATAATTCGTTGTTTGGTCATTAATCTGCTTCCCTTGAAAAACCGATCGCTATGCTACCTGATACCGGTCGATGCCGTCTTCACGGTTTGTGAACAATTTTGGTCGCCTATTCGACGGTGACCGATTTCGCGAGATTACGCGGCTGGTCTATGTCAGTGCCCTTTAATACCGCGACATGATATGCCAGCAATTGCAGCGGGATTGTGTAGAGAATCGGCGCCTGGAAGTCTTCAATGCGGGATGGCATACGCGTTGTATGCGCCGCGAAGCGATCGCTGAACTGCACGCGTGGATCCGCGAAGACGAAAAGCTCACCACCACGTGCGCGCACTTCCTGCAAATTGCTCTTCAGCTTTTCCAGGAGATCGTCTTCCGGTGCAACCGCAATGACCGGCATGTCTTCGTCCACCAGCGCCAGTGGTCCGTGTTTTAGTTCACCGGCCGCATAGGCCTCGGCATGAATATAGGAAATTTCCTTGAGCTTTAGCGCGCCTTCCATCGCCACCGGATTCTGTACGCCCCGACCCAGAAATAAAGCGTGCTGTTTGTCGGCGAAATATTTGGCGAGTGATTCAATTGCCGAGTCCAGCGTTAATACGTCCTCGATAAGTTTCGGTAACCCGGCGAGTTGTTCGACCAGTTCGCCCTCTTCTTCGGCACTCAGTCCATTACGACGTGCCAGCGCAATCGTCAGTAGTGACAATACCGCCAGTTGTGTCGTAAAAGCTTTGGTTGACGCGACACCAATCTCCGGACCGGCGCGTGTCATCATGACCAGTTCCGACTCACGCACTATCGAGCTTTCCGGGACGTTGCAGACTGTCAGCGTGGAAACATACTGCTTCGACTTTGCCGCCCGCAGCGCAGCGAGCGTATCCGCAGTCTCTCCCGACTGGCTGATCGTGATGAACAAGGTCCCTTCAGGCACCACCGGTGACCGGTAACGATATTCGCTTGCGATCTCCACCGTGCAAGGCAACTTGCACAAGTCCTCAATCCAGTAGCGGGCAATCAGCCCTGCGTGGTAGCTGGTGCCGCAGGCGACAATGTGCACGCCGCGAGTTTTGTCCAGAACAGTGTTGGCTTCGGGCCCGAATGCCGCGTCCAAAACTTTGCCATTTGCGATTCGGTCTTCCAGGGATCTCGCTACTGCTTCTGCCTGCTCGTGTATCTCTTTTTGCATGTAGTGTTTGAAGTCACCACGTTCTGCAGCATCGGCCGTTAGTTTGCTTTCTTTGACTGGACGATCAACTTCATTGCCGTCGATATCAAAAATCTGCACGCTCTCAAGTTCGACGACGGCGATGTCGCCTTCTTCCAGAAACATGAATTTGCGCGTTACCGGCAACAGGGCGGAGACGTCGGACGCTACAAAATTTTCGCCTTCGCCAAGACCAACGACGACGGGCCCACCCGCCCTCGCGAGAACAATCTTGTTCGGCTCGCTCTTGCTCATCAACGCGAGCGCATATGCGCCCTCAAGTTCAGCTACCGTTTTTCTTACCGCCGTCTTGAGATCACTGTCCTTTTTCAGGTGCCGGTGAACGAGGTGTGCAATTACTTCAGTATCCGTCTCTGACTCGAATTCATATCCGCCTTTCTTCAAGTCATCACGCAGCTCTTCGAAATTTTCGATGATGCCGTTATGCACAACGACGACATCGCTGTGAGACATGTGAGGATGGGCGTTTAGTTCGCTCGGTGCGCCGTGTGTCGCCCAGCGTGTATGCGAAATGCCACTGTGACCGGTCAGCGACACCTCATCGACTGCGTTCTGCAACTCCCGTACCTTTCCAAGACGACGCAATCTAGTGATCCCGCCATCGGTGGCAATCGCGATACCTGCGGAATCGTATCCGCGGTATTCAAGCCGCCTGAGACCTTGCATCAGGATCGGCACTACATTTCTTTCGGCAACTGCGCCGACAATTCCGCACATCTAGAAACACTCCATTGACGTAAGTCTAAAATCGCTATTTTTTTTGGCCCGGCTTGGTTGCCGGACTGCCTGGCGCACCCTTACTCGGCTTTTTCCAGCCCGGAATCGTGACTTGCTTTGCCCGTTCGACAGTCAGCTTGTCTTCGGGCGCGTCTTTTGAAATCGTCGCTCCGGCGCCAATCGTCGCGCCTTTGCCAACGGTCACCGGGGCGACCAGTTCTACTCCGGACCCGATGAATGCACCGTCACCGATGACTGTTTTGTGCTTGTTCACGCCGTCGTAATTACATGTAATTGTACCAGCGCCAACATTCACACCCTTACCAATTTCGGCGTCACCTATATAAGTCAGGTGATTGACTTTGCTGCCGTCAGCGATTGTGCTTTTCTTGATCTCGACGAAATTGCCGACTTTTACGTTATCAGCAAGCTCTGCACCGGGCCGCAGCCTCGCAAAGGGTCCGATCTCACAATTGCTGCCAGTATTGGCGCCTTCTATATGGCTGTTGGAGTGCACAACGGTACCGGCGCCCAACGTCGACTCACGAATCAGGTTGTTGGATTCAATCATCACATTGTC
>SMVA01406013.1_pt1 | contig 27125 bp, 23 predicted proteins | sample 2456451 | NCBI WGS metagenome assembly SMVA01 (sample SAMN11095933, study PRJNA526329) | marine sediment metagenome | biome: Marine sediment; feature: Surficial sediment; material: Deep marine sediment; isolation source: Hadal surficial sediment | place: Pacific Ocean | collected 2014-05 | depth... | reverse complement strand
TCTTCCTGAAACGCGGCGACCCCGAGACCCTCATGCCGCTCGACCGGCGACTCATGGTTGAGATCGCGGGCCGCCGGGCCCCCTATGACCTGAAGGTCTGGAACCAAATTTTGGACCTGCGCGAGCGAGTACCGCTGTTTGACGACCTTCAAATCATCTCTGGATCATCGGGAGATGATCTCGACACCATCTCGGCATCATCTCGACATGATCTCAAGATGCGGTGGCCTAAGGCCGCGAAACACCTGCGTTCTGGTGTCCCTACTGAGACTAAGACGGAGACGAGACCTAACAGGTCTCAGTCACAGTCCTCGCCTGGAGCCGCTTGCGGCGGCTCCGACGGGGACACGCGGAAAGCCCTCACGCTCGATGCGCAGCGCGTTCAGTGGAAGGCCTCGAAGGGCCTCTCCGGGCCGGACGCTCACTGGGTTCAAAAAAAGGTTGTCGAGCGTTTCGGGGTTTCCAAAGAAGACGCGAAGCAGTGGATAGAGGAGAGTGAGCGTGCCCTTGCCCCCGGACCCATCAATCGCCAAGACGCTTGGCGATGGATCGAGGAGCAGTTTCGCATCGGCGCAAAGCTACCTACGCGCCGCGAGACGCCGTAGTGTCAAGCCCGCACGGTTCCACCCGTCTCGCCCTCCGCCCGAAGGAGGCCGCCGAGGCGCTCGGAATCAGCGACCGCACGCTCCGCAAATGGATGCGGGACGACGGTCTCCCGTTCCTCCGCATCGACGGCTGCGTCCTGATCCCTCGTGGCCAACTGGAGGAGTGGATGGCGGCTCGGGTCCGTGCCGAGCGGCGGACGGATGCGCTCGCGGCAGAGATTCTCGATGGACTCTAGATATTATCTTGATTTATCAAGAACTCTCGAGCATGATCCGAGCGTGGGCGAAGCGGGCAAGACGTTCGGACACGGGGGTGCGCGCCCTGGGTCGGGCCGGAAGCGCATCATGGAGGAGCCTGAGCGGGTCACAGCCGATTTCGAGAGGGCGGAGATTGACGCGCTTCGAACCATGGCCGAGGAACGCGAGACTTCCGTTGCGGACCTGATCCGCCGCGCCGTCTCACAGTATCTGCGTCGGGCGGGGAGGAACTGAGAATGGCTGCCAAGCTCCGCGAGAAGGACGGGTTCTACTGGGTCGTCGTCCACCACCAGGGCCGACGCAAGTGGAAGAAGATCGGCCAGGACAAGCGCGAGGCTCAGAAGGTCGTCAAGAAGGTCCAGGCGATGCTCGCGCTCGGACAATTCACGATGGAGCATGAGCGACAGTCCCCGACCGTCGAGGATGCTCTCAACCGCTGGTACGAGGACTACCGAAGCACCTTCTCCCCCTCGTTTGCCGAGACCGCCAAGCTCAACATCGACCGGCACTTGATCCCGTCCCTGGGGAAGATCCGGCTGCGGGAGCTATCCGAGCGCGACCTGCTGCGCTTCGTGCGCGAGAAGACCGACCGGGAGCTGACCGAAAAGCCGCTCCGCGCTTCGACCGTCCTCAACATTCTCTCCGTGCTTCGACGCGTAACGACTCTTGCAGTGGACGATGGCGAGTTGGACCGGAACCCGTGCCGGAACCTCGGGCGACTCCTCGCGAAGGTCAAACGCCAGCAGGCCGAGGAAGTCGAGCATGTGGACGCCTGGAGCCGGGAAGAAGTGGCGAAGCTTCTCACCCTGACCCGGGATACCGAACCGGGTTTCTACCCGCTGCTGGCGTTCTTGTTCTCGACCGGCTGCCGGAAGGGTGAGGCGCTCGGCCTCAAATGGCAGGACGTAGACTTCGAGGGCGGACGGATCCTGATCCGCCGAGCCCTCGTGCGGGGCAAACTCGGCACTCCCAAGAGCGGAAAGGCCCGTTCGGTGGTGCTCTCCCCTGCCCTAGCACTAACGCTCGGAGATCTCCTCTCCGAACGGCGTAAAAAAGCCCTCAAGGGGCCGTGGACAGAGGTTCCCGAGCTGGTCTTCTGTTCGGAGACGGGTGGCTCCCTCGACGAGCGCAACGTCACGCGCACGTGGCACCGCATCCGTCGGAAGGCTCAGAAGCTCGGCGTCCGCCCCCTGCGGTTGCACGACGCGCGCCACAGTTACGCGTCGCTCGCGCTCGCCGCGGGCAAATCCATCCGTTGGGTGGCCGACCAGCTCGGCCACGCCAACCCTGAACTGACCCTCCGCGTCTACGCCCACGCCCTTCGCGAGGAGGAAACGGACCTCGGGTTCCTCGACTTTGAGGGCACCAAACGGCACCCCCGCGGCACCAAGGTTCGGGCGACACGCGGAACGAGAAAGCCCCTCCGCGCAACACCGCGAAGGGGCTCTCGTTTACTGGAGCACGAGACCGGGCTCGAACCGGCGACCCCCACGTTGGCAACGTGGCGCTCTACCAACTGAGCTACTCGTGCTCGAAATCGGATCGCGCAGTATAGCGAGCGATCGGCGACACCCCAGGGGACGGCTGTCCTGCGGACAGCTTGCTTGACGCCGAAGCGGCGCCAAGCGGGCTCAGCGCCAATACTTAGAGCTTCTGGACCTTGTCCCGGGCTCCCGGCACGCCGTGGGTCGCGTTGCGGGTGTCGTAGATCCGGGTCGAGCTGGCCACGACCCTCGCGTAGTCTACATCGGCGTGGTTGGTGACGATGACCGTGACGTCGGCGGCGGCCAGCGCGTCGGCCGTCAGGTCGCAGTTCTTGTAGGTCCGCCCCTCGACGCTGATCTCGCCGACGTGGGGATCGTGGAAGCTGACCTCGGCTCCGCGCACGGCCAGCAGACGGATCACGTCGAGGGCCGGTGACTCTCGTATGTCGGAGACGTCGGGCTTGTAGGCCACGCCCAGCACCAACACCTTGGAGCCGTTCACGGCGATGCGGTCCTCGTTCAAGATCTCGCTGACCTTGTTCACCACGTACTGGGGCATGTGACCGTTGATCTCGGTGGCGAGCTCGATGAAGCGGGCCTGGAAGTTCAGGCTCTTCATCTTCCATGCGAGATAGGTCGGGTCCACCGGGATGCAGTGGCCGCCCAGCCCGGGCCCGGGCAGGAACTTCATGAAGCCATAGGGCTTGGTGGCCGCGGCTTCGATCACCTCCCAGACGTCCAGGTCGAGCCGATCGCACATCAGGGCGATCTCGTTGGCCAGGCCGATGTTGATGGCGCGGAACGTGTTCTCGAGCAGCTTTACCATCTCGGCGCTCTGCGTCGACGAGACCTTTACAACTTCGTCGAAGACGGCCCCGAAGATCTTGGCTGCGAGTTCGGTGCAAATCGGCGTCTCACCGCCCACGACCTTGGGAACCTCGCGAACCTTGAACTCCTTGTTCCCGGGATCGATGCGCTCGGGAGCGAAGGCCAGTGCGAAGTCCTCGCCGATGCGCAGCCCGCTCGACTCCAGCAGGGGGACGAAGAGCTCGTGGGTGGTGCCCGGATAGGTCGTGCTGCCCAGGATCACCAGCTGCCCGCTGCGAAGGCGCTTGCGGATCTCCTCCAACGCCCTGGCCATGTGCGAGACATCCGGATCCTTGGTCTTCGTGAGCGGCGTCGGCACGCAGACGTTGATCACGTCGCACCGCGCCAGCTCGTTGAAATCCGTCGTGACCGAGAACTTGCCGGAGCCGAGCGCCTTGGCGATGTCGTCCGAGGCTACGTCCTCGATGTACGAACGCCCCTCTTGGATCGACGCAATCTTCTCCTCATCGACGTCGAAGCCCACCACGGGATGCCCCGCCTTGGCGAACTCGAGCGCCATCGGAAGACCCACGTAGCCGAGACCGACCACGCCAACGCGGGCGGAACCGTCGTCGATCAGCGCTCGCAGATCCTCCAATCGACTCATCGATTCGACTCCTGGGAGCTGCCGCGTTCCGGGCGGCCGAAATAATCAGCGAAATACACATAGCCGGACCACAGCGTGAGGGCCGTTGCCACCAGCAAGAATCCCATTCCGATCTCGTGGGCCGGCAAACCGAAGGTAGTGTAATGGAACAGCAGCGCGCTGATCGCGACGTTCTGGCTGAGGGCCTTGGCCTTGCCGTGCCAGGAGGCGGCCACCACGTGACCGTCGGTCGAGGCGATGCTGCGCAGCCCCGTGACGGCAAGTTCCCGCCCGATGATCACGACCACCATCCAGATGGCCCATTCGGGGATCCGGCCGACGGAGATCAGCATGACCAAGGCCGTCGACACCAGCAACTTGTCGGCAAGAGGATCGAGCAGCTTCCCGATCTTGGTGACTTGCTGACCGCGACGCGCGAGCCATCCGTCGAGGATGTCGGTGATGGCCGCAACGATGAAGCCCCAGGCGATCACCTGGCTTCCGAACTTGCTGGTCGCCACGGGCAGGAGGAGCAGCAACGGCACGGCCGTGATGCGCAAGACGGTAACCGTGTTCGGAAGGTTCCAGAAGCGCTCTCGCTCGTACCCTTCGCGGCGCCTCGACAACCTCGGGGTGGCCATGGCCTTCGCGGTCAGATCCATGTTCGCGGCGCCTTCGGAACGCTCATCGAGCGAAATCACCATGGTAATGGCGATAGTAGGTCAGAACCCGAGCGACGTAATCCTGGGTCTCTGGGTACGGGGGGACGCCGCCGTGACGATCCACCGCCGAGGGACCGGCGTTGTAGGCCGCGAGCGCACGTTCCATGTCGCCGTAGCGATCGAGCATACTGCGCAGGTAGATCGTGCCTCCGCGTACGTTCTGGGTCGGCTGGAACGGGTCCTCGACGCCCAGGCGGACCGCCGTCTCGGGCATCAACTGCATCAGGCCCTGAGCACCCTTTTTCGATACCGCGGTGGCATCGAAGTTCGACTCCACCGCAATCACCGCCTTCACCAGCGCCGGCTGAACTCTGTGCTGGCGTGCCGTCAAACCGATCAGTCCGTCGTAGCGCCAGTCCCGCGGCGCCCGGGGCTTCGCTTTGCGCGGCAGGTTGAGGCCTTCGGCCAACCGATAGCGGGCGTCCTTGCGAATGCCGGTGAAATGGATGACGCCGTTCTCATCCGTGAAGGAATAGATGGCGCCACCGGCCTGGGCGCTGCTTGCAAGCCCTAGCAGCGTGCCAACCAGCGCGAGCGCGCGGATCCCGCGGCGCCCGCCTTTCCCGATTGCCTCGCTGCTTGTGCGCATCTAATCCCTTCGATCTCAAGCCGCTCGCCTAATCCCCGCGGGGGTTGGCGTTGCTGGGGTCGACGCCCCCCGGGTACACTCGCCCTGGCATACTGATTCCTGGTTATCGGTACCCTCGGGGTTGCCCCTTAGGGCTCCGACGGGAGTGGATCACGATTGGCCGAGCCTATCAAAAACGACGTACTCGTGGTCGGCAGCGGTATCGCCGGACTCTTCTACGCTCTCCAGGTCGCGGACCACGCCTCGGTCGCGGTGGTGACCAAGAAGCAGGCGGCCGACTCTGCCACGAACTGGGCGCAGGGCGGCATCGCAGCCGTGTTGGGCAGCGACGATTCATTCGACAGTCACGTGCGCGACACCTTGAATGCGGGCGCCGGACTGTGCCGCGAGGACGTGGTCCGCCACGTGGTCGAAAACGGCCCCGCCATGATCGATGCGCTGCTCAAATTGGGGGCCGACTTCGATCGAAAAGAGGCACAGACCCCCCGCCAGGAATCGGCCTACGACCTGGGGCGCGAAGGCGGCCACTCGCACCGACGAATCCTTCACCACCGGGACACCACCGGTCGCGAGATCGAGTCCGTCCTGCTGGCACGCGCCCGCGCCCACCCGAACATCGACATCTACGAGAACCACTGCGGCATCGACCTGGTCACGGCAAAGAGGCTCGGAATGTCGGGCGAGGACCGGGTGCTCGGGGCCTACGTCCTGGACACGGTCAGCCACAAGGTCGAGTGCTTCCAGTCGAAGATCACGATGCTGGCCAGTGGGGGTGCCGGCAAGGTTTATCTCTACACGAGCAATCCGGACATCGCCTCGGGCGACGGCATGGCCATGGCGTATCGGGCCGGGGCCACCCTGGCCAACATGGAGTTCGTCCAGTTCCATCCGACCTGCCTCTATCACCCCCAGGCCAAGTCGTTCCTCATCACCGAAGCGGTCCGCGGCGAGGGAGGCGTCCTGCGGCGCACCGACGGCACGGCCTTCATGAAGAACTATCACCCCATGAAAGACCTGGCTCCCCGTGACATCGTCGCACGGGCCATCGACACGGAGCTGAAGCAGTCGGGGGACGAGTGGGTCTTGCTCGACATCTCCCACCACGATTCCGGTTTCGTGCGCGAGCGCTTCCCCAACATCTACGCCCGCTGTCTCGAGTTCGGCATCGACATCACCGAGCAAGCGATCCCGGTAGTGCCAGCCGCCCACTACTACTGCGGCGGTGTCCGCACCGACATCTCGGCCGAGACCGATATCCCCAATCTATTCGCAGCGGGCGAGGTGGCCTGCACGGGACTCCACGGCGCCAACCGCCTGGCATCGAACTCGCTGCTCGAATCTCTGGTCTTCTCGAACTCCGCTGCGCTGGAGAGCATCCGGCGGCTCGATGCCGTAGCACTGGAGAGCAAGGACATCCCGGCCTGGCAGGTGGGTGACGCGACCGAAAGTCACGAGGCCGTGGTCATCACCCAGAACTGGGACGAGATCCGCCGCTTCATGTGGAACTACGTGGGCATCGTCCGCAGCGACAAGCGTCTGGCGCGAGCCCGGCGACGCATCAAGCTGCTCCAGGAAGAGATCACCGAGTACTACTGGAACTTCCGGCTGACTCCCGACCTGGTGGAGCTGCGGAACCTCGCCACCGTCGCCAAGCTGGTGATCGAGTGCGCGTGGCAGCGCAAGGAGAGCCGCGGCCTCCACTACACGATCGACCACCCCGAGCGCGACGACGCCAACTGTCTGAACGACACGCTCCTGCGCCGCTCTTAGCGCGCTCTTAGCGCGCTCTTAGCGCCGCTTTTAGCGCCGCCACCCCCCGAAGGGCCCGCGTCACCATGACGTCGTGCGGATTCCCTCGGAATGCGCACGCGTTCCTTCGGAACGCGCGTTCAGAGGTTGACGAAACCGCCCGAAACGGGCTTAGCTGGTCATGATGCGCCCGCTCCCCGCTCCCCGCCGATTGCTGGTCCTGCTCGGGCTGGCCGCCGCCCTGGGCTGCGGCGGGCTTCGCGGTGAGCCCCGCTGGGTGGGGATTCCGGCTGTGGCAGTCGTGAGCGAGGCGGATCGCCAACGCACCGTGCGCCGCAATCTGGAGGCAGGCCGGGCGCTGCGTCAGCAGGGCGACTTCGAGGCTGCGGAGCGGACCCTTCGGCGCGGTTTGAGCGTCCGGCAAGACCATCCAGGATTGCAGCGCGAGCTGGCCACTGTTCTCGCGGCACAGAGACGCTTCGAGGAGGCCGCGGCCGCGCGGGCCCGGGCCGACGAGCTCGAGCCGCCGCCCGCGCCGCTGGCCGAGTCGAAGCTCCAGACCCACGGTCGCCGGGTACTCGTGATTCTTCTTCCTCCGGCGTCGGGCCCATCCCTGCGGGGTCTTCGCGAAAGCTGGCCCGCCGGCGAGGTTGCGGAGACCCTCGAGCGGCGACTCCGCAAGCGGCTGCCGGGCGCCACGATCGTCCACGCCGAGTTCTCCACGGTGAAGGCCGCGCGCCACTGGCTTCCCCAGTACGCGCCCGACGTCGTGCTCTCCCTGCGCGTAGACCGCTTGTATTGCGGCGACACGGTCAAGGACGGGCGCTTCGGAGTCGCGTCGCTGCAAGCGGGCATCGCCCGCTCCGGTGGGCCGGCCCCGGAAAGCGCCCGGGCTCGCGCGCTGGTAAGCGACCCGCGCGCTCCCGACGGTTGCGTTCCGGAGGTGACGGCGCGTGCGCTGGATCGCGCGCTCGAGCTGTCGCTGTTCCAGGCAGGCCTCTCCGGACCACCGGGCGCCCCCGGAAGACTGGCCGCCTCCTGGTCGACGCACGCGATCCGCACCCTGTTTGCCGGCCTGGGCGAAGCCATCGACGTCGAGCTGGCCGAAGGCCACCAGTTGCTCGGCCAGGGAAACGTGGCCGCGGCCGCGGCGGCGTTTCGCCGGGCGGCCCACATCGATCCGAACGATCCCATCGTCCTGAACTACCTGCACGAGGCCAACTCTGTTCTCGCCATGTCACGTGAGCTGAGTCAGCGAAGCGGTGAAGACCCGAGCGGCCTTCTCGATCCCCGCTTCACGCCGGCTCAGCGCGCAGCCGCCGAGACCCTGCTGCGAGACGAGCGGCGTCGGAGGGACGATCTCCTGACCGCGCTGGCCGTGATGGACGAAGACCTGCGCTATCCGGACCTCAGCATCCTGGCGCGGCTGCGGTCGGTCGAGATCCGCGAGCCCGACGCATTTGGACCGACCCTGGCCCGACGCCGCGCCGGCAGTGAAGTCGAAGCTCGCAGCGCCTACGCGCCCGACGGCAGCATCATCGCCCGCTACTACTTCCCCATCGGCGAGCCGCGTCCGGTGCTGCGCGAGGATGACACCAGCAACGACGGAACCCCCGACCGCTGGATCGCCTATTCGGGCGACACGCGCAGCGAACTGTGGGAAGACGGCCGCAACCTCGGCCGACCCGACGTCCGCCTTGTCTTCGCAGAATCCGGGACACCACTACTGCGCATCGAAATCGACCAGACCGGCGATGGCGCACCGGATCGCATCTTCCACTATGCCGACGGATCCCTCAGCGCCGAAGCCCGCGACACCGACGGCGACGGTCAGCTCGACACCTTCGATCGTTTCGACGACGAGGGATTCATCGGCGTTCGCGAAGAAGACCTCGACGGCGACGGTGGCATCGACGTCCGTTCCATCTACAAGCGTGGCAAACTGATCCGTCGCGAACTCTCGACCAGTGACGCTATGTCACAAAGCTCGACGAGCGGGCCCGCCCACGTGGCGCTGGACTGAGCACGCGGACAGGCGTTATTCGGGAGTCACGTAGGCCGACGTAATCGCTCCGTCGACCATGAAGGTCGTGCCGTTCACGTAGGACGATTCGTCCGACGCCAGATAGAGGGCGGCTTGGGCGATCTCCTCGGCCCGCGCGAGGCGGCCCATCGGAACATGCACGAGCCTGCGCTGCCGGGCGGCCGGGTCCGCCAGCAGCTCCCGGAGCAGTGGCGTGTCGACAGGGCCCGGACACAGCGCATTCGCCCGGATGCCCTGGCGCGCATATTCAACGGCAATCTCGCGGGTCATGGCCAGCACACCGCCCTTGCTGGCCGTATACGCGATCTGTGAGGTGGCAGCCCCGAGCACGGCCACGAACGAGGCGGTATTGATGATCGAGCCGCCTCCCGCGCGCAGCAATGCCGGAATGCCAAACTTGCAGCCGAGGAACACGCCCTTCAGGTTCACGTTCATGACCTGATCCCAGACGTCCTCGGACGTGTCGATCGGTGATCCATCATCGTCGGGAAAGATTCCGGCGTTGTTGAAGAGCACCTGCAGGGCACCGTAGGCCCGCTCGGTCGCAGCCATGGCCGCCTCGACCTGACCGGCATCGGCCACGTTGACGGCGACGAACAGCGCTTCTCCCCCGTCTGCGACAATCCGTGACACCGTGCCGTTTCCGGACTCGGCATCACGATCGGCCACGACCACATTCGCGCCCTCGGACGCAAACAGCAGCGCGGCCTCGCGGCCAATGCCGCTGCCCGCACCCGTGATCAGTGCCGTCTTTCCCGCCAGCCGCCCCGTCATCTCCGCCCGCCGCCCGGTCATCTCCACCCACCGCCCGGCAATGCCCGCCGGCCGGCCGGTACGGGGCCGAGCATATCAGAAGGCGAGGACGCCGCCGTCCACCAGGGACTCCAGAGCGCGGTATATCTCGGGGTCGGGCTCCGGAATCACATCGATCATGCGCTGAACCGTGAAGCCAGCACCCGCCAGATCCACGACGGCGGCTTCGATCTTGCTGAGCCGGGACGCGTCGGCTGCGTTGTCGACCCGTAGCGTGGCCTCGCTCGGGAAACGGCTGGCGTCGACGAGTTTCCCCGCGTCGATCATGCGGACCGCCTCCAGCATGGCCGCATCGACTGGCAGCGGCGCATCCGACTGTTGGATGGGATCGAGGCGCGCGTGGAATTCAAACGAACCCGCCTCCCAGCTCATCAGCCGCACCAAGGCCTTCATACCCGATGCGCCGCCGACCTTGATGAAGCGCATCATGCCGCCATCGAATCCGATCAGACCCTCTTCTTCAGCGTGGCGAATCGCCAGGGTGCCCTGTTTGGCCGTGCTGGCGAACATCTGCAGCAGGCTGCGGATCCCGAGCTCGTCGATTTCGCCCGTGATGCCACCGAGGCGCCGGTTGTGTTCGACACTCTGGACTTCATCGACGAAACGTTCCATGCCGTCGCGTTTCCCTTCGCCCGGAGCGAATTCGATGCCGACGGCAGACACGATTCCGTTCTTCTCGATGAGCCGGGTGACGATGCCCTGCACGACGATTTGCTCACCGCTCTTGGGCTCGGTCAGCAAGACTCCGACCTGCTCGCCAACCGGGGGCCCTTCCCCCGAAACCGCGACGAGTACGCCGCTGCGGCTCAGGTCGCGCGTGTGGCCTTCGAAGCAACCAACGGAACTGTCGATTCGAGCGGGTACGCGCGCCGGCGCCCGCGGTGCGCGACGACGAGGGTCCTGCGCCGCCTCGGGCTCGCTAGCACCCGCAGCCTTGCGGAGCGGCTCGAGCTTGGCGCGCAGCTGGGTGGCCGGGTCATCGAACTGCACGGCGACTCCGGCCGCCGCCCCCATCTGCGCCATCGCCGGCGTGACCCGATGGACGACCTCGCCATCGAATTTCACCTTGGTGCGACAGAACTCGGCCACCAGAACGACGCTGACGCGGTCCCGGAGTTCGATGTCGGCTTCCGTAGGAACGAAGATTCCGCCGTTCAGCAGATTGGCCGAGTACTCCTTCTGGAACGCCTCGGCATTCTTGAAGACGACGCGTAGCTTTTGAGATGAACTGGACACCCGTGTCTCCCGCCCACGCCGAATTTTCGGCAGGCTCCGACACGGGTTGTATCGGCAAACTGCGTTTTGATCCTGATGACGGCGGACGCAAACCCCAGCGGGCAGTCAGATGCGCTCGAAGTAGCGCGCCCGCTCGAGATCACTGACGCGACGGTCGAGCGCGCTTGCCTCGCTGCGTGCGAAGTGCAGAAGGTGCTCGACGACGGCGTCGCCAAAGGCCTTCCGGGCCAGCTCGCTTGCCTCGAAGGCCGAGAGTGCCTCCGCCAGATTGGAGGGTATCCGTAGTAGATCTGCCGTCTTGTAGACGTCGCCCTGGTAGGCGGGGCCGGGATCGAGGCCCGCTTCGATTCCGGCCAGGCCAGCGGCCAGCAGCGCGGCATAGGCGAGGTACGGGTTGGCGTCCGCCCCCGGGATGCGGCACTCGACCCGCAGCGAGCCGCCGTGCCCTACGACCCGCAGGCCCGCAGTGCGGTTGTCATAGCTCCAGGCGATGCCCGTGGGAGCGAACGTGCCGGCGCGATAGCGCTTGTAGGAGTTGACGTTCGGAGCCAACAACAAGGTGAGCTCGTGAACGTGGCTGAGCAACCCCCCCAGGAAGGAACGGAAGACCGGGGACGACGTCACGGGTGTCCCTGCCAGCGGCTCGTCGCCGGCAAACACGGGCTTGCCGGTGTCGTCAACCAGGCTCACGTGGATGTGGAGGCTGCTGCCCGCCAGGTCTTCGTGGAACTTCGCCATGAAGGTCACCGAAAAGCCTTGCGCCGCCGCGATCTCCTTGGCCGCCAGCTTGTAGATCACGTGCCGGTCGGCCATCTCGAGCGCGGGCGCGTAGCGCAGGTTGATCTCGTGCTGCCCGGGCCCCCACTCGCCCTTGCTGAATTCGACCGGGATGGCCGAAGCGTCCACGTCGCGGCGAATCGCTCCGATCACGGGCTCTGCAAAGCTGCTGGACAAGATGTGATAATCCTCGACATAGTGCTGGAACGGTTCGAGCTTGCGCCAACCCTTCTGCTGAGCGGTTCGATAATCGTCGCGGAGCAGAAAGAACTCGAGTTCGCTGCCGATCTGCGGATGGAAGCCGTGCTCGGCCAGACGGGCGAGCTGGCGCTTCAGGATCTGGCGCGGTGAGACTTCGATCGGGGCGTCCCCGGTCTCGGCCAGGGCGTCGCACAGAACGATGGCGGTTCCTTCGAGCCAGGCGGCGCGCCGCAGGGTGCCGTGGTCGGGGACGATGTGGAGATCACCGTAGCCCGTATCCCAGCTGGCGAACGCGTAGCCGGGCGTCGGATCCATCTCCATGTCGCAGGCCAGCAGGTAGTCGCAGACGTGCATGCCTTGTTGCACGATCTCGTCCAGATAGAAGCGCCCGTGGATGCGCTTTCCGATGAGGCGACCGTAGAGATCCGTGAACGCGGTGATGACCGTGTGGATGCGCCCCTCGGCCACCTCACGTTCGAGGCTTTCGAGATCGAGCCGTCCGGGCTCGGCCGCCTCCACCCCTAGGAGCCCGCTTCCTCGATCTCGCGGAACAGCGAGAGCTGGGGCGGGGGGCCCTCGCGCGATATGGGAACCGGATAGTTGTCGCTGAAGCAGGCGTCGCAGTAGCCGAGCTTGAGACTCTTGGAGACGCTGTGCAGACCCTCGAGGCTCAGGTAGCCAATGGAGTCGGCACCGATGATCTCCCGGATGCCCTCGACGCTTTGCTGGTTGGCGATCAGCTCTTCGCGGGTCGGCGTATCGATCCCGTAGTAGCAGGGTCCAATGATGGGCGGCGACGAGATGCGCGCGTGAACCTCACGCGCGCCGGCCTGACGCAGCATGCTGACCAGCTTGATGAGCGTCGTGCCCCGTACGATCGAATCGTCCACCAGGATGACCCGTTTGCCTTCGAGCAGGCCGCGCACCGCGTTGTGCTTCACCTTCACACCAAAGTGGCGGATCGACTGCGCCGGCTCGATGAAGGTGCGGCGCACGTAATGGTTCCGGATCATCGCCTGCTCGTACGGGATACCGGATTCCTCGGCAAAGCCCAGCGCGGCGGTGTTGCCCGAGTCGAGCACGGGCACCACCAGATCGGCCGCCACCGGATGTTCCCGGGCCAGGGTCCGGCCCAGCTCCTTGCGGTAGGTGTAGACGTTCTGGCGATTCAGGTTCGAATCCGGGCGTGCGAAATAGATGTATTCAAAGATGCAGAAGTTCTCGCTCGGGGCCGGCGTGAACGGGCGAAGCGTCCGCAGCCGACCGCGTCGGATCACGACCACTTCACCTGGGTCGAGATCGCGCTCGTGCTCGGCCCCGATCAGGTCGAGCGCACAGGTTTCGCTGGCCGCCACCCAGGCGCCGTCGAGCCGCCCCAACGACAGCGGTCGGAAGCCGTGGGGGTCGCGGGCCGCGATGAGGGCATCGCGGGTCAGCACGACCAGGCTGAACGCCCCCTTGACCCTTGAGAGGGCGTCGATCAGGCGCTCCTCCAGGGTCGGCTCACGAGATCGCGCCAGGAGCTGCACGATCACTTCGCTGTCGGCCGTGGTGCTGAAGATGGCGCCCCGCCCTTCCAGCTCGCGTCGGATGGTGTGCGCGTTGACCAGGTTGCCGTTGTGAGCAATGGCGACGGGGCCGCCGTCCGTGGTGGCGTAGAAAGGCTGGGCGTTGCGGAGCTGGCTTTCTCCGGAGGTCGAGTAGCGCACGTGGCCGATGGCGTGGCGGCCCGGCAGCTTTTCCAGCGTCTTCTCGCCAAAGACATCGGCGACGAGACCCATGGCACGATGGACGAACTGCTCCCGGCCCGTGGAGGAGACGATTCCGCAGCTTTCCTGGCCCCTGTGCTGGAGCGCGTAGAGGCCTAGATAGGTAATGTTGGCGGCTTCTGGATGGCCGTGAACGCCGAAGATGCCGCACTCATCGTGAAAGCGGTCGGCTTCCCGCTCGCGCAGCAGGGCCTGTTGATCGGCGAGCGTAAGCAGATCTCGACTCATGCGGCCTCCTCGCCCTCGGACGGTTCGAGTCGTCGAGGTAGCGCATTCGACCATAGCTCATGCAGCCGGTCCAGCTCCGCGTCGATCCAACTCTCGCCCTGAGAAGGGCCGATCACCAGGCGCGGGCCACCCGTCCGGCCGATGCGGCGGACCGGAACCCCACAGTCCGCCGCCAGGCCCTCGAGACGGTCTGGATCTTCTGTCGCCACGATCACGCGGCCGGTCGACTCTCCGAACAGCAGGGCATCGGGCCGTATGCCATCGGAGAGCTCGATCTCGACACCGATGCGCTCGGGGCCCGTGATCGCGCTCTCGGTGAGCGCCACGGCGAGACCGCCATCCGAGACGTCGTGGGCCGTCGTGATGAGGCCCGCGGCAACGCCCTCTCGCAGCAGACGCTGGAGGCGCTGCTCGTTCTCCAGGTCCACCGCCGGTGGAAGACCGCACTCGAGGCCGCGCCGCAGCGCCAGCCAAGCGCTGCCTCCGAGTTCTTCCCGGTTCTCACCCAGCAGGACCACGGTCATTCCCGGCTTCGTGAAATGGGAGACGGCGTGCTTCTGCCAGTCTTCGAGCACGCCGACCACGGCAATGGTGGGCGTGGGATAGATCGCGCGCCCCAACGTCTCGTTGTACAGGGAAACGTTTCCCGAGACGATGGGGATCCCCAGGGCCTCGGCTGCGACACCCATTCCCTGCACCGCCTCAACGAACTCCCACATGATCTCCGGCTTCTCAGGATTGCCAAAGTTGAGGCAGTTGGTCAGCGCCAGCGGCTTCGCGCCCGTGCAGGCCACGTTGCGAGCGGCTTCGGCCACGGCCGCCATGGCGCCGGTGCGCGGATCGAGCCAGCACCAGCGAGGATTGCAGTCGACCGACAGCGCCAGACCCTTGCCCGTGATCGTGCCGTCTTCGCGTTTCACCCGAATCAGTGCGGCGTCACCCCCCGGGCCGATGATCGTGTCGCCCTGCACGAGCTGGTCGTACTGGCGGGTGACCCAGGCTTTCGACCCCAGATCCGGCGTGTCGAGCAGCGCCTCCAGGGCACCGCCCGGATCCTGCTCGGGAGCGATCGATGCAAGATCGAGCTTCTGGCGCTCACGCAGGTCGGCCGGCTCGACGCTAGCCCGATCGAGCTCCGGCGAGCTGGCAGCAACCGGGTTCACCGGGATGTCGACCACGGTCTTCCCATGCCACTGGACCTTCATGCGCCCGCCGTCGACCACCTTGCCGATGATGGCGGCGTCGAGGTCCCAGCGTTTGAAGATCTCGAAGACCACGTCTTCTCGCCCGGCCTTGACGACCAGCAGCATGCGCTCCTGGCTTTCGGAGAGCAGCAGCTCATAGGGGGTCATGCCGGTCTCACGCTGGGGAACCTTGTCGAGGTCGAACTCGATCCCCGTGCCCGAGTTGCTGGCCATCTCGAAGGAAGAGCAAGTGAGCCCGGCCGCGCCCATGTCCTGGATGCCGATGATGGCATCGCTCCTCATCATCTCGAGGCAGGCCTCGATCAGGCACTTCTCGGTGAACGGATCGCCGACCTGGACCGTGGGCCGCTTCGCGTCGCTCTCTTCGTCGAACTCCGCAGACGCGAGCAGGCTGGCACCATGGATTCCGTCGCGTCCCGTCTTGCTGCCCAGGTAGATTACGGGATTGCCGATGCCGGTAGCCCGCGCACGGAAGACCCGGTCGATCTCGACCAGGCCGAGACTGAAGGCGTTCACCAGGATGTTGCCGCGATAGCACTCGTGGAAGCTGGTCTCGCCGCCCACGGTTGCCACGCCCACCGGATTTCCGTAGCCGCCGATTCCCGCGACGACGCCGTGCAGCAGATAGCGGTGCTTGGGATCATCGAGCGGTCCGAAGCGGATCGAATTCATCGAAGCGATCGGCCGTGCGCCCATGGTGAAGATGTCGCGCAAGATGCCGCCCACGCCGGTCGCCGCGCCCTGCCTGGGCTCGATGAAGGAGGGGTGGTTGTGGCTCTCGATTTTGAAGACGACGGCGAGCCCGTCGCCGATGTCGACGACGCCCGCGTTCTCGCCCGGGCCCTCGATCACCTGGGGCGCCTCGGTTGGCAGCTTCTTCAGATGTTTCTTGCTCGACTTGTAGGAGCAGTGTTCGGACCACATCACCGAGAAGATCCCGAGCTCGGAGTAGGTCGGCGTACGGCCGAGGATCTCGAGAATCTGGTCGTACTCGGCATCGGTGAGAAGGTGCTCGCGCGCGAGCTCGAGATCGACCTTCGGCTCGCACAGCTCGCTCAACGGGTGCCGCCATCGACGAAATCGACCAGCGATCCGAGCAGCGCTAGCCCGTCGGTTCCGCCGATCATCTCCTCGACCGCATGCTCCGGATGGGGCATGAGACCCATCACGTTGCCGGCCTGGTTGCGAATCCCGGCGATCTCGGAGACCGAGCCATTGGGGTTCGCAGCCGGGCCGACCTCGCCCTCGGGCGTGCAGTAGCGGAGCACCACCTGTCCGTTCGATTCGAGGCGCGCCAGCAGCTCGGAATCGGCGAAATAGGCGCCCTCGCCGTGCTTGATGGGAATGCGCAGCACGTCACCGGGAGCACAGCGCGAGCTGAACGGCGTCGCTGCCTGCTCGACCCGGACGTGCACGAACTCGCACACGAAGTGAAGATGATGATTGCGGATGAGAGTCCCCGGCAGGAGCCCCGACTCGCACAGCACCTGGAAGCCGTTGCAGACGCCGAGGACCGGACCGCCAGCTTCAGCAAAGCGGCGCACGGCGGTCATGATGGGCGAATACTTGGCCATGGCGCCGCAACGCAGGTAGTCGCCGTACGAGAATCCGCCGGGACAGATGACGGCCCTTGTGTCGGCCGGCAGCTCCGTGTCCTTGTGCCAGACCAACTGGGCATCGACCCCGAGCGCAGACTTGAACGCGAAGCGCATGTCACGATCGTCGTTTGAGCCGGGGAACTGGACGACGGCCAACATTCCGGGGGGACCTCTGGGAACACCACACCTCATGGAGATACGGGGTATCTCCTCGGAGCCGCGCTCACTGCTGATTTCGGGGACAGGCAGATGCTACCAGCCCGGCCAGGACCTCTCAAACGCGTGGCGCAGCCTCGACCCGGGCGGTATACCCGCACCACACCGTGGCAGGGGGCGAGGCATGGGCATGGATCTCCGAATTCTTCAGGAACAGTGCGACCGAACCCTGGTCAAGACCGACCTGGACGAACTCGGCGAGCGCGAAGAAGGCAAGGTCCGCGACAACTACAAGGCGGGAAAACAACGGTTCATTGTGGTGACGGATCGCATCAGCTGCTTCGACCGGGTCGTTGGCAGCCTCCCGTTCAAGGGACAGGTTCTCAACCAGCTCGCTGCATTCTGGTTCGATCACACCCAGCGCATCGCCCCGAACCACCTGCTCGACGTCCCCGACCCCTGTGTGTCGATCGTCCGAGAGTGTTCGCCGCTGCCGGTCGAGTTCATCTACCGCGGCTACCTGACAGGCTCGACCTCGACGTCGATCTGGACGGCCTACGACCGGGGCGAACGCAGCTATTGCGGCCACAGCCTCCCGGACGGGCTCCACAAGCACGAGCAGCTCCCCGAGCCGCTGCTGACGCCCACCACCAAGGCGCCCAGGGGCCAGCACGACGAGCTGACTTCCCGGGCGCAGCTGCTGGAAGGCGGCTCGATCAGTGAAGGCCGCTTCGACGAGGCCGCCGCCATCTGCGCCGCCCTCTTCAAGGCCGGGCAGGCGTGGGCCGCCCAGCGGGGCCTCATTCTGGTCGACACCAAGTACGAGCTGGGCCTCGATGAAGACGGGAAAATCATCGTGATCGATGAGATCCACACGCCCGACTCGACCCGCTACTGGTATTCCAACTCCTACACAAAGGCGATGTCTGAAGCGGCGGACCCCCAGGCGCTGGACAAGGAATACGTCCGCCGCTGGCTGGGCGACCAGGGCTACCGAGGGGACGGCGCGATCCCCGTGATCCCGGACGACGTCCGTTGCGAAGCCGCGCGCCGCTACATCGAGGCCTACGAAACCCTCACGAGCCTCGCGTTCGAACCCGACACCGAGTCGCCGGCTGTGCGTATCCGTCGGAATCTCGGACTCCCAGGGTGACGAACCGGGCTGGCAGAGCGGATCGGTCGAGGCCATGAGCCCCAGGCTGGCTTCGATGGGAGAGCGGCCCGCCTGGCAGGCGCTGGCCGCCCACTACAAGCAACTCGATACCGTCGGGCTCCGGGACCTCTTTGCAGAGGACGAGCGCCGGGGCGAGCGACTTTGCGTCGAGGCGGCCGGACTCTTCCTCGACTACTCGAAGAACCTCGTCACCGACACCACGCTGGGGCTGCTCTGCGAGCTGGCGGTCAACGCCAAGGTCGCCGAACGCCGGGACGCCATGTTCCGCGGCGACAAGATCAACACCACCGAAGACCGCGCCGTGCTCCACGTCGCACTCCGGGCCGGACCTGGCGCCAGCCTCGTCGTCGATGGAGAGGACATCGGCCCGAAGATCCACGCCGTGCTCGACCGCATGGCCGAGTTCGCGGAACGGCTGCGCTGCGGCAAATGGACCGGTCACAGCGGCCGACCGATCCGGAACATCGTGAATATCGGCATCGGAGGCTCCGACCTGGGACCTGCCATGGCCACCGAGGCCTTGTTGGCCCATTCCGATCGCGCGCTGAGCATGCGCTTCGTGTCGAACATTGACGGCACCGATTTCGCCGAAGCGACCCGCGACCTCGACCCGGCCGAAACCCTCTTCATCGTTTGCTCCAAGACGTTCACGACGCTCGAGACCCTGACCAACGCCCGGACGGCGCGAGACTGGTGTGTCCAGGCGCTGGGCGACGACAACGCCGTCGCCCGACACTTCGTCGCAGTCTCCAGCAACGCCGACGAGGTCGCGGCCTTCGGCATCGACACCCGCAACATGTTCGAGTTCTGGGACTGGGTGGGCGGCCGCTACTCGCTGGCCTCGGCCATCGGTCTCTCGCTCATGATCGCGATCGGCCCGGAGAACTTTCGCGCGATGCTGGCCGGCATGCGCTCCATGGACGACCACTTCCGCAGCGCGCCCCTGGACGCGAACATGCCCGTGTTACTGGCGCTGCTCGGGATCTGGTACGGCGGCTTTCATGGCTGCCAATCCCAGGCGGTGCTGCCCTACGACCAGTACCTGCGCCGCCTGCCCGCCTATCTCCAGCAACTCGAGATGGAGAGCAACGGCAAGCACGTCGACCGGGACGGCCAGCCCGTCGACGTTCCCACTGCCCCGGTCGTGTGGGGCGAGCTTGGAAGCAACAGCCAGCACGCCTTCTTCCAGCTGCTCCACCAGGGAACCCAGCTGGTTCCCTGCGACTTCATCGGCTTCGCCCGCAGCCAGAACCCGCTGGCCCGGGGCGCCCACCACGACTGGCTGATGGCCAACCTTTTCGCGCAGACGGAGGCGCTGGCGTTCGGCAAAACGGCCGAGCAGGCTGCCGCCGAAGGCGTGCCCGCGGATCAGCTGCCCCACCGGACCTTTCCGGGCAACCGACCCAGCAACACGATCCTGGCCGAGGCGCTGACGCCCCACTCCCTGGGTGCCCTGATCGCCCTCTACGAACACAAGGTCTTCGTCCAGGGTGTCGTTTGGAACGTGAATTCCTTCGACCAGTGGGGCGTCGAGCTGGGCAAGGCGCTGGCGAAACAGATCGAGCCCGAGCTGACGAGCGCCTCCGAGCCGACGCTCCGCCACGATTCGTCGACCAACGCCCTGATCCACCGCTACCGCCGCTGGCGAAAGCAAGCCTAGCGGTCCGAACAACGGAGACGTGGGCGAAGGTTCACAAACGCTCACGCCTGACCGATGCGCCGTCTTCCCGCGCGATCGCCTCGATCCGATCCTGAGACCGGAACGGCCCCTGGTCCATGCCGGGGCACTCCCGAGAACTAGGACTCGAGACTGACGATCGTGTAGTCCTCGATCACGGGATTGGCGAGCAGCTTCTCGCAGAGCTCGGTGAGCTGGGCATTGGCCTGCTTGCGATCGACGGTGTCGAACTCGACCTCGAAGATCTTACCCTGCCGAACCGACTTCACGGCCTCATAGCCGAGCGAAGCACTGGCTTTCTGGATGGCCTTGCCCTGGGGATCGAGCACGTCTTTCTTCAACGTGACGTGTACCAACGCCTTCACGCATCGTCTCCTTCTGCCAGGGTGCGCTTGAAAATCGCGTCGACGTGCCGCAGCGACTCCTCCAGGCTGAAGGCCCGGTCGATCTCCTCCTTCGAGAGCAACTCGGTGATCTTGGAATCGGCCAGCACCCGCTCGCGATAGTCGCCGCCCTCGTCCCAGCTGTCCATGGCGTGACCCTGTACCAGGGCATAGGCCTCCTCCCGCGAGATTCCCGTGCGCGTCAGGGCGAGCAGCAGGCTTCCGCTGAAGGGGAGGCCGCGGGTGAGTTCCAGGTTCACCCGCATCCGCTCCGGGTCCACTACCAGGCTGTCGACCAGACCCGTGAAGCGGGTCAGCATGAAGTCCAGGGTCGCCGTTCCGTCGGGAAAGATCATGCGCTCCACCGACGAGTTGCTGATGTCGCGTTCGTGCCAAAGCGCCATGTTCTCGAGTCCAGCTACGGCGTAGCCCCGCATCACCCGAGCCAGACCCGAGACGTTCTCGAGCCGCCACGGGTTGCGCTTGTGGGGCATGGCCGATGAGCCCTTCTGGCCCTTCCCGAACTCTTCCTGGACCTCGCGCACCTCGGTGCGGGCCAGGTGACGCAGTTCAACGGCGAACTTGTCGACGCTCGAAGCGATCAAGGCCAGCACCGACATCAGGTGGGCGTGGCGGTCGCGCTGCACCACCTGGGTGGCGACGGGCTCGAAGCCGATCTCGAGCTTCTCGCAGACCGCCTGCTCCACTTCCGGCGGGAGATGGGCGAAGGTTCCCACCGCTCCCGAAATCTTGCCAACGGAGGCCCCCGCCAGGGCCTCTCGGAGACGCTTCTGATTGCGGCGCATCTCCTCGAAGTAGACGAGCAGCTTCAGACCGAAGGTCGTGGGCTCGGCGTGGACACCGTGGGTCCGCCCGATACATGGAGTGTGTTTGAACTCGATGGCCCGTCGGCGCAACACCCGGACGAGCTGCTCGACGTCGTCGAGTAGAATGCGCCCGGCATCCCGGATCTGGAGCGCGAAGGCCGTATCGAGCACGTCGCTCGACGTCATGCCGTAGTGGATGAAGCGCGAGGCTGGTCCAACGTTTTCGGCCAGGTTGGTGAGAAACGCGATCACGTCGTGGCGCACTTCGGCTTCGATTTCGGCGATCCGGGCGGGATCGACGGCGGCCTTGGCACGGATCTCGTCAAGGGCGTCGGCCGGAATCGTGCCCCGCTCCGCCAGCACCTCGCAGACGGCCAGCTCGACCTGAAGCCAGCGTTTGTACTTGCCCGCTTCGGACCAGATCTCAGCAAGCGGTGCCCGTGTGTAGCGGTCGATCACGGCTCAACCCACCTTCAGAAAGATGTAGAAGAGGAGCATGTAGTACATCCCCGGAATTCCCAGCAAGGGCGAGTCGATCCGATCCATCACACCGCCCATCCCGGGAAGCAGGCTGCCCGCATCCTTGGTATCGGCGTCTCGTTTGAGAAGCGATTCGAGCAGATCGCCCACGATGCTCAGGATCGCGACCACGACGCCCATGAAGATGGCAGCGTCCCAGCTCAGGAAGCTCGAAAGGTGCGGCCAGACGACGTCGAAGAGGCTCTTGGTGGCGAGCCCTCCCAGGGTGCCACCAATCACGCCACCGACGGCGCCCTCGACGGTCTTGCCCGGACTGATTCGCGGCGCCAGCTTGCGATGGCCCCAAGCGCGTCCCGCGAAATAGGCCCCCGTATCGGACATCACCACGGCCACCATGCAGAAGCTTATGAAGAAGATTCCGGAATCCGGGTCGATGCCCAGAACGACGATTTCGGCATCTCCATAGCGCGATGCGGCGGCGCCATAGAAGTTCCGCAGCACGATGGCGTGACTCAGCAGCCACCCCACGTAGAAGACGCCGAAGAACGTGCCCGAAATGCTCACCAGGGCCTCGCCGATCTGCGCCTTGCCAAGCTGTCGGATCATTACACCCAGCAGCGTGGCCGTGAGGATCAGGGTCACGTGGTATTCGTTGCCGATGTAGGCGACGACGGGAAGCGCTGCGCCCGCTGCGAGGCCCCAGGAAACCAGCGGCTGGGCGCCCTTCTCCTCGATCAGCCGGTAGAACTCACGCATTCCCAGCAGGATGAACAAGGTGATGAAGGCGAGATAGGGGAGACCGCCCGCAATGATCACGTAGATCGCGGCCGGGACCAGCACCGCCGCCGTCAGCAGCCGGGCCCGAAGATCACTGCCTTTCTTCTCGGGCCTGGGGGCCAGTGGCGTGGCCGGACGCGGGTGGATCGGCCCGTCGGACCCGGTCTCACTCACCGCAGCCGTCGTTTGCGACAGATCCGCCTCGCTCAGGACTCTTCTCCCCGGCTTTCCTCGACCGTTTTCTTGACCGGAACTCCCCGCGCACGACGACCCGAGTGTCCGAAGCCCCCGGCTCCGCGCTGCGTGTCGTCAAGATCGGTCGTTTCGACCCACTCAGCGCAGACCACGGGAGCAATCACCAGCTGGGCGATGCGATCGCCCCGCTTCACGCTGAAGGGTTCCTCTCCCAGGTTGCAGAGGATGACCTTCACTTCCCCCCGATAGTCCGAGTCTATCGTACCGGGAGCGTTGGGTAGGATGATGCCGTGGCGCAGGGCCAGGCCACTGCGGGGACGCACCTGGGCCTCGTAGCCGACCGGGACCGCGATCGAAACGCCGGTGGGAATCAGCACTCGCGCACCCGGCGCGAGCACGGTCTCCTCGGTTACGGCCGCGTGGAGGTCGAAGCCCGCCGAGCCCGGGGTCGCGCGCTCCGGCAGCGGCAGATCCTCGGCGCCAGGCCGGCGCTGGATCGGGACCAAGACGGCAGCGCGCGAGTCCTCAGACGACACTGGTTCTCCTCGCTCACCACCTACCGACGATCGGGCACAACACCGGCAGTTCGCCGCCGCGGCGAACTGCAAGCCGCCCCTTGGGCGGCCGCGAACCGCAAGCCGCGCGAAGCGCGGCCCGGCCCTACTCAGCCTTCGCCGCAGCGTCGGCCAGGGCTTCCTTGCGCGACAGACGGATCCGGCCCGCCGGGTCGATGTCGATGCACTTCGCGAGCACCTCGTCGCCCTCGACCAGAACATCCTCGACACGGTCAACGCGACCCTCGGCCAGATGGCTGATGTGGATCAGGCCGTCGGTGCCCGGGAAGATCTCCACGAAGGCACCGAAGTCGGTGATGCGCTTGACCTTGCCCACGTAGACCCGATCGAGTTCGGCCTCCTGGGTCAGCTCCTTCACCATCGCCTCAGCCGCCTCGAGCGCGTCGCTGTCGGGTGAGAAGATCGTCACCTGACCAGTGTCATCGATGTCGATATTGGTGCTGGTTTCTTCCTGGATGGCGCGGATGACCTTGCCACCCGGCCCGATCACGTCGCGAATGCGGTCGGGCTTGATGAGGATCACCTTCACCCGCGGCGCGTAGCGCGAGAGCTCCGAGCGTGCCTTGAAGCCCGGCAGCTCTTCAGCAGTCTCCCGCTCCATGCAGTCCAGGATGTGGAGCCGTCCGGCGTGTGCCTGCTCGAGGGCCTGCTCCATCACCTTCCAGTCCAGGGACGTGACCTTGATGTCCATCTGAAGCGCCGTGATGCCGTCGCGCGTGCCAGCGACCTTGAAGTCCATGTCGCCCAGATGGTCTTCATCTCCGAGAATGTCCGACAGGATGGCGACCCGATCGCCCTCTGCGATCAGACCCATGGCAATACCAGCCACCGGCGCCTTGATCGGAACGCCCGCATCCATCAGCGACAGCGCGCCGCCGCAGACCGTGGCCATGGACGACGACCCGTTCGACTCGAGAATCTCCGACACGATGCGAATCGTATACGGGAACTCCTCAAGGTCCGGCAACACCGGCAGAAGGGCGCGTTCAGCCAGCATGCCGTGACCGATTTCGCGTCGGCCGGGGCCCCGCTGCATCCGCGCCTCCCCTACCGAGAACGGCGGGAAGTTGTAGTGCAGGTAGAAGGGCTTCGACGAGCGAGAGGTGAGCGCGTCGATCGTCTGCGCGTCGCGTTTGCCGCCCAGGGTCGTGAAGACGAGTCCCTGGGTTTCACCGCGGGTGAAGAGACCGACCCCGTGGGGCCGCGGCACACAGCGGACTTCGCAGGCGATTTGCCGGATGTCCGTCGTCTTACGGCCGTCGATGCGTGTGCCCTCGTTGAGGACCCGGCTGCGGATCAGCTCGGAACGCAGGTCGTGCAGGATTTCCTTCACCTGACCCGTGAGCCGCGACAGACCTTCGCGCCGCTCTTCGATGGCGGCGAGGCTGTCGACCTTGCAGGGCTCGGACCGGTAGGCCGAGACGATCCCATCCAAGACCTCTTTCTCAACCTCGGCGATGGCTTTGTACCGCTCGCCCTTGCTGGTGATGCGCACGGCATCCGAGAGTCGGGCTTCGGCCTTCTCGCGGACCTGGGCTTCGACGGCCGAGATGTCCGGAGCCTCTGCGACCTTGATCTTCTCCTTGCCCACCTTCTTTTGGAGCTCTTCCTGGGCGTCGATGCCCTTTACGATCTCCGCGTGCGCGGTCTTCAGTGCATCGAGGATGTCACTTTCGTTGACCTCCTTGGCGCCGCCTTCCACCATCACCAGCGCGTTGCGGCTGCCGGCGGTGACGACGTCGAGATCGCTCTCGGTCAGCTGCTCGGGAGTGGGGTTGATCACGAATTCGCCGTCCACGCGACCGACGCGCACCGCTGCGATGGGCCCGAGGAAGGGCATCTCGGAGATGCTGAGCGCGGCAGATGCGCCGACGAAAGCTGGAATATCCGGCGTGTTCTCGCCATCGGCCGAGAGGACGGTGGCGATGATCTGGGTTTCGTCTTGATAGCCCGAGGGAAAGAGCGGACGAATCGAGCGGTCGATGAACCTCGAGACGAGCACCTCGCGATCCGCCAGTCGGCCTTCTCGCTTGAAAAAGCCACCAGGAATCTTGCCCGCAGCGGAGGTCTTCTCGACGAAGTCCACCACCAGGGGAAAGAAGTCGATGCCGGGGCGCGGCTTGGAGCGCGTGGCGGTCACCAGCACGACGGTTTCGCCGTAACTGACGATGACGGCACCGCCGGCCTGCTTGGCCATCCGGCCGGTTTCGAGCGTCATCGTACGCCCGCCGACTTCGAACTCGACGGTCGTGGGTTCAAACCAGTAATTAGCCATGAAATTTCGATCTCCTCCCGGGGGCCGCTTACTGCGGTCCGGGACTGTGTTGGCGCGGCGCACCACTGAGGGAGATCGAGCCGAGATGGAATGCGGAATCAGAGATTGTCGAAGTCAGGCTCGCGACTTCGCGAATGTCTGACTTCCGCATCCCAAGACGAGGCGATCGGCGCCACGCTTTCTTGTTGTAGTGCGCCTGGAAGCGGCTGCACGGGGCTAGAGGAATCGTCGTGCGGAACGCTAGCGGCGCAGGCCCAGTCGCTTGATCAGCTCCTGGTAGCGGTCGGGACCCGTCCTCCGTAGGTAATTGAGAAGGCGACGGCGCTGGCTCACAAGATTGAGCAAGCCCCTTCGGGAGTGGTGGTCCTTCTTGTGGACCTTGAAATGTTCGGAAAGCTGATTGATCCGCTCGGTCAACAGCGCGATCTGGACCTCGGCCGAGCCGGTGTCCTTGTCGTGAACTCGATACGACTCGATCGCTTGTGCCTTGGTCTGGTGCGAGATCAACTCAATCTTCCTTCTGTCCCGGTCTTCTTCTGGGGAGATTCCGATTCGCTCACCGCTGGCTGCTGCCAGCGCGCTGGCCGCTGCCAGCGGGCCATCCGGCCACTTGCCATGGGGGGCCGCAGCATGCGAGTCCCCAGACCGGATTTGGCGCCGGAGTGTGACAAAGGACTCCCGCCGGGGCAATGGCCGCCCTTCGGGCGGCTCGCAGTTCGCCGCGGCGGCGAACTGCTGGGGCCCCGCAGGGCCTGGGGCCGCCCTTCGGGCGGCTCGCAGTTCGCCGCGGCGGCGAACTGCTGGGGCCCCGCAGGGCCTCCGAGAGTCACGAGCCTAGCACTCGCAACGGCTTGAGCTTGCGGCCGGGGCGGGCCTCCAGAATCGCCAGCAGCTGCGCGTCACAGCCCAGGGCGGCCACCCGGGTCCCCGGCGGCACGGGCGCATCCGGTCCGGTGATCTCCCCACCGTGTCGCACCCGGTGCTCCTCCTCGCGCCGGAGGCGCACCACCGGGAATCCCAGCGCGTTCACCGGCGGAATGATCCGGGCTTCGATCTCGCCCGCTTCCGCCTCCCGGGCAAGCACCTCCAGGGAAACCGCCACGTCGTCGCCGAAGGGACCGCTGCGGGTCCGCCGGAGCGATGCCAAGTGTCCGCCGCAGCCGAGCTTCCTGCCCAGATCGGCCGCCAGCGCGCGCACATAGGTCCCGGCCGAGCAATCGACCTCGATCTCGATCTTGGGCAGCGCGAACTTGACCAGCTCGATCCGGTCGATGTGGACCTGCTTCAGGGAACGCTCCACCTCTCGACCCTGACGCGCCAGTCGGTGGAGCGGAACCCCAGCCATTTTTACGGCGCTGTACATGGGCGGGAGCTGCTCGATGTCACCTACGAAGCTCTCGAGGGCCTCGCGGATCTGCGCTTCGCTCGGCAGAGGTCCTTCGTGCCGTCTCACGATCTCGCCATCTGCGTCCAGGGTGTCCGTCTCCTGCCCGAGTCGGATTGCACCGGCGTAGCTCTTGGCGCCGCCTTGGAGGAAGGGCGCGAGCTTCGTTGCGCTGCGCAAAGCCAACGGCAGGACACCGGTCGCCAGGGGATCCAAGGTTCCCAGGTGGCCGATACGTCGGGTTCCCAGCATCTTGCGCAACGCGTCGACCACATCGTGGGACGTCAGGCCCTGGGGCTTGTCTACCACCAGGAATCCGGACGGGCCCGGTTCCTCGTTCCGGCTGTTCCTACGTCTTCTGCTCATCCGCGATGTCCCGTAGCAACGAGAGGATTTCGCTGCCCTGTTCCAGCGATGGATCGTGGCAAAAGCGAAGCTCGGGCACCCGCTTGAGCGGCAACTCCCGGGCCATGCGTCCCCGCACGAAGCC
>SMVA01279193.1_pt1 | contig 27146 bp, 24 predicted proteins | sample 2456451 | NCBI WGS metagenome assembly SMVA01 (sample SAMN11095933, study PRJNA526329) | marine sediment metagenome | biome: Marine sediment; feature: Surficial sediment; material: Deep marine sediment; isolation source: Hadal surficial sediment | place: Pacific Ocean | collected 2014-05 | depth... | reverse complement strand
TCTTCGGCATGCTCGAAGGCGGCTTCGTGTTCTGTTTTCTGAATCAACAGATGTGAGTTGACGAAGGCGTTGCCGGCGCCGACGTGGTCGAAGTGGAAGTGACTGAATGCGACGTAGTCGATGTCGTCCGGTGCCAGCCCCATGGCGTCCAGTTGATCGAGTAGGGACACCTCGTAACTTACGTAGACGCCTTCGCCCACCTCCACGTCAGACTGGCCGACGAATGACAGTGGCAGCCCACCATCCCACAACAGGCGTTGCTCGCCGTGTTCGATCAGATAGCAGGGCACGAACAGTTCGCGGACGTCGGTGTCGGTGTTTTTCAACCCATACGCCGTGATGTCGTCGTTACGGATCAGGCCGCAATCGAAGACGTAAAGCCGGGGCCCTTCGCTCCAGGCTTGGGACGCGACGAATACCAGCGTTAGCAGTACGGACCTGACGATGTACATTGTGTGGGGTTCCTGTTCAGACCACCTGTTCGGAAGAGACGCGGCGCAATGCCTTGCCGTTACGGGCGCCGCAGTGGACGCCGTTTGCCACAGTGTGACGGCCGTTCACGAACACGTGAACGATGCCATCCGGATAGTGATTCGGGTCCTCGAAAGTGCCGACATCGATCACTCGAGCGGGATCGAACAGCACCAGGTCGGCGTAGCCATTGGTTCTGATTTCGCCGCGATCGGTCAGTCCGAACTTTGCCGCGGGCAGGCCGGTCATTCGATGGACCGCTTCTTCGAGACTGAACAGTCCGAGATCTCGCGCATAGTGTCCCAACACCCGGGCAAAGGTGCCATACAGGCGCGGGTGCGGACGGCCTTCCAGGGTAGGTATCCCGTCCGAGCCGATCATCGTGCTGGGATGCCGCAACACGGTCTGCACGTCGTTTTCATCCATGCTGTGGAGAATTACCGTCGCGTCCGGTTCGGTCGCCAGCACATGCTGGGCGGTTTCCTCGGGAGACAGTTCCAGCAGCTGAGCTAACTGGCTCAGCGACTGACCTTCCCAGTCCGAGTGACCCGCGGTCGATGCGATGACGATGTCGTCATGACGCACGTTCCGCATATCGGCTACGTCCTTCGCCAGCACGGCCGACAGGATCGTGCTGCCCGCCGTGTAGGGGTATTGATCCGCGTCGACGGAGACGCCACGAGCCCGGGCCGCGTCAATCAAAGCAAGCGATTCGTTGACCAGGCCCCAGGCGTCGTGGCCGGAGGCCTTATGGTGGCTGATCTGGATTGGCACGCCGGCGCTTTCGCCGATGCGCAGCGCCTCCTGGATGGACGTCAACAGTCCAGTCCCTTCGTCGCGCATGTGGGTTGCGTAGAGCGCGCCGTCGGGCAGGGTCGAGGCCAGTTCGATCAGCTCTTCCGTCGCGGCGTACTTACCGGGGTCGTAGATCAGTCCGGTGGACAGTCCCAGCGCGCCGGCATCCAGCCCTTCGGCGAGTATTGCCTTCATCTGCGCCATCTGATCTGCCGACGGTGCGCCAGAGTCGCGATGCATGGCCGCCATTCGCATCGAGCCGTGGCCGACCAGGACGCCGACATTCACACTCGGCGGTTGTGCATCCAACGTGTCGAAGTATCCGTGATAGTCGCCCCAGTCCGGCAACTCCTGGCCCGGATGAAACGCTCGGGCGAGCAGGGCCGCCTGGCGAAACGGCGCGGCGCCCATACCGCAGTTGCCGACAATGCACGTGGTTACCCCGCCGCATACCTTGAACGCCATGTCGGGGTAGAGGACGGCGGCGAAGTCGTCATGGGTGTGGACGTCGATGAAACCTGGTGCCAGCGCGAGGCCGGTGGCGTCGAGTTCTTCTCGCGCCGCGCCGGGTGTTCCGATCCCGGCGATGCGATCGCCGTCGATCGCGATGTCGGTGATTACCGGTGCGCTGCCGGTCCCGTCGTAGACCGATGCGTTGCGAATGACCAGATCATGCATTTCAGACGACCTGCGAAAGTCCGCCGTCCATGTTGATCGCGCAGCCGGTGACGTAGGACGCGGCGTCTGAACACAGAAAAAGGGCAAGGTTGGCGCACTCTTGCGCCGTTCCGAATCGTCCCATCGGCAGGTCCTTACCAGCGTTGGCGAGAAACTCGCGGTAGTCGATGTCACGGGGCTTCTGATCGTACGCGCGACGGATCTGATCGGACTCGATGCGCCCGATCATCAGCGCGTTGACCAGCACGTTGTGTGGCGCGCCTTCGCCGGCCATCACCTTGGTCAGCGCCATGCCCGCCGCCCGCGTCACGGACGTGGGTGCAGAACCCGGCAACGGCGCCTTGGCCATGCTGTTCAACAGGTTGATGATCCGACCCCAATTGCGCTGCTTCATGCCCGGAAACGCAAGGCGTGCCAGCCTGATGGCCGCGAACAGCTTCAGGTCCAGATCCGCCTGCCACATTTCATCGGTGATCTCTTCGAACCGCCCGACCTGGGCGTGGCCTGCGTTGTTGACCAGAATATCGATCGGTCCCAGATCGGCCTCGACCTGGGCATACGTGTCGCTGATCTGCTCCGCGACGCTGACGTCGCAGACATAGCCGCGAATATCGCCCCCGGTCTTCTGGGCGATAGCAGCGCGGGTCGCGTCGAGCGGCTCGGAGCGCCGCGCGAGAATGGCGACCCGGGCGCCTGCCGCGCAGAATGACTCGGCCATTGCGGCGCCGAGGCCGAGGCTTCCGCCGGTGATCAGCGCAGTGCGGCCATCCATTCGGATCTCCATGTCAGCCCTTAAGGTTGCGAGAATTGCTCAGGTAGCCGGCGAGAAATCGTTCCGTCTGCTCGCGGATCGCCCGGCCGCGCGCGGCAAAGTCCGGGTAGCTGTCCCGGTAGTGCTTGGATCGGACCTCAAGACTCAGCGGAATGCCGGCCGGCAGTGCATCGAGCAGATCGGCTAGTGGCAGTCCCGCTTCCCCGGGGGCCATGCGGGCGTCCAGGGCGTCCGCCAGATAGCCCGTTGGGTCGGCTTGGGCGACCTTCGCTGGCGCGTCGCAAAGTTGCATATATGGGAACAGGTGCGCATTGAGACCCTCGAGGTCCGCCGGCGTGTGGCCGCAGCGCTGCAGGTGCAGCGCATCGACCAGTACGCCGCCCGCCGGATGCGCCACGTCGGTGACGATCTCCAGTGCGGCCTCCAGGCTGTTCACCTGGAATATCATCAGGAACTCCAGCACGGCGCGCATGCCCGCCTGTTCCGCGCGTCGGCACAAATGTTCGAAGGCGCGCTTGGTGTTATCGGGATTCGGATCATCGCTGACGATGAGCACGTGGCTGGCGCCCAATGCCGCGCCGACGTCGATAATTCGTTCGGACTCGGGGCTTTCCGCCTGGCCTGGCTGGATGACCACGACCTCTACGTCCAACACCTCGATACTACCGTCTGCGACGATGGCATTTACTTCGCGGGTCGTCGTATCAGTCCAGACCGTCGGGTCCACGGTGAGTCCGACGGCGCGATAACCGCCGTCAACGGCCGCTCGAGCTGTGGCGGGGCCGTCGCAGCCCGGCAGAATGCCGGACGCGAGTGAAATCAGCGGAAGGTTCACAGTCAGGCTGTCAGGATCCTGCGCGACGCTTCGCGGACTCCCTGTCCAGCGATGTTAAAACGTCCTGGAAAGATCGACGCAGCTCTTTTTTCAACCAATCCAGAAGCTCGTCGGCGACCGCGGGATCACGGGTGAATCGATTGACCGCCAACCCTTCCAGCAGGTACTGAGACAGGTTGTTGGCGCGCCTGAACTCTTCGGACATGGCCAGATCCGGAAACAACTCCCGGGTGGCTTCCAGGACCAGGCGATCGAACTCTTCGATGGCCGGTATCATGGCCTCGAGCAGCTCGGGGTCGGTGCGCGCCGCTACCTGGAGCTCGTGGAACACCACGAACGCGGGCGTGTTGAGTTGGCTCCAGTATGCGTCGATTCCTTCTTCGACAAGACTGTGTTCAGCGCCTTCCTGGATGTCGCTCTCTTCGCGACGATACAGAGCGATCCGTTGCTCGTTGAGATGTCGAACGCTCGCTTTGATCAGCTCGGCGCGCGAGGGGAAGTGGTGAAGCATGGCACCGCGTGACACGCGGGCTTCGTTGGCAATCTTCTCGGTGGTGGTATTGTTGTAGCCGAACTCGTAGAAACACCTGATCGCCGCGTCCAGGATGGAGCGGCGCGTGTTCTGACTCTTCGTTTGTTGCCAGGTCTTGGGTAGATCATCTGGGTTGTCAGGAGCCTGCGCCATGGGGTCTCCAGTAAGGGTGACCGATAGATTGTAAGGGGTTAGCTTGTGGTCGACAAAGAAATCTTGGTGATCACCAAGGGTCATCCCTTCGAACGGGATGCGTTCTTCGACGTTTTCGATGCGATGGATGGGGTCAACTGGACCCACGTCGAGCAGCCTGCGGCACAGGTGTTTTTCGATCCGGACCTCGCCAGCGCCTACGATGCGTTCGTTCTGTACGACATGCCGGGCATCGAATTCCGCGCGGCGGGCGGTCCGACATTTGCGGGTCCGAGCAGCGCGTTCGTGCGCAACTTCCGCCGCCTGCTGGAATCCGGATTCGGCTTCGTGTTCATGCACCACGCGATCGCAGGTTGGCCGGCCTGGCCGGAGTATGCGGAGATCATCGGCGGACGGTTCCTGTATATGCCGGCAAGTTTGCGCGGTGAACCCAGGCCCGATTCCGGCTATCGCCATTCGGTGACGCATCGGGTGAGTACGGTGTCTGACCATCCGATTACGCGCGGCATACCCGCGTCCTTCGAGATCATCGACGAGTTGTATCTATCCGAGGTGTTTGAAGACAGCATCGAACCGCTGTTGGTGAGCGACCATGAATTCGTCCGTGACAACTTCTACTCGGCCACACTGGCGGTCCGGGATGGCCGTATGTTCGAAAACGAGGGGTGGGAACACCCTCCGGGGAGCAATGTGATTGGCTGGGTGAAGAACTACCTGAACAGCCCGATTGCGTACCTGCAATGTGGTGACGATCCGGTTGCGTACGCTAACGAGAACTTTCAGGCGCTGCTGCACAACGCGATCGACTGGGCCGGCGGCGAGGACGCACTGGAATGGGCGCGCGACCGGAATCGCGGGGAGGCGAAATGACTATAGAGGTAATCGGTGCCGGTTTCGGCCGCACGGGAACCATGTCATTGAAGGTCGCGCTGGAACGCTTAGGTTATGTGAAGTGCTATCACATGATCGAAGTGTTCGGTCACCGGGACCACATCCCGCTTTGGGCCGCCGCCCACCGCGGCGAATCCGTTGATTGGGACGCCCTCTACGAGGGCTATCGCGCGACCGTCGATTGGCCCTCCTGCGACCGCTGGCGCGAACATGCGGACTACTACCCGGATGCCAAGGTCATCCTCAGCACCCGCGATCCCGAGCGTTGGCACGAAAGCGTCATGAGCACGATCTATCTGGGTTCTGCCATGGCTCGCGATTCGGACGATGAGAATACGCAGCGCTTTGGCCGCTGGGTGGACGAGATTATCTGGACTGGCGTGTTCGAAGGCCGTGTCGAGGACAAGGATCACGCCATCGCGGTGTTCAAGGCCCATGAGGCGCGTGTCAAGGCGTCGCTTCCCGCCGACAGATTGCTGATATTCGAGGCGAGCGAGGGATGGGAGCCGCTGTGCGAGTTCCTTGGGCAAGAGGTTCCGGATGAGGACTACCCGCGGACCAACACGCGCGATGACTTTCTCGCCAATACCGAAGATCGGCGCGCCCAGATCGAAGGCGGTGGCGAATGAAAGCGGCGCTCATGGAGAAAGGCCGCATCTGGGTAGACGACGTACCGGATCCAGTCCCGCTCGCCGGCGAACTGCTGGTGAAATCCCGTGCCTGCGGTATCTGTGGATCGGATTTGCATGCCGCGCGGTACACCGAGGAGTTTGTCGAAACCAGCCGTGAAGCGGGCGGTGCGTTCAAGCTGACGACATATGCACCCGTGGTGTTGGGCCACGAGTTCTGTGCGGAAGTTCTGGATCGAGGACCGGATACCCCGGCAACCTTTAAGCCGGGTGATCTGGTCTGTTCGATTCCGGGGTTGCCCAGGGATCAGCTTCTGGGCGTAGGTTATTCGGAAGAGGCGCCCGGTGGATTCGGCGAGTACATGGTGTTGTCGGCCGCGCTCACCATCGCTGTTCCCGGGGGTACGCCCATCGAACATGCGGCGCTGACGGAACCCATGGCTGTGGGTTTGCACGCCGTGAACAAAGCGGCGCTCACAGGCCGTGAAGCGGCGCTGATTATAGGTTGTGGGCCGGTAGGGCTCGCCGTACTGATCTCGTTGAAACACCGTGGCATCGGCCCGATCATCGCCGCTGATTTTTCGACGACCCGGCGGCGCCTGGCCGAACAGTTGGGCGCGGATGTCTGCGTCGACCCGAGCGAGCAGTCGCCCTATGACACCGCCGATCTCAAACGACCGCACGATGTGGTGATCTTCGAGTGTGTGGGCGTTCCGGGAATGCTCGATCAGGTGTTCCTGTCGGCGCCGCGAAACGCACGCATCGTGGTCGTGGGAGTTTGCCTGCAGATGGACCATGCCCGGCCGTTGATTGCGATCAACAAGGAATTGTCGGTGCAGTACGTGCTTGGCTACAGCCTTGAGGAGTTTGCCGAAACGCTACGCCTGATCGCTGACGGTGAGTACCACGTCGCGCCGCTGATTACTGGACGAGTGCCGCTCGACGGCGTGGCGGCCGCCTTCGATGAGTTGGCGGATCCGGAACGCCACGCCAAGATTCTGGTCGAGCCCTGGGCCTGAAACTCGCTCATGGCCGATACTCATGTGCTGATGAGAGTGTCGACGGCCCGTTCAACCAGCGCCGCACCCACCCATGCAAGCGGCGGGATTACCACGTAAAACGCAGCGCGTGACACGGTGCGTAGATCCATTGGCCAGGAAGGTTGGTCAGTGACGTAGGCGCGACGATCGAGCAGCGCATTGAGTCGATGCGTCGACGGTTGGTCGAGATCTCGGGAAGCGCTTGCGATCGCTTCATCAAGCGATGCGAGTTCGGCGCGCCTCGTCGCGATGATCGATCTCCGAACGCCCCGCATTGCCAGCACAGGCAGTGCGATTGCCACGGGTAAAGACACGGCGAATGCCCACATGTACTGTTCGGCCCGGAACTCGGTGTCCAGCGCTTGCAGCGGGGTCAACGCCAATCCACCCATGATCACCAGCAGGCCGAGAATGCCTGCCTGGGCGTAGGGGCGCAGCGTTTGCGGGCGGTACAGGTCGACCCGGGTGTAGCGCTCGCCGAGTACGCAGAACAGCCACGCGTTGTGGACCAGCAAGTAAATGACGCGGGCCATCATCACCCACAGCATCATGTTCACGGCCGCCAGCGACAGATCGACCGGATTGGGTGGGGCGTCTCGGAACCCGAAAATAGTGACCACATCGATGTTCGCCAGCCCCACCAAAACACCCATGCCCGTCGCGATCCAGAGGCGAATCGGATCGAGGCGATTGAGGCGGGCGACCGAACCCGCCGAGTCGGTGGCCAGGACCGGCTTCAATGCCTCCAGGTGGCGCCGTACCCGGGTGGTGACGAAGGGGACCATGCCGATGATATAGCCGAGCAGAACAGGATAGGCGACGGCGAAACTCACCATCTGCCCGGTCGAAGCCCAGTAGGGTGGTGGGGTCGCGGCGTTGTAGGCGCCTGACCACCACAGCAGGATCGCGGCGAGGCTCGCTGATCCCAGCCCCAACGTCACGGTGGGATACTGCAGACGCGTCGCCAGGCCAATTGGCCAGGGGGCAATGTCACGCCTCGACTGGTCTTCGTCGTCCATCATTGCGAGTATAACCGTCGACCTGTTCGCGAACATTGAGGAGAACACGATGGCTGAGGATGCGCTGGATTTTCTGATCAGTCGCGAGGACCTGCGCGAGACGACCTTCGAAGCGTCGAGCGTGGTCGAAGATTTTGGGCATGAGGATGCGGGTGTCCTGCTGAAAATCGACCAGTTCGCGCTGACGGCCAACAACATTACCTATGCAGTGGCGGGTGATTCGATGGGTTATTGGCAGTTTTTCCCGGCGCGCGCGGGAATGGGGCGGGTGCCGGTGTGGGGTTTCGCGGACGTGCTCGAGTCAAAGGACTCCGCGATCGAGACAGGCGAACGATTGTATGGCTACCTGCCGATGTCCACCCACCTGGTCGTGCGCCCCGAGCGGGTTACCGAGCGCGGCTTCGTCGACGGCGCAGCCCATCGGGCCGCCTTGCCGCCGATCTACAATCAATACACAAGGCTGGCCCGGGATCCGACGTACGACCCTGCGGCGGAAGCGCAACAAGCGCTGTTCCGGCCCCTGTTTACGACCTCGTTCCTGCTCGATGACTTTCTTGCGGACAACGACTTCTTTGGTGCGGGTACCGTGCTGCTGACCAGCGCATCCAGTAAGACCTCCTATGGGCTGGCCCATCTGCTGCACAAGGATCGGGCTGAAACGTGTCGTGTTGTGGGGCTCACGGGCGCTGCAAACCGCGCCTTTGTCGAAGGGTTGGGCTGCTACGATCAGATAGTCAGCTACGATGAACTGGCCAGCCTGACCGATGAACCCGCCGTGGTTGTCGATATGGCCGGCAACGGTCAGATACTCAAGGCCCTGCATTACCATTTTCGGGACAACATGAAATACAGCTGTACGGTCGGTGCCACCCATTGGGAACAGCGCCGCTTGGGCGAGGACCTGCCCGGCGCCGTTCCGACGTTGTTCTTCGCTCCCGACCATGCACAGCGGCGGATCAAGGATCAGGGCGCCGACGACTTCCAGCAGAGCCTGGAGTTAGCATGGGGGGACTTCATGTCCGCGATCGGTGACGGCATAGAGGTAATCGAGGCGCGTGGCCGCGATGCGGTCGCGCAAACTTATGCCAAGGTGCTGGCGGGCGAGGTCAGCGCCGCGAGCGGCTACATGCTCTCGCTGTGGCCTCCTGAGTAGACTCCTGAGTCGCCTCCTGAGTAGAAGAGGCGCTACATCAGACCGTACAGCTGATTGAAGGCCTTGTGGGCGTTGGGATCGAGGTTCTTGTCTGCCAGCGCCGGATGGTCGGGCGCGAAGCGGTGCGGCCGGAACAGGTAGCTGGCCTGCTCTCGCCCGAACGAGTTGACGAACGGATTGACCCACTCCCAGACGATCTCGCGGGTGCGGGTCACCTCGAACACCCGGCCTGAAGATCCTTCGCAGATCAGCGTGTTGCCGTTGGGCAGCCGTTCCGCGCCGGAAACGAAGGGGCTGAAAAAAGACAGGCTCGGATTGCCCTTGTACTCCCACGCGATCTCGTTGGACTCGACGTCGATCTCGACCACGCGCGATTCAGGTGACCCTGATCCGCCGGAATGGTTGTCGAACACCAGGACGTTGCCGTTGTCCAGGAAGCGCGCATCGTGCTGGGCGTGGGTCTTATCGAACTTCCAGCGCAACTTGCGCGTTGTCTTATCGACAATGGAGACCCTGGAGTTGGCCGGTGACGAAAACAGCACGTCGCCCGCGTCGTTGGTGTCGAGACTGTTGGTGTGGGTCCACTCGATGCGATCGCCCAGGACGCCGACCGGGTCTTTGCTCGGGTCGAACAGGGCGGCAACCTCGATCACATTGACCTCCTCGCCGCGCTGTGTCAGTTCGAAGATCACGTCGCTGAACATTCCCCGCTTGCGCCTCGGGTGTCGGCCGCCGCGCACAGAGTTTGCCAACCCCTCGTCCAGTTCCACCCAGCGGGACAGCAGGATGTTGCCGTTGGCCAGAGGTTTCACGTCGTGATGTAGCATGTGATCGGTGTGTTCCCAGACGACTTCGCCCTCCCAGGTGTACTCCCTGAGCGTGTCGTACCCGCCGCCCATCCACATCACTCGCTGCTCCAGCGGCAGCGCCCAGAACTCCTTCGGTGAACCGGGTCGCTTACCTTTTTCGCGGCTGTCGCAGGTCAACAGCAGATGACCGTCGTTCAGGAGGCGGGCGTAGCTGGCCTCGACTCCCTCGGTGAACCAGCGATGTACGATCCGGCCACGCATGTCGAGCAGCAGCACGTCCTTGCCGCCCAGCGGCGTCAACAGCGTGTAACCCTTGAAGGAACGGCTCGGGTCGTGATGCGTCAAACCCAGCGCGCGAAACGGCGACCAGCCCATCGGATTGGCGCTCAGATCGGTTGGACGCGGCCAGGAGGTCCCGATACCTGATCGGGACTTCCCGATACTCGATCGGGTGGTCCCAATACCCTATTGGGACTTCCCGACCAGGTCCAGGCGTAGCTGCTGCGGCTGACACCGAGCATTACGCCACCCAGCGCGCGCGGGTGCACGAACAACCCGTTGGGGTCGTCGTCGCTGCCGGTCCAGTCGTCGGGTGCGAGCTCGATGAGACGTTCGCGGAGTCCTGGTAAGTCGTCGGTTTCCCCATAGCACATGTACATGGATGGGCCGAAGCGATTGAAATACCGGCCCATCGTTTTCTCCGCGTCCTGGGGGTGGATCGTTTCGATGCGATGCAGGGCCGTGGGGTCGAACAGGGTCAGATAGCCCGCGTAGCCGTAGGCGTCCGACGAGATTGGCACGAAATGCTCCTGTGTCAGCCCGAACACTTCGGCGAACCGGCTGCACATGCCGTCCGGGTCGTCGGTCAGGTGCGTTGCTTCGTACAGGTTGGACATTAAGCCCACCGGATCTCGTGCCTCACATCGAGACACCACCAGGTCCAGGCCAGGAATCCCGAGCGTGGCGGCGTCCAGGAACAGTTGCTCACCAAGATCGAGGGGCACAACGCCGCAGGCATCAAATCGGGTCCGAAGCGAATCCAGGTCATCGGTTGCGACCCCGGCGGCAAAAGGTCCGCCACGCCCGGCCGTCAGGTGTTCAGCAACAGGCCCCGGGCCGGTGGGTTGCAGGATTTCTACTTCGGCGTCGCCGACGCTGACCACCACGCGGGATGCCGCGAGCGCAGGCACCTCGTCGGAGCGATCGATGCGCGCATCGAGTAGCTCGACCCAGCGGTGCGCCACTGCGTCCGCGTTGGCTACAGCAATCAGGACCCGGTCGATTCGATTCAGCATATCTGTCCTCCCCTTCTACCAGGCAGATTAAGGGTTACCGACCGAGCTCGCCAGGTCTTCGATCAAGGTCGCCGTCCGATCCCAACCCAGACAGGCGTCGGTAATGCTCTGGCCGAAAGTGAGCTCGGGCCCGGGTTCCTGGCGACCCTCGATGAGATGGCTCTCCAGCATCAGTGCGCGGATGGCCGTTTCGCCCGCATCGATCTGCGTTGTTATGTCCTTGACGACATCGGCTTGGCGTAGGGGGTCTTTACCGCTGTTGGCGTGGGAGCAATCGATCATCAGCGCTTCGGGAAGCTCGGCGGCCGCGAGCAGCGCGCGGGCGTTGGCAACGTGAGTTGGTTGATAGTTGGGGCCGTCGCTGCCGCCGCGCAACACCAGATGCCCGAAGGGGTTGCCGGTGGTTTCGAGTATTGCGGGCGCGCCTTCCTTGGTGAGCGATGGGAACAGGTGGCGGGCCCGGGCGGCGAGGATGGCATCCACGGCTACCTGGATGTTGCCGTCGGTCCGGTTCTTGAATCCGACGGGAACGGAAAGACCCGAGGCGAGCTCGCGGTGGACCTGGCTCTCCACCGTGCGGGCACCGATGGCTCCCCAACTGATCAGATCCGCGTAGAACTGGCCGATGGTGGTGTCCAGAAATTCGGTTCCCGCGGGTACGCCGAGCGCTGCGATATTCGCCAGCAGTTCGCGGGCCAGACGCAGACCCTTGTTGATGTGGTAAGAGCCGTCGATGTCGGGATCGTTGATCAACCCTTTCCAGCCCACCACGGTGCGCGGCTTCTCGAAGTACACGCGCATGACCAGCAACAGCCGATCAGAGACTCGATCCGACAGATCCCGCAGTCGTTTCGCGTACTGGATTGCCGCCACGGGATCATGAATAGAGCACGGCCCAACCACCACCATGAGGCGCGTGTCGGTGCCGCTGAGAATCGCCTCGATCGCGCGTCGCGACCCATCGATGAAGCGAGCGGCTGAATCGCTCAGCGGAAACTCTTCGCGGAGAACCGCCGGCGCCAACAACGGGTGAACCCGGCTGATGCGCAGATCGTCAGTTTTCATCGGAGGTCTCTCTCAGTAGCCAGCCGACCAGCCAGACCGCGACCGCCGCACCGACGAGTTCCGCAAGGATGAAGCCTGGAACGTCCAACCCGCGGATCCCGCTGAAGGTGTCGGTGAACGCTCGCGCGATGGCGACTGCGGGATTGGCGAAGGATGTCGAGGCGGTGAACCAGTATCCAGCGGTGATGAACAGCCCCACCGCATAGGCTACGGCGTCCGGTCTGAAGCGAACGGTGGTCAGAATCGTTGCGACCAGCCCGAACGCGGCGACGAATTCCGCGAACCACTGAGCGCTGCCGGTGCGCACTCGGGTGGACAACTGTAGCGGGTCGAGTTCGAACATCAGGTGGGCGGTGACGCTGCCGAGCAACCCGCCGACGATCTGGGCGAGGACATACAGCCCGGCCGTCGCCAGTGCCAATTCACCGCGCAGCAGGAATGCGAAGCTGACTGCCGGGTTGAAATGTGCTCCGGAAATTGGCTGGAACATCAGAATCAGCACCACGAGAATCGCGCCGGTGGCAATGGCGTTGGCGAGCAATGCAATGGCCAGATTCCCCCCCGCAAGGTTCTCCGCCATGATTCCCGAGCCGACCACGGTCGCGACCAGCAGCAACGTACCGAGAAGTTCGGCGGTCAGCCGCCTGGAAATGGACGCCGTCATGGGCATCCCTGACAGCATTCCTCGGTCAGAAATTCGATCAGCGCGTTCATACGCTCGAAGTTCGGTACGCAGCGCAGGCTGCGACCCTCCCGGTGCTGTTCGATCATGCCGTGCTGGACCAACTGGGCGATGTGGTGAGACAAGGTCGACCCGGGCACGCCGAGCTGTGCCTGGATTCGGCCCACCGGCAACCCCTGCGAGCCCGAACGGACCAGCATCCGGTAGATGGACAGGCGCAGCGGGTTGCCCAGGCTTTCGAGTGAACGTGCCGCGGTATCGAGTGTGAGCGTCATGCGGTTCTGACCTGACTCTATTGTTATTTCGAATTATCTAGAAATAACGAAATGTTATTTCCGTCGATCACAACATTTCGATAGTATTCGAAATATATTCGAAAAACGATTCAACGACCACCGAGGTTATGCTCATGAGATTACAGTTAGCCATCAACGTCAGCGATCTCGACGCGGCAATCGATTTCTATTGCAAGGCGCTGGGCGCGGAGCTCAACAAGCGCGAATCAGGATATGCCAACCTGGTACTCGAAGAACCGGCGATGAAGCTGGTGCTGTTCGAGACCGACGATGTCTCCGACCGGTTGAATCATCTCGGGTTCGAAGTATTCGACGACCAGCAGGTGGAGGCCGCGGCAACGCGCCTGGCCCAGGCGGGCATCAAAAATGAAGTTCAGCGTTCGGAAACCTGCTGCTTTGCCCGACAGAACAAGGTGATCACCCACGACCCCGACGGAACCATGTGGGAGTGGTACCGGGTGCTGGAAGATTCACCTAGCTTTTTCGACGAACCCGTGACTGAACCGGGTGCAGGCCCCGCTTGCTGCACCTGATCCCTCCGGTAAGTCAGCCGGCCGTTGAGGACACGGGAGCGGGGGATCCGGGTTCTTCCCCGGTGTCCTGCAGATGCGCCAGCGCTGGGGTTTTGCGGGCCAGGTAGGTGTACACGGTCGGTACCACGAACAGGGTGAACACGGTGCCAAAGCTCATGCCGCCGACAATCACCCAACCGATTTGCTGCCGGGCCTCGGCGCCCGCGCCCGTGGCGATGGCCAGCGGAAGCGCCCCCAGGACCATGGCGGCAGTGGTCATCAGAATGGGGCGCAGGCGCAGGACACTCGCTTCGATCACAGCGTCCACCATGTGCTTGCCCTGGGCACGCAGCTGGTTGGAGAACTCGACGATCAGGATGCCGTGCTTGGTGATCAGACCCACCAGCGTAATCAAGCCGATCTGGCTGTAGATGTTCAGCGTGCCGCCCGACAGTTTGAGCGCGAACAATCCTCCGGCGATAGCCAGGGGCACGCTGAGCATGATCACGAACGGTGAAACGAAGCTCTCGAACTGGGCGGCCAGCACCAGATAGATGAACGCGAGTGCCAAAATGAAGGTCACGTAAATATTGGCGGACGAGTCTTTGAACTCCCTGGCCATGCCTTCGTAGTCCATGCGCGCGCCTTCGCCGATCACGTCCACGGTAACCCGCTCCAGCACTTCCAGCGCCTGCCCAAGGGTGTAGCCGGGCGAGACGCTGCCGGTGATTCGGGCGGAGCGCAGCTTGTCGAAATGATTCAGTTCCCGGGGCGCGACGGTCTCACGAAGGGTGATCAGGTTTGAGAGCTGAATCATCTCGCCGCTGCGACCGCGGACGTAGATATTGGTCAGATCCTCGGGATCACGCCGCTCGACGTCTGCCACCTGAACTTTCACGTCGTACTGTTCGGCGTTGCGCTTGAATCGCGTCACCTCGCGTCCGCCGAGCATGGTTTCCAAGGTGCGACCGATCTCGACGACGCTGGCCCCGACGGCGGCGACTTTGTCTCGATCGACAGTGACCTTCAGTTCCGGTTTGTTCATTTTCAGGTCGGTGTCGAGGTTCATCAGCGCCGGTTCCAGTGCCAGGGTCGCCAGGATCTCCTGCATGTACCGATCGAGTTGCTCGTACGATTCTGATGTCTGGATCAGAAACTGGATGGACTGTGATCCGCCACTGGAGCCGCCGAGGGACTGGGGCGTGATGGCGAATGCGCGGATTCCTGGAATGGCCATCAGACGCGGCATCATCGAGGCGGCGATCTCTTGACTGCTCCGCTCGCGCTCATTCCATGGTTTCATGGAGGAGTAAGAGATCATGCGCGTCACGGTCGGGCGCCCCATGATGATCATGTAGCGGGCCAGCTCCGGCACGCTGGCGAAGATCTCCTCGACGGCCTGGACCTGCTGCTCCATGTATTCGAGGGTTGCACCCTCCGGCGCAATCGCGAACACCATCACGGTGCCGCCGTCCTCATTCGGGGCCAGTTCCTGATGCAGGCTCCCGAACAGCAGCCAGCAGGCGAATCCGATCAGCGCCATGATCGCCAGCACCACCGGCCGGGCGCGCAGGCTCGCCGCGAGCAATCCCTTGTAGGCGCTGCACGTGTATGTCAGCAGACGTTCGCCGAAGTTGAACATGACACCGTGGCTCTCGCCGCGCTTGAGCAGCCTTGACGACATCGTTGCGGATAGTGTCAGCGCTACGAAGCCGGAGACAATCACCGCTCCGGCAAGCGTCAGCGCGAATTCGGTGAACAGCTTGCCGGTCTTGCCTTCGGTGAAGGCGATCGGTGCGAACACGGCGGCGAGGGTGAAGGTCATGGCCAGGATCGCGAAGCCGATCTGCTTGGAGCCGACGTACGCGGCTTGCATGGGCTCCATACCCATTTCGATGTGGCGGTAGATGTTTTCCAGCATGACGATGGCATCGTCCACCACCAGACCAATGGCCAGCACGAAGGCGAGCAGCGTCAGCGTGTTGATCGAAAAACCGAGCGCCCACATGACGGCCAGCCCCCCGACCAGCGCCAGCGGAATCGTCACCAGCGGCACCAGAGTGGCGCGCCAACTGCGCAGGAACAGGAAGATCACGAGGGCGACCAGCACGATGGCCTCGAAGATGGCGATGAAGACCTGTGATATCGACGCGTCGATGAACTTCGAGGAGTCGTAGCCGATCTTGATCTCCATGCCGTCGGGCAGCGCCTGATTCAGCACCTCGATCTCCGCTCGAACGGCTTGTGAGACTTCCAGCGGGTTGGCGGTCGACTGCTTGACTACGCCCAGGGTCATGGCCGGTGACCCGTCGGTTCGACCGGCCATGCGTTCCTCCTCGGGACCGATCTCCACTTTTGCCACGTCGCCAAGTCGTACCAGATAGCCGTCGGCATCCTTCAGAATGATTTCGCGGAATTCCTCCGGGGTTTTCAGATCGGTTTCCGAGAGCACGGTGAACTCACGACCGCGGCTTTCGATGCGCCCCGATGGAACTTCGACGTTCTGCGCCCGCAGGGCGCGCTCGACATCCGCGGGTGTCAGCGCATACGCGGCGAGCAAGTCTCGGTCCAGCCAGATCCGCATGGCGTAGCGGCGTTCACCCATCAACAGCAGTTGGGCGACACCGGGCAGGATCTGCAAGCGGTCTTTGACGTAGCGGTCGGCGTAATCGGTGATTTCGAGCTGACTGTGGCGTACCGAGCTCATGCTCAGGTAGATGATCGGCCGCGCGTCCGATTCGACGCGGGCAACGATGGGGTCCTCTACGTCCCGCGGCAGTACCGCGCGAGCGCGGGCGACCCGATCGCGCACGTCGTTCGCGGCACCCTCTGGATCCCGCGCGACGGTGAACCGGACGGAGATCTGCGACGATTCGGCGCGGCTGATCGAACTCACGTAATCGATTCCTTCGATACCCGAGATCGAATCCTCCAGCGGCGTGGTCACCTGGGATTCCATGATTTCGGCGTTCGCGCCCGGGTAGTAGGTCGAAATGGTGACTACCGGGTCGTCGATGTTGGGGTACTGGCGAATGGTGAGTCGATCCCAGGCCATGAGGCCGATCAGCACGATAACCAGGTTCACGACCGTGGCCAGCACGGGACGTCGAATGCTGATTTCGGAGAGAATCATCAGGCAGGGCCCGACGGCTGGGGTGTCCCGGCGGTGACCTCGCCTGTGGTGCGCACGGTCGCGCCATCGCGCAGTTTCAGTTGCCCGGCGGTGATTACGATGTCATCCGCCGTGAGCCCGTCGGTGATTTCGACCCAGGTATCTTTGCGTTTGCCCAGCGCCACCTCGGTCAGGATGGCCTTACTTTCGATCAAGCGGTAAACAAAGTGCTGATCACCGCGCGGGACGATTGCATCTTCGGATACCAGGAGCGCTTCCGCCGCTTCGCTGACGATCAGATCGATGCGCGCAAACAGGCCCGGACGCAGCCGGCGATCCGTGTTGGGCAGTTCCGCCCGGATGATGATTGCGCGCCCGTTGATGTCGACCTGGGGCTCGATGGCGTACACCCGTCCGCTGAACTCCTCGTTCGGAAACGCGTTGACCCGAATCGAGATGTTCTGCCCTGGCGCAATGTCGGACAGATGGATCTCGCCGATTCGAAAGTCGACTTTGATCGGATCGAGCTCCACCAGTCCGACCAGATCATCCCCGGAGTCGACGTAGTCGCCGATACTGACGTGCCGCAGTCCGATGATGCCGTCGAAGGGTGCGCGCAGCAGGGTCTTGGCCAGCCGGGCTTGGGCGAGTTGCAACGCCGCCTCATCCGCCTGCAGCTGCGCAAAGGCGATGTCACGGTCTTCGACGGACGCGACGCGCCGCTCAACCAGTTTGTTGGCGCGGTCGAAAGCGAGCTCTGCGAGTCGCCGGCCCGCGGTCTTCTCCATGACCTCCGCCGCATAGACCGAATCATCGAGTTCGATCAGAACCGTACCACGCTTGACCTGTTGTCCCTCATCGAAATGGATGCCGGTGATCCGGCCGGAAATCTCGGGACGAATGGTGACCGATTCGTACGCTCGCAACGTTCCTATCGCCCGGACATTGCGTACCACGCTGCCGATCTCGACCCTGGCAACCTCCACGATTGCCGGCGGCGGGCTCCAGCCGGCGCGCCCGCTTGCGGCGGACTGCTCGGCCTGTCGGGACCACCAGTAAAGGCCCGGGCCGCCGAGTACCAGAATGAGGATCGCGATGATCCAGGTCTTCATCGTCGCTCGCCAATGCGAGTGGACCGGCGATTATACATGGCCGGCGCGTCTGCCTTGGCGTCTCCGGTCAAGCTGCGGGAGCGTGTCCCACGTCAGTCGCCGGCCGGGGTGTAGGAGGGCAGTGCTTCAAGCGCCTCGCGCAGCCACGTTGCCCAACGCTGTGCCAGCCGACGGACCTCCGCCTGGTTGGTCACCGGGTTGGACTGCTGGAGGGTATTGCCCGCCCGCTGCGCCGCGCGGCGATCGGCGGTGCGGACAATGACCGTGTTGCTTTCGCTGTCGCGCAGTTCCACGACGAACGTCATGGCGCCGACGGTGCTTATGAAGACGTCTGAACGGCCGACCGACTCGGGCGGCACGAACGACACAACGTCGAGCAGGGCACCGCGCACCATCATGACGTCCGGCCCGGGCCGGTCGACGATCTCGTAGCGCTCGAGCCTGGCCAACTGTGCCTGGAAGGCTTCGCTCATGATGGAGCGCAGACGTTCCCGGGCGCTGTTCGAGACCGGGAACTCGCTCTGTCCGCGACGTTGTTGGGCGCGGGACCCCCGCTCTACCGGACGAAATTGAATGCCGGCGCTCTGTGGCCAGATCTTGGAATACTGCGACAGGTCGAAGCCGGGTCGAATCCACACCTTCTGCGCTCGCGTATTGTTCACCAGACGCAAGCCGTCGAAGGTCTCTTCGGCGGCCATGGTGATCTGGGCGGGTGGACCTGACGTGGTCTCGCAGCCCGATAGCAGCAAGACGGATCCGGCAACCAGTGCGAACATCATCGCGGGTGTAGTCATCGTCGTCCTTGCTGAACCCCGTTTAGCGGCTGGTCGCATGCTCCCAATTCGGCGTTGCGGGGTCAAGGTCACTCCATCAGAAGCTCCGTTCGACGCGAAGTCCGCGCCGGTTCCCAGTTTCCGCACAGTTCCGAACAACTGGCTTACAGGACTTTACCAGCACATACACCCTGGGCCAGTTAACACCGCTACACTGGCACTGCCGATGGACAGTTTGGTTCTCCCCTATGCTCAGGGACGAAGTTACAGGTGTGGATTATCAGTTTCTCCTGGGAAAGGTGTTCCGCCTGCAGGATCAGGTTTACATTGCCAGTGCCCTCAGTTGCTCGGACGGGATCGACGTAGTTCGCGCGACGACGCAGATGCACGGCGAAGACGTCATGCGCTGTTTTCCGGCACACCTCGTGGTCGAACATCTCGTCTATGACGAAGAAATTGAACTCGGCGATGTTGGACTGGTCGGCTGGGGTTGACGGCCCTTAGCCGGTGATCGTACCGGCGTTGCGCAACGCAGCTTTGTCGCAGATCATCATCCGCATCAGATCGGGGCTGGCGGCGCGCGAAGCGGCTAGGTGCGAACCATCATCTTACCGATGTTTTCACCCGCGAAGAGCTTGATCAATGCCTTGGGCAGATTCTCGAATCCGTCGATTACGGTCGATCGGTACTTCAGCTTGCCCTCGTCTATCCACTGCTGCATGACCGCTTCCGCCTCGGCGAAACGGGGCACGTAGTCGACCACGATGAAGCCTTCCATGCGGGCGCGCCGGAACACCAGATTGAAGTAGTTCTTCGGCCCGGGAATGGGTCCTTCGAGGTTGTAGCGCGAGATGCCGCCGCAGATCACGATGCGGGCGTTATCGGCGAGGCGCGCCAGGCACAGGTCGAGGATTTCGCCGCCGACATTGTCGAAATAGATATTCATGCCCTTGGGGCAGTGGCGCTTGAGTGCCGCTTTGATGTCGTCGGTTTTGTAGTTGATGGCGGCGTCGAAACCGAGTTCGTCGGTGAGCCAGGCACATTTCTCATCGCTGCCGGCCATGCCGATCACGGTGCACCCTTTGATCTTTGCGATCTGCCCGGCGACGCTGCCCGTCGCTCCGGCGGCGCCGCTGATCACGACGACATCACCGGCTTTCGGTTCGCCGATCTCCAACAGGCCGAAATAGGCGGTCATCCCGGTGCCACCCAGCACCCCCAGCGCCGTCTGAGGATCGGTGTCCGGTGCAAAGACGCGAAAGCGAGCGTCGCTGCCGTTGCCGACGCAGTAGTCCTGCATTCCGAACGTCCCGCTGACCAACGTTCCCACGGCGATGTCCGGGTTGTTGGAGGCGTCCACCACACCGACGCCGCCGGCGCGCATGACGTCGCCGATTTCCAGCGGTGCAACATAGTCGGCGCGATTTTCCATCTGCCCACGCATCGAGGGGTCGAGGGAGATGTAGCGCGTCTTGATCAGAACCTCAGCGTCCCCGATTTCCGGAACCGGTACTTCGCCGTACTCGAAGTCGGATTCTTTGACCATGCCGGTGGGTCGTGCCGCAAGTCTGAACTGTCGATTGATTGATGACATGGAAGGGTGCCTGATGGTGTCTGCTTGAGCGCATTGATATACCAGAAATACGAACATTTAGCCGAGAGAATTGCCCCAGGCCAAGTGCTGCCTGGCTTGGGTCCGGTGTGGTCCTCGCCTGTATGAAGCGCCAATGTACAGATCTGGTGCACCAGGGCGTAGCTGCCACGACAGCAACAAGTGCTATTTAGGCAGTATCTGAAAATACACTCGTTCTGGCCGACCTACCGAACCATAAACAAGGTCTGGCGTGACCACATGCCGCGACACCAAAAATTCCAGATACCTTCGAGCCGTTGTCCTGCTGATGCCCACTCGAGCTCCCATGGTTTCGGCGTTGATACCCTCTCCTGTAACCAATTGTTTTATCGCATCTTTCACTTTGTCCAAGGTGAGCGGGTCGATACTTTTTGGCATTCGCTCCTCTACCCGCTGCGAACCAATTTGATCGGCAGGTCGAACAATTTGATCAACATCGGCTTGTTCCAAATTGACGATTTCCTGCAATTTTCCCCGATGTTCAACATAGTTGAGTAACGCCTTTTGCAGACGCGAAAATGTCATAAAGGGTAAGCGCCATAAGCGGTTGCCCCTCACCCTCGACACGCTCGATGTTGACCGGCGTCATCATCGACTACGACGGCACCGATCCTGATGCCTACGACCGAGCCCAAGCTTGGTTGGAACGTCGGAAACTTCTCGGTTACCTTCACGAGATGGCCAAACTCCACCGATTCCGGCTGTTTCTACTCGCGAGTAAAGCGGTGGGTGGGACCAAGGCCGAACTTCAAGCTCAGAACGTCGCGTGGCGTGCCTGGGTGGTGTCGGAGATTGGGATCGAGGAGGGGAACGGCGAACGGGGGTTGAGTCAGTCGTTCTACATCGGCACCGTTACAACAGCCCGCACCCCGGGAGGCTGGCGCGTACGCTTGGAATCCCTTGCGATTTTACTCAGCTTTGTTGCGGCTGCCGTCTTCATGACCTGGCTTTACACGCAAGTGGGATACGTTCGGCCCCTGGGGGTCGCACACCTGGTGTTCTGGTCGCCGGTATACGTCTGGGTGCTCCTCCGACGTCGCGCGCTTCAAAGTGAGGGGCTGTTCGGTAAGTATGTATTGCTCTATCTCGTCGTGGCGGGGATATCTCTGGTCATCGACCTGATAGACCTTATTCGCTATCTGTTGGGCGACGGCTAGCTGAACGCGCTACCGGGTCTAAAGCCCCACTAGTGCGGGGCTGGACTGCCCACCGTTCTATGGCCGCTCGGCACCCTCACAATGAGGACCGTTCGAAGTCCAACGGGTCAGTATTCGATGGTCTTCGAGACCTCATTCGAGTATGCGCTCTCTGCGCCGCCACTGGTCTTAGCGGTGACTGCAAAGTACCAGGTACCAGGGGTCAACGAGAGCTCGAGATGGATCTGATTCGGATCGTTGATTTCAACACTTTGCGAGTAGCTGCGCGGCGCCGGTCCGAAGCGGACAACGAAACCGGATAAATCAGTTAGCGTAGTGCCGTCCATATTCTGGGTAGGCGGATCCCACGACAAGATGGCGTGGCGCACCTGTACGCTGGCCATGGAAATTGTGTTTCCGGATTCTCCAACACAGCTCAAGTTGAAGGTTGTGTGCTCGTAGATAGGTCCGACGATCTCTGTACCCGAGGTCGGTTTGTCGCCGGCCCACCCTCCACCCGCGGTGCAAGTTGTCACCTCGACACCGCTCCACTCCAAAGTAGTGGTTTCGCCAGGGTCGACCCAGCCGGAAGCGACAGACAGTGAAATCGAAGGGTCGGGGGCGGGCACGGGATCTGAGACGGTGACCGTTACGGATTGCGTAGCCGAACCGCCGATACCCTCGCAGGAGAGGGTAAACGTCGCTGTGTCGAACAGCGGTGCTGTCTGTTCGGATCCCGACGGCGCTTTGGTTCCTGACCATGCACCCGACGCAGAACACTCGTCCGCACCGGACGTCATCCAGCTCAACCAGGTCGTTTCGCCATCATTGATGGTGGTTGACGATGCCATGAGGTCCATGGTCGGCTCGGGCGCAGGGGCCACACTCACATTTGCCGAGGTGCTTGCCGTACCGCCCGGTCCGGTGCAAGTCAAGACGAACGTTGAATCGCTCGATAACGGACCGACGGTCTGCTCGCCCTGCATTGGCTTTGATCCACTCCAAGCTTCCGTTGCCACGCAGCTGTCGGCGTCGTGCGCGGCCCACGTTAGGCTCGTCGACGCGCCATAATCGACCTGTGTAGCAGCTGCCGACACCGTAACCGTCGGCAATGCGGCGGCAACAACCGTGACGGTAACGCTGTCATCGGCGGCGCCCGCTGGACCCGTACATGCGAGTGAGAATGTTGCGTTGTCACGGATCGGTCCCACTTCTTCGTTGCCGGATAGGGGCTTCGCGCCTGACCAGCCATCCGCCGCCACGCATGCGTCGATTCCGTCGCCCGACCACGCGAGACGAACCATCTCTCCTGCCGCGACCGCCGACTGGTCGGCGGAAATCTGCACGCTTGGAACGACTGTATCGGTCTGGACCTGAATCGTGACGGTTTCCGAAACCTCGCCACCTTTGCCGCTGCAGATCAACGTAAACGCACCGGACGTCGTTAGAGGACTCGTCCAGTAGGTGCCTTCAGGTCTTTTTATGCCACTCCAACCGCCTGACGCGCTGCACTTTCTGGTGTTTGCGGCCGCCCAGCTGAGTAGTACGGGTTGCCCCGGCGCTATCGAGTCCGGCGAGCCTGCGAATGAAAGCAATGGCGGCAACACCGGTTTCGGCCCCTTCCCAGGAGGGGGCGCCGCTGTCGCCGAAAGTACAATTGACATCGCTATGACGGTTGCCGCCACTAGCGGCCCGGTACTACGAATCACCCGGATCACATCTAGTTTCACTTTTGTCCCTCTTATGGATCGCGGTTTGTCCCGCCAGTGGTGCCATCCATGGGGAAAAAACCTACGCCAGTCGGGACGTTCGAACTGTGACGGGTGTCACTTTGTTAGCAATTTGTAAGTGTGAGCGGTTGTCGCTCGACGATGTGCAGATACAGCTGGAGTAGTCTCGCGAACCCCCACGATGCCGACCCCGAACCATTGATCACGCGGCTACGTCGCGAGGTCGTCCTAACTCGGTCCGTATGTTTTCTTACATACAGTGGATTCGAACTTCACCGGATTCGGGGTCGATTGTGACCATTTTTCCGAGACAGGAATCGGGCGTAATTCTGAACACTCTCGGACGGACGTTGCGTCGCGGTTTGATGGGGACTTTCCGTTCAGCCGCAATCACCCTGGGGGCCGGGTTCAGGACGTATATTACGTACGGTAGCCGACGATGTTTGAGGTGCGCACGGGTTGGAGGCCTTACAACGTGGTCCCTTGATCTGCGTACGTTGATTCCGCGCTCAACGCCGAATAATCGGTAGCCGTGGCCCCCCATCCAGGCGGCTGTGCCGTATTGAGCAGTGCCGCCATACGCCAGACCTGAAACGGCCAGCCAGGCGACAGCCAGGAGCCATTGGACTGTCCGCCTTGCTACGCGAGGTTTGTATGGCGTCGTAGCAGACCAGGCCGTCGCTTCCAGATTTTGACGACCGACCAACGTTTTCGAGATGTCGCATTGCGGGCGGAAAACCCGCATTTATACACCCAGAACGCCTTGAACACCGAAGTAAGCGCCGACCACGAACGCGACGGCGGCATGTACGGCATATAAGATAATTGCGTACTTCTTGATGAACTGCAGCATCGATCCCTCGAAAAAACCTACGCTACCCGAGTCTACGCCAATTGCGTGCCCACGCCACACCATGATTTAGCGTTGAGCTATCCGACAGTACAAGTAGGTTACAAATTCAACTCGCACACATCGCACTTACCTTTGTATATTCCATGCTGGTGTTGAGGGAAGGAGTAAGTAGTGCTCTCGATGCGATGGAGCGTATACGCTGCCGTTCTGACGGTGCTGTCCCACCACTCGATGGCCGCAGACCGGCACGAGTTCAATAACGATTTCCAAGCGCCGCAACGAGTTCAAAGCGCGGCCAGCCTAAACGAAGCGTTCGGCCTGACCCAAGGCGAAGCGCTGGTGATTTCCAGGTCGCGCGTCGATCGACGCGGCAACACTCATACTCGGTACCGGCAAACCTTTCACGGCGTACCCGTATGGGGAGAAGAAGTAGTCATCACCCGTGACCGATCAGGAACAGCACAGTATGTCCACGGTCGACTGATCCGCGGTCTTGGAGACGAGCTGATCGACACTACGCCTAGCCTCGATCGGACCGGCGTACTCACCACCATGAAAAACGTGGTGCAAAGCAACCGCAGTAGCGTTGCTGAACTCGTATTCGAGAACGAATCGTCGGAGTTGGTGATTTACCTCGATGGCGATAAGCCAACGCTTAGTTATGCGATCAGCTTCTTCGCGGATGCTCCCGATGGAGGCCACCCCACACGCCCCACTTTTGTTGTCGACGCGCACAGCGGACAGATCCTCTTCGAATACGAGGGATTAACCCACGTCGAGGTGGGAACGGGACCTGGCGGTAACGAAAAGACCGGACGCTATACCTATGGGCCTGATTCAGATGGGCCTGACCCGGACGAATTTGGCCCGCTGGACGTGGAGGTGGCTGGCAGCACGTGCACGATGAACAACGCGGACGTCACGACCGTGGACTTGAACCACGGCACTAGCGGTTCCAACGCGTTTTCATTTTTGTGCAATCAAAACACGCACAAAGCCATCAATGGCGCTTACAGCCCGTTGAACGATGCCCACTATTTCGGCGACGTCGTGTTTGACATGTACAACGATTGGTTGGGCACGTCGCCGCTGACAACGCAGTTAGTAATGCGCGTGCACTACAGCACCGAGTACGAGAATGCGTTCTGGAATGGTTCGTCAATGACTTTCGGCGACGGTTTCATCACGTTCTATCCGCTCGTCGGCCTCGATGTGTCGGCTCACGAGGTCAGCCACGGGTTCACGGAACAACACTCTGGGCTGATCTACTCAGGTCAATCCGGCGGCATCAACGAGTCGTTTTCGGATATCGCTGGGGAAGCCGCCGAGTTTTACATGACGGGCAGTGCGCCAGATTTTCGGGTGGGCGCCAGTATCTTCAAGGCCGATGGAGCGCTTCGCTACATGGACGACCCGACGCAGGATGGCTGGTCGATCGGACATGCATCTGACTACTACAGTGGCTTGGACGTGCACTACTCCAGCGGCGTCTTCAACCGGGCATTCTATCTGCTCGCGAATACCAGCGGGTGGGATGTCCAGAAGGCATTCATACTGTTCGCGGAAGCCAACCAGAACGTCTGGACCCCCAACGAAACCTTTGATTCTGCCTTCGATGGTCTTATATCGACGGCTTACACGTTAGGCGAACTGGACTATCCCGTCGCGGATATCCAGAACGCATTCGCAGTCGTCGGCGTGCCAACGCCTCCGCCGGGCCCAGTTTGCGACGAAGACCCCGCGAATGAACCTAGTCTCGCCAACGGCGTCGCTACCAGCGATTTCAGTGGAACTGTCGGCGAATGGAAGTGCTGGGTCCTGGACGTAGCAGACGCCACGAATCTGGATGTGGTTCTACGCAACACCGCGAAAGGAAGAAACAAACGCGGCGGCGACGCCGACCTCTATATCAACCACGCTAGCCCGCCACTGGTCGATCCAAGTGTACCCGCGGGCGATTTTGATTGTGGCTCGTACACGCCCACGAGTGACGAACGTTGCACGGTTTCGATTCCGGCGGACGGGACGTGGTACGTCGCTGTTTATGCATGGAGCAACTATCCTTCGGTCGAGTTGATGGCTAGTTACGTCACCGAGGCGGCGCCGTCGGGCGAGATCACGTTGACGGCAACCGCAAAGGGCGGGAGAAACAAGTCGTTCGTACAGCTAGCTTGGGACGGGGCGACCACGACCAATGTCGATATCTACCTCAACCGTTTCGATCCGGACGATCCGCCGCACATTCCCGCTACTCCGAACGACGGATCCTTTAAGGACGATGCCGGGAAAGGCGGCGACCAATATCAGCTTTGCGAGGTAGGGACTGGCGTCTGCACTCCCATCATGGTGGCGCAATAGCCGCGAGGAATGGCGGCGATTGATTTCCAACGCACAGCGAACGTTGTACTTCGAGTGTACCCCTTCAAGCCGTAACGCCTTGCCGCTGCGGGGATTGGTCGGCGGTTGGCGCACGGCGCTCGCGCGCGGTGACGGCTACGCCGCGGCGGTACTCGGCGCGGGCGTTCGTCCCGGCGACCGGGTGGCGGTGTGGTCCGTGCCGCGCATCGACGCGCTGCTGCTGTACTTCGTTGCCCCCCAGATCGGTCAGATTGCCTTCGGCGGTAGCAACGCCGTTGGCTTCCAGAGAATCCCGGCTGAAATACGTCGGGATACCGTTGGCATGAATGCTGCCGGGAATCGGCAGGGCTGCACCGCTGATGATCGCCTAATCAACCAACGGCAGCACCTCATCGGTGGGCGCGATGTAGTTGAACTGCCCGCGCCTGGATTCGCAACATCACCGACGAGGAGAACGTAACGGGACATTTTCGCATCAGCGATGCGTCGGGCAATTTTCGAAATTACTTTCTGACCGAGCCGTGCATCTACGGTGCGTCTCTTCGCTACAACTTCGGCGAGCAGACGGAGGCCCGTGAGTAGGCTCGAGCTCGGATCTTTCGCGCGGATCCAGTTTCGGATCCAGCATAGTGTAGCGGGCACCGGCTGGAAGCGTTTCGCTCCGATACAGGCCTGCGTTTGGCAGACGAACGGCGAGGTCGACGGTAGCGTATTCCGGCAGCGCGACGCGTCCTCGACACCTTCCAAGCGTGACGTGAGCCGTAAAGGTCTGTGCGCTAAATCGAGCTGCAACGCGCTCGAGTTCACCCTCC
>SMVA01276667.1_pt1 | contig 27158 bp, 18 predicted proteins | sample 2456451 | NCBI WGS metagenome assembly SMVA01 (sample SAMN11095933, study PRJNA526329) | marine sediment metagenome | biome: Marine sediment; feature: Surficial sediment; material: Deep marine sediment; isolation source: Hadal surficial sediment | place: Pacific Ocean | collected 2014-05 | depth... | reverse complement strand
AGGATCAGCCGTATCCAGAGAGGATCAATCCCGAAGTAGTTAGCAAGTCCGGAGGCCACTCCTCCCAGTATCTTACGTTTGTTGTCGCGGTACAACTTCTTAGACTGCTCACTGGTTTTAGAGGTGAACTTTTGCTTTTCGCGTGGTTGATCATTCGGTTCCTCCATGGCTTCAAAATCCTGTATGCTGCCCATAGTGGTTATTAAACCATCGACATCTTCTGAATTGATGATTTGTTTGCCGTCGGTCAATTTTGACAGGAATATTTCCGCAATTCTATTTTCTATGTCCGAGACAATTTCCTGGCTGTCATCGTAAGAAGAAAAGTAGCGGTTTATTGAGTCCAGATAGTTCCTCAGGGTTTCGTAACCATCCTCCTCGATGTGAAATATAATACCGCTGATATTTATACTGATATTCTTTTTCATGTCCCTAATTTAAGAATGTTTTTCAGAAATAATTTGATTGGTAGATTCCATCAATTCTTTCCAGGTTAGACTTAGACTTTTAAGGAATGCGCTTCCTTCATCGGTAATGGTAAAGTATTTTCTGGGAGGCCCTGAAGTTGATTCTACCCATTTATACTCCACCAGACCAGCTTTTCTGAGTCTGGTGAGTAGTGGGTATAATGTACCTTCCACCACCATTATTTTGGCAGAAGTCAACTCTTCAAGCATGTCGGAAGCATATACTTCACCCCGGCTAATTATATGTAAAATGCAAAATTCCAGGATCCCCTTTCGCATTTGCACCTGTGTGTTCTCTAAGTTCATGCTGCTCTATTATGGTAAATATTGACACTATTGTATACAAGTAAACGGACAACTACCATGTATAGCCAAGTACTAAGCAAAAAATGCTACCTTGTATTAAATATTATTTAAATAGTTATACTATATATTTAATAAATACAATAAAATAATAAAAACGACCTCATTTATGAAGTTGAACATGGCGCCCAGCGCTGGGCGTTTAGAGCATGGCGTTTAGAGCATAGAGATACCTAATACTCCTAATGTTCTATTATTCTATTATTCAATTATACTTATGTTCCCCTATTCCCCTATTTAATTGTTCAATTGTTCTTTTGTTCCCAATGACGGATAATCGACTGAGATTCTATAACTTTACTTTAGTACCTGAAAGGCATGAAAAGATTTTTTTGGTGGATTTACTTTTTTGGATTACTCATTGTACCCACCATTGTTTTTAGCCAGACCAAGACCCCCAAATACAGTAATGAGTTTCTTTCCATCGGAGTTGGGGCCCGCAGTTTGGGCATGTCCAACGCTCAGGTAAGTGTTGCAGACAACGTTACTGCTGGATTTTGGAATCCGGCAGGCCTGCTGGACATTCAATCCAAGTATGAATTTGAACTTATGCATGCCAGCTTGTTCGCAGGGATTGCGAATTTTGATTATGCCGGTTTCGCCACAGCGATTGACTCCTCGACCCATCTGGGGTTTTCAATAGTGAGATTTGCCGTGGATGATATACCCGATACCCGCTTCTTGTATAGTGCCAACGGTGCCCTTAATTATAACAATATCAGATTTTTCTCTGCGGCAGATTATGCGTTTATATTTTCCTTTGCACGTCGGGTGAATTTTATAAAGGGACTAAAGCTTGGAGCAAACTTCAAGGTGATTCACCGGACTGTTGGAGACTTCGCCAAGGCCTGGGGGTTTGGACTCGATGTTGGGGCCCAAATTTCTCTTAATAAATGGAGGTTGGGCCTGATGTTAAGGGATATTACCGGGACCTTTAATGCCTGGTCTCATAATCCAGAATTGGTGATTGACATCTACACACAAACCGGTAATGAAATCCCGGAAAACACCCTGGAAATTACTCTTCCAAAAGTAATTCTCGGTGTTTCACGAGATTGGAACATTTCAGACAACTTCACCTTACTGGCTGTTTTAGATATGGATTTCACCTTTGATGGAAAAAGAAACGTACCGGTAAGTTCGGAGGTAGTGTCAATTGATCCTCATTTTGGGCTGGAAATTGGGTACAAGGGAGTTGCCTATTTGCGTGGAGGTGTAGGGAATATTCAGGAAATCAAAGATTTTGATGGCAGTCTAAGCACTACCGTTCAGGCTAATTTTGGTGTGGGTATAAGGATCAAGCAGGTACAAATCGACTATGCCCTTTCTGATATGGGGGACCAGTCAGACGCACTGTACGCTCATATATTTTCCATAAGGGCCAGCATAGATAAGAAGTAGGGAGTGCCGGAAAAAGTAAATACCTTTGTTAAAGTTGTCAAGACCTGGTTCATACTTACCATATGGTTGGTATCAGTTCATTGTTTACAGGCACAACGAACTTCATGGATCGATTTTTCTCAATCCTATTTCAAAATATCAACCGCTCAGGACGGTATTCATCGAATAACTTATGATCAATTAAACCAAGCTTCCTTCCCTCTGAGTGTAGTAAGTAGTTCGAGTTTGCGGCTTTATCACCACGGTGTGGAGCAAGCCATTGAAGTAGTCGATGGCGGTGACAGTCGATTGGACAGTGGAGACTATATAGAGTTCCTGGGTTTGAGAAATGATGGCGCTCTGGATAGTGATCTGTATCTGACTCCGGAGGCGCAGCCCCACCAGTTTTACAATCTGTATTCCGACACCACCTCATACTTTCTTACCTGGACGCCGGGAGTGTCAGGTAAACGCATGGACCGATATTCCTTACAGGATCCGGGAACACCACCGGTGGAATTTCATTGGGATGAGCAATTGATCTTATTAACCTCCAACTATAGCGCAGGTAGAAGATATCCCATTGGAAATTTTGGCGACACCTATAAGTCACAATTTGATTTTGGTGAGGGCTTTACAGGGAAACGTATTCGCAATGGCAGTTTCCTGGAATATGAGTTTAACCCAATCAATCACAGGTTTGTCGGCGGACCATTGCCTCATTTGGACGTATTGCTGGTAGGTCGTAATGATGGCATTCACAACGTTGAGTTATCAGTCGGGACCGATGGCAACCTCCGGTCTTTAGGCTCAGCTCAGTTTCAACATTTTGATAATTATCTTTTCAGTAGCGAACTGATGTGGACAGATATACCTGCTGGAGGTAATCTGAAATTGAGAATATCCGTTACCAGCGGTAGTTCAGATCAGGTATCGGCGTCATACTTAAGGTTAAGATATACTGAGCAACTTAACATGGAGGGAATTCCTCAAAAAACATTTGAGTTGGATGCCTCAATGGAAAATCAGGCGGTAGTAATTAATTCAATCGCCGCAGGTGCTAAGATTTATGATATTACCGATAGAAACAATGTGGGAATAATAGCACACCAGGACCTGGGAAGCTCAATCTCTACCGTAGTTTCTTCAGATCCAAACAATACCAGGTTGTTGGTCCGGAGTTCCTCCATAGCCTTACCTGAAATCAAACCGGTAGTGTTTCGTGAAATGGACCCTGCCAAATATGATTATTTAATCATCAGTGATAAATCGCTGATGACTCCGGCCGACAACTATCAGGACCCTGTAAAAGCCTATGCCGTGTACCGCGCTTCATCACAAGGAGGAGCGTTTGATACTTTGGTGGTGGACATCGATCTGCTTTACAACCAATATAATTATGGTGAAAAGTCACCTTTGGCCATAAGATATTTCATTAAAGACATGCTTCCTGGTAACCCTAAATACTTACTATTGATTGGCAAGGGATATAATGTAAACTTCAGACCCCACCGGCTAGACCCGGCCTCTGCCACCACTTTTAATTTGGTTCCCACCGCAGGGTTTCCCGGGTCTGACATAGCTTTGACTGCCGGCCTTGGCGGCTCTACTTATGGGGCGGCGATCCCTACAGGCAGAATAAATGCACGAAGCCCAGCTCAGGTGGCTGCTTACCTAAATAAAATTATTGAAATGGAAGCAGCGCCATTTGACGCCTTGTGGAGGAAGAAGCTCCTTCACTTAAGCGGGGGCCTTACTCAAAGCGAACTTTCCCTTTTTAAAAGATATATGGATCAATTTAAGTCCGTAGCTGAGGGGCCATTCCTGGGCGGCAATGTCACCACTGTCAATAAGCAGTCTAATGAAACTACAGTGCTTATTAATGTTGCGGATCAGGTAAATAATGGAGTGTCTCTCATTACTTTTTTTGGTCATTCCAGTACCCAGGTTACGGATATCGAAATTGGTAAAGTCACCGATGTAACCTTGGGGTATGACAACATCGGCAAGTATCCCATGATCCTGGTAAATGGCTGCAATGCGGGCAATATTTTCTTTACCTCAACTGGATTTGGAGAAGATTGGATACTTGCACCTAATAAGGGGGCCGTAGCCTACCTGGCTCATACCGACGCTGGATTTGCCGGCAACCTCAAAAGATACTCCGATATTTTCTATGAACTGGCTTATGGTGATTCTGTGTTTATAAATAAAACAATTGGTAACATAATTCAGGAATTAGGAGATCGCTACTTGAGTGGGATTTCAATAAATGAGGCACAGATAGCCCAGGTGCAACAAGAAGTCTTCCAGGGAGACCCCGCATTCAGCTTTTTTCCAGTCACCAAGCCTGATTATGAAACTAATAACGATCAGATATTTTTACAGCCCTTTAATGGAGCGTCCATAAATGCACAGATTGATTCCTTTCAGGTAGGAATTATAACCAGGAACTTTGGTCGCACTACCAACGATTCACTTAATGTTACTGTCCGCCGGACCTTTGGTGACGGCCGGGTATTTACCTATGATTCTGTTTTTTTTGCCCCTGTTGCTTATCAGGATACCCTGTATTTCACCATTCGCTCTAACCAGATAAATAACTTTGGCAACAACCAATTTGAAGTGTTGTTGGATTTTAATCAAAGCATTGAGGAATTAGACGAAACTAATAACACCGGAACCTTAAACTTTTTTATTCCGCAGGGCGGGACGGTAAATCTACATCCCTTTGAATTTGCAATAATCAACCAACCACAGCCGATGCTCATTTCCCAGTCAAGTGATCTGCTGTCAGGTAACCGCACCTTCTTATTCGAACTTGATACCATCAATGGCTTCAACAGCCCCTTTAAACAACAGCATTCGGTGACCGGAAACGGTATTGCTTCCTGGGAAGTTTCCCTGCTTCAGCAAGATAGTACGGTTTACTATTGGAGGACCCGGTTTCCGGAGCCTAAAGTGGGTGAGGACACTGCCTGGACCTTGAGTTCTTTCATACTTATTGGTGATAGTCCTGAAGGATGGTCTCAAGCCCAATTCCCCCAATTTGATGAAGACTTTACCGACGCCGGACTTACCAGAAACCAGGCGCTTCGACAATGGGAGTTTACCAGTACCGAAAACCTGGTGGAGATAACCACTTATGGAAGCAACCATGCACAAGGCGAGCCGGCAAACATAAGTGTGACCATTGATGGACAGCCCTTCATTGTAAGTACTCGACTTTGCCCGGACAACTCCTTGAATGCCATTGCCTTCGATAAAGCATCGACCATACCCTACGCAGTTTTGACCACCGGAGGTTTTGATGTGTTGGACAAGAACCGCTGTGGAAGGACCCCGCAAGCAATTAATACTTTTCAAACAAATGACATTAATAACAATTTGAAACTGGACGCATATCTAGACCAGTTATCTCAGGGAGATTATGTGATCCTTTTTACCATTGGTCAGGTGGATTATTCCTCATGGAATCCTTCAACAATTAACAAACTGTCTTCAATAGGAATTAGTATTAATGAAGCAGGTACATGGCAGAATGATGAACCTGTGATAATCGTCGGACGTAAAGGAGACCAGCCGGGAACTGCATTAATTATCCGTGGAGACGACAATCTGGCAACTCCCTTGAACGAGCAAGAAATCTCTTTAGCCCATATATTAATTGGAAAATTTGAAAAAGGCATGGTCATAAGCCCTAAAATTGGTCCAGCTGAAAGCTGGGGCACATTTCACCATGGTTTACAGGAGGAACTAACAGATATAACCAATCTGGAAATACTGGGAGTCACCAACAACGGACAAGAGCAAACCTTAAATGCCAATGTAAATACAAATCCTTTGGATATAAGTAATATTGACGCCTCAACTTATCCATTTTTACGGCTTAAACTGATAGTAGAAGATGCAAATTCACTAACACCGGCACAATTGAAAAGATGGCAGGTATTGTTTGAGTCAGTTCCCGAAGGAATACTTTTATTCAGGGGTAATGATGCTGAGGGAACAAAAAAAATACCGCTGCAGGAGGGCCAGAAGTTTAATAGCAACTTTACTTTTTACAACCTGTCAACTAAAGAATTCACGGACTCATTACTGGTACGTGCCACTCTCTTTAATAGGGAGTTGCGGTCTTCAACGGTGGAAGAAAAAAAGATCCTTGCACCTTTGGTCAGGGATTCAGTGGCTTTTTCATTGTCGCTGGACTCCAAGGATCATGGAGGTATCAACGATTACCGGGTTTTCGTAAACCCAAATATTCTACCGGAGCAATTATATAGCAATAACATCAATGATTTTCAGGAGTATATTGAAGTATCCGCAGACGACACCCATCCGATTCTCGATGTTACCTTCGATGGCATCCATATACTTGATGGCGATCTGGTATCTCCCAGTCCATTGATAGCAGTACTCTTAAAAGACGATAACATATTTAATCTGAAACAGGATACTATTGGTATGGAGATGTTCATAAAGATGAACGGCCCTAATTGTACCAATTGTGATTTTGTAAGGATCAGCTTTTCTAATCCAAGGGTCCGGTGGACACCTGCATCTGATAATTCAGATTTTCGCATTGAGTACCAGCCAGAAAAACTCGAAGATGGTATTTATACCCTACAGATTCAGGGTCAGGACAATAGTGGCAGGAAATCTGGCGCACAACCCTATACTATTAATTTCGAAGTGGTGAATGAATCAACGATTACCAATTTTTATCCATACCCCAATCCGTTTTCAACCAGCACCCGCTTTGTGTTTACCCTGACCGGAGCGGAAATTCCCGACCAGATTAAGATCCAGATAATGACAGTAACCGGTAAAGTAGTCAGAGAAATCACTCAGGATGAATTGGGCCCCATACGCATAGGTAATAACATTACTGATTATGCCTGGAATGGCAGGGACGAGTATGGAGATCAATTGGCGAATGGAGTTTATATCTACCGGGTGGTTATGAATCGTGATAACGACAACTTTAAACATAGGGAAACTTCTGCTGACAAAGCATTCAAAAAAGGCTATGGTAAGCTATATTTACTGAGATAATGGATATTGTAATGGTGGTGATGGGGGGTGTTCTGGTATTCCTGGGTATTCTGGGTTGTTTTATACCTGTGCTTCCCGGGCCTCCATTGGGATTTGGGGGTTTGTTGCTGTTACATTTTTCTTCCCTGGCCCAGTTTTCCGTCACCTTTCTGGTGATTATGGGTACAATAGCTATACTTGCCTCAATATTGGACTATGTGGTCCCAATTTTGGGCGCTAAGCGATTCGGTGGGTCGAGGCTTGGAGTTGTGGGAGCTGTGGTTGGACTTTTAGTGGGCGTATTTTTTTTCCCGCCATTGGGTATAATAATCGGACCATTCCTGGGAGCGATCATTGGAGAACTAATAAATGGAGATGACCTTAATAAGGCATTTAAATCCGGCTTCGGGTCATTTCTGGGCTTTGTGTTTGGAACAGGAATTAAACTGGCCGTTAGTTTTGTAATATCCTATTATTATGTAGAAAGATTGCTGTAATGGAGAGAAATTTGAAGCAAGTTATGTCGAAGTTACTGAGTGTTATTTTGGTGTTAATAATTACAAACTGTCAAAACGCCCGGCAAGGTGTTCTTGAGGCCCAGCATAAGTTCACAAATCATCTTATCAATCAGAGTAGTCCCTATTTGCTGCAACATGCGCACAACCCGGTAGATTGGTATCCGTGGGGTGATGAGGCCTTGGACAAGGCACAAAAGGAACAGAAAATGTTGATAATTTCCATAGGTTACGCTGCCTGTCACTGGTGTCATGTAATGGAGAAGGAATCGTTTGAGGACAGCCTGGTAGCCAAAGTTATGAATGATAATTATGTTTCAATCAAAGTTGATAGAGAAGAACGACCTGATGTGGACCAAATATATATGGATGCCGCCTATTTGATGACAGGCAGGGGAGGCTGGCCATTGAATGTCATCGCCATGCCAGATGGACGGCCCATTTTTGCAGGCACGTATTTTCCAAAGAAAGATTGGATTAAAATTTTGAATCACATTGTCAATCAGTATGAAGAAGACCCTGAGTACCTGGCAGAGATAGTAGACAAAATTACGGAGGGCATACAAAGTATGGAGAGTATTGAGTTAAACACTACTGGTACAACTATCTCAGAAGAAGAACTACAAAAGCTTCACCATGATTTCACAAGTGAGCTTGACCTGTCGAAAGGAGGAAGAAAGGGGCACCAAAAATTCCCAACCCCAAGTATATGGAAGTACCTGATGAGGCATTATTTTTTCACTAAGGATGATCAGTCGCTACAAGCAGTGAATGTGACCCTAACGGCAATGGCTCAAGGAGGCATTTATGATCATCTGGGAGGTGGATTTGCCCGCTATACTACGGATCCGGATTGGCGGGTACCTCATTTTGAAAAGATGATGTATGATAACTCCCAGTTAGTAAGCTTGTACTCACGCGCTTATCAATTGACCAAGGATCCGCTCTATAGAAAAGTAGTGATGGAGACTACGGAATTTATAGAAAGAGAAATGACCTCAAAAGATGGGGGTTTCTATACATCTTTTGATGCTGATAGCGAAGGAGAGGAAGGGAAGTTCTATGTTTGGTCAGAGCAAGAGATCCGTTCAGTACTTGGAGACGGGGCAGATTTATTCATCGATTATTTTGGCATAAGGAAGGGTGGCAATTGGGAGGATGGTAAGAATATATTGATTCCGGTTGAAGATCCACAAAAAGTTTGGAGCAAATACGGCCTAAGTGAGTCAGAGTTTAACAAAGAACTGAACGACGCAAGGTCAAAGTTGTTTGCTGTCAGGGCAAAACGAATTCATCCAGCCCTTGATGATAAAATACTCACTTCGTTGAATGCATTGATGATTACCGGATACCTGGACGCATATCGGGTTTTCAACGATGAGCATTTTCTTGAGAGGGCTCTTGATAATGCGTCATTCCTATTGGAAAACGTGAAATCAGAGGATGGAAGATTGACTAGAAATCGTAAGGACGAGCCATCCACAATTAATGCGTTTTTGGATGATTATAGCTCTTTAATTCAAGCTTTTATTGGGTTGTATGAGGCTACATTTGAAGAAAAGTGGTTAAATGAAGCCGAACAACTAAGTGCGTATGCCATTGAGCATTTTTTCAATAAGGAAAACGGCATGTTCTACTATACATCAGATCAGGACCCTGAGTTGCTTACCAGAAAGATGGAGTTGTCCGATGGTGCAGTTCCCAGCAGCAACAGCAGTATGGCCCAGAATTTATATTTTCTAGGCACCTATCTTTACAAGGATGAATATCTGGAAATGGCTAAACAGATGCTTAGCAATATCCATCCCACCATGAGTCAACAGCCGATATTCTATAGCAATTGGGCCACCTTAATGATGCAGTTAAATCAGCCGCTCTATGAGGTGGCCATCGTAGGAGATCAATGGAAATCATTACGCTCCGAATTCGATTCCTATTACCTGCCTAATGTAATTTACCTGGGTGGACCAATTGAGGGCAATTTAGAGTTGTTAGCCAACAAGTTAGTGGAGGGACAAACCACAATTTACGTTTGTGAAAATAAATCTTGTCGGTTGCCAGTAAAGGAAACTAATAAGGCGCTGGAACTAATGGATCCGGATATATTAAAGGGCATAGTCAAATTCTAATAAAACATTCACTATGCTAACCGATAGCGACTTAATACAACTTCAGGAAAAAGGAATTACAGAAGACCAGGTGCGGGAGCAGATTTCCTATTTCCAGCAAGGCTTTCCCTATCTGGAATTAAAAAGAGCAGCCTGCGTTGATGATGGCATAATCAGGCTATCTGAAGAAGAAGTTGGGGTGTATATAGATTTTTATGAAACAAATCTGGATGAAAAAGTGGTGGTGAAATTTGTGCCGGCATCCGGGGCTGCCAGCAGGATGTTCAAAGAGTTTTTTGCTCTAATGCAAGATCATACTTCAGCCGGCAGTTACCCATTGGCGGTTGAGGCGCTGAATCGGATTGAAGATTTTGCTTTTTTCGAACAATTGCAATCTGTGATGGCCAAGGATGACCTTGACCTTAATCAGGTGATCAATGATCAGGGCTATCAGGTGGTACTGCAATATATTCTTACAGACAAAGGGCTTAACTATGGCTTCCTGCCTAAAGGACTTTTGACCTTCCATAAGTATCAATTCGGGGAGAGGGTCCCGGTAGAGGAGCATCTGGTAGAGGCCGCCCAATACGGAAGAAGTGGGGACGCTGTCGCTCGGCTTCACTTTACGGTATCGCTTCAGCACAGGCCCAATTTTAATGCCCTGGAAAGTCAGCAAAAGCCAGTTTATGAGAAGATATTCGATCTATTTTTTGAAATATCATATTCTGAACAAAAACCGTCCACCGATACCATTGCCGTTGATTTGGAGAACCAACCATTTCGGGATAGTGACGGCAGCTTATTGTTTCGGCCCGGCGGACATGGCGCCTTGCTGGAAAACCTAAACGAGATTGAAGGAGACATTATCTTTATCAAAAATGTAGACAATGTGGTCCCGGACCATTTGAAGGACCAAACCCATCGCTATAAAAAAGCGCTGGCAGGATTGCTGCTTCAAGTGAGGAAAGAAATTTTCAGGCTACTGAAAAAACTCGATGCCGACGGTGATACAACAATTGAAGAAGCATCCAAATATCTGGGGAAACAATTGTATGTCCAGGCCTTACCAGATAAGGAAATTACCCGGTCATACCTTCATAGTAAACTGAACCGGCCACTAAGAGTTTGTGGAATGGTGAAAAACCAGGGGGAACCTGGTGGAGGGCCATTTTGGGCCAAAAGTTCGGACGGCACTATTTCGTTACAAATTGTTGAAACCTCCCAGGTGGACCCAAATGATGATGATCAACAGGGGATTGTACAGAGTGCCACTCACTTTAATCCGGTGGACCTGGTCTGCAGCACCCGTGATTACCTGGGAAACAAATTCAGCCTGCTTGACTTCCGGGACCCCAATACAGGATTTATAAGTCAAAAATCTAAAGATGGCAGGGATTTGAAAGCCCTGGAATTACCGGGCTTATGGAATGGTTCCATGGCAAATTGGAACACAATTTTTGTGGAAGTACCTGCCATAACTTTCAATCCGGTGAAGACCGTAAACGATCTTTTGAGGAAGGAACATCAGCCGGTGGAAATATCGAACGCCGAACAATAGATTAACGATTTTTGAAGTCAACCGGGTGTCTCCGGAGGAGGAACGATCCCGATTGCTATCGGGACCGGGGCCTACCGTTGATCAACGAACCGGGGTTTACCATCTAAGATATATTTAGGTTTCTATAAGCTTTCTCCATTTGCCGCCATCAATGCATACTGAGCCTTGTTAAAGTCAGCAACAGCTTTCAAGTAATCCAATCGGGATTTTATGAAGATTTCCTGTGCTTGTAAGATTTCAAAAGGTCGTACAGTTCCCAGTTGTTGTCGCTGAATGCTTTGTTGTAGGGCTAGTTCCGCGAATTGGTTGCCATCAAAGGCGATTTCCATCTGTTCCTTAACTGCCAATAATAATTGTCTTGCAGTTATAATTTCCTCATTAATTCCCGCTTTTACCTGTTCAAGATGTGTCTGTTGAATGAGGATGCGGGCATTGTATCGTTTCACATCTCCGCCATAAATCAGCCTGCCGATGGGGATTTGCCACATCAAGGAAACATTAAAAGCTCCTGTTGGGTAAAGTTGGTTGGTTTCAGGGTATTGAATAGGGTCCATAGGAGTTACTTGTCCTCCCAATCCGCCATAATAGGAGCCGTAGGTATTCAACCGCAATTCTGGGATCAGTAGCCCCGTGGTTACAGTTTTCCTCGCCATTTCAATGGATTTAAGAGATGATTCTGATTGCTTAAACTCCGGTCTGTTCTGATAGACTGAATCAAAGGCAATGGTTTCGGAATATTTAAAAAGGTCCAAAGGAATCATGACCGAATCAACACTTAGCAATTTCAGGGTGGGGTCTAAGTTCAGTAGTTTCACTAGAGTTGCCGAGTTCCGGCCGTATTCAATTTTGGCATTCAGCATTTGCACCATAAGGTGGTTGACGTTGCTTTTTGACAGTAACAATTCTGATTGGTATGCTAATCCCGCAGCTACCTGAATGGCTACTTGTCTGGAAATTGTGTCAGCCTGTGCTGCCAATTGCTGAAAGGCTTGATAGTACAATTGAGTGGCCATAAAGTCATAATACGCTACAATGATTTCAAGCAAAGCTTTATTATGCTCTGCATGAGTCTGGTAGTGGGCAGCCTGCACTTTCAGGTTAGCAGATTTTGTTTGGTAAATGCCATCCCCAAAGTTCCACCGGGCATCCAGTCCAAGTCCTGTCCAGAGGTTGTCCCGGTCCACATCCAAAAAGAAATTACCGTTACCATTCATCACAGCACCCCAAAGTTGATGAGTCTGAACCCCTGCATAAACATCCGGCAGCCACCATTCTTTGGCTTTACTTAGGTTAGCAATTGCCAATTCCTGTCGCTGTCTGTATTCCTGAATGGTTAAGTTATTGGCTCCGCCTAATTCAAGAGCCGTTTCAAGATTAATAAGCAAGGTGTCTTGTCCCTGTGTTCCCAGAGTTATAAAGAGGTAAATAAAAACGATGACAAGACCTCTTGATTCTTTGCTTCGTATGCTATTTATTATTGTATTCACAATTACTCCTGTTTTAATATGGGTTCAACAATTTGTCCGGGCTTTACGAGATTTTTTCCCTTGATAATCACCAGGGTTTCTTCCTTTATTTCCGGATTTAATACCTCAAAATAATCTTTGCCTGAAAGCCCTGTTCTCAAAAGAATCCGGTTAACTTTTCCCTCTTTCACCACTAAAACATGCGGTTCGTCCTGGTACATGGTTTTGGCAATTAGAGGAAGTGAAGGCACATCTTCACGGCTTTTGATTTGGATTAAGCACTTGGCATACATGCCGGTAATAATTCTGTCATCAGGATTGTCAATATCAATTTCCACCTGCATAGTTTTGGAAGTGGGATCTAACGCTTTTGCCATACGACTAATTTGGACAAAAAATGATTCGCCGGGCAACTCAGGAAAGGTTACAGAAACTTCCATACCTTCTTTGATAGCTGATACATCCGATTCCGGCAAGAAGATGGTAAGCCGTATGGGGTCGGTTTGTTGCAACTCCGCTATTGCTTGTGGATCGGTTTGGCTTAAACCACTCTGCAGCAAAGCGCCATTATCAACAAAACGTTGGGTTATTACCCCGCTAAAGGGCGCTTGTACCTTGAGGAAATTTATTCGGTCATTTATGGCATTCCATTCAGCCTGAACCGCAAGGTATTCCGCTTCCGCATCTTCAACCAGTTGAATAGGAGTAAGGGTGGGCGTTTTCTCTTGAATGGATTTTAGCCGTACATATGTAGATTGTTTGGCCTGCAATTGGACTTTCAGTTTTTCTCTTTGACTGTATAGCTCAGGGTTGTCCAAAACAGCAATAGTTTCACCCTTTCTTACCCGGTCACCTATATCCTTACGGATATTTTTCACATAACCGCTTTCCATAGAATAAAGCATTACTTTTTGATTGGGTCTAGCCGTTCCCGTGATCAACACTTCTACCGTAAATGTTCTTGGTTTAGGATTCACTACTTCGACAGTTTGGACTTTATTCCCCTTCTTTGTATTTGATTCACTTCCTGTTGTTTTCTTTTGAGCAACATGATTACAGGCCCCAAATGATATGAGCAATGCCACTAGTTTTATTGCCAGGATATTTTTGTATTTAATTATTGGTCTCATGATTATTCAGTTTTAGCGATGAATGAATATAGGATGGGAATAATGTAAAGGGTCAACAAAGTAGCCATAAAGGTTCCGCCGATCACGGCTATGGCTAATGGTACATTGGCTTCGGATCCTGAACTTGTGGCCAATGCAGTCGGTAGCAAACCAAAAATGGTGGTGGAGGCAGTCATTAATACAGGTCTGAAGCGATCAGCGGAACCATTTAAAATAGCTTCCCGTTTTTCCATTCCTTCTCTTACCAAAGCGTTAACTCTGTCGATCAGAATGTTTCCATATGAAACGGAAATCCCCACCATCATAATGATTCCCATAATGGACTGTATACTCAAATAGGTGCCTGTCCACCACATCAATACAGCTACCCCGATGATCCCCAGAGGAAATGAAAAGAGGATGATCAACGGCTGCCGGAATGACTGAAATAAAGGAGTAATAATTAGGAATGCCAATGCTATTGCCAATACCAGCCCTAAGCCTAATCCACCAAACGATTCTTTAATAATGGCAACTTCTCCCTGAAAATTAACCTCATATCCAGGTGGAAAAATCATTGCATCTATTCGCTTCTGAATTTTATCTGATACCCGGCCAACATCCATTGCCTCCACGTTGGCGTACACATTAAACTCACGCGTCAGGTTATGGTGGTTGATTTCTACCGGATTTGTTCCGTCGGTGATTTTTGAAAAGTTGCGGAAAGGAATGGTTTTATTCAATGTATTGCTACCAACAGCAACATTCTCCAGAACGAACTTATTATCAATGTTCTCCTCGGTGTAGGTCACACCAACGTAATAGTGATTTCCATTGCGTTCGTCAATCCAGAAGGCCTTGTTAAAAGTGGCAGATGAGTTCAGAGCTGAAACAATATTCTTGATTGCATCTACTGGCTCAACGCCCAGCTCTGCCGCTTTAATACGGTCAATGTCGATGATTTTAGCGGGTTGGTCAATGCGTTGTAAAACCCTCACGTCCCTTGTATTAGCAATAGTAGCGATAGTATCACGAATAAGTTCGGAAATATCCCGTAATACTTTCAGATCATTTCCTTTTACCTGAACGTCTATTGGTGCGGGTTTTCCTTCGTTCAACGCGGCGGTGATCAATCCGCCGGTGTTAAAACTGACTTCCACACCAGGAAAGTTTTGATGAAACAGTACCCTCAAACGGGAAGCGTAATCAAAGGTGCTCAAGCTATGCCCTTCTCTTAGTTGTACTCCGATAAAAGCATCCTGTGTGCCCGAGTTAGGGGTGTAAGCTGCCGGCAAATCGTAAAAAACACCAATGTTGGATATGATCTGTTCCAAGTCATTTCCTGTTTCATCGCGCACTACTTGTTCCATATTGGCAATAGTTTGGCTGGCGTCTTGCAAAGTTGTTCCAGACTCCATACGGACCTGAATTTCCATTTGCCCTACATCAGATTGAGGAAATAACTCATAGCCGGTTTTACTCAGGAGAAACAAAGAACCAATAAAAAGTAAACCCGTAACTAGCAGTATAGGAACTCTCAGATGCAACGCTCCTTGAAGGCTGATTTGATAACGGAGGTTTAAACGCTCAATAAATCGTTGAAACAAGCCCAAAGTATTCTTTTTCGGATTGCTCACTGATTTTGTTAGTTGGTTCCTGAAGAAATAAGCAGCCGCTATTGGAATAAGTGTCAGCGAAAAAATATAGGAACCGACCATTGCTCCCACCACAGTAATTGCCAGGGGAGAAAAGAGAAATTTTGTTATGCCGGTTAGCAATAATACAGGAAAAAACACCACCATAATAACCAGTGTAGAGGCCAAAACCGGATCCGCAACCTCCAACGCTGCATCAAGCCCCGCCTGATAGGAATTTTTGCCCAGTTTTAAGTGTCGGTCTATATTTTCCAGCACCACAATTGAGTTATCAACCAGTAGCCCCAATACCAGGGCAATTCCTCCTAATGTGATGCTGTTAATGGATTGTCCGGTGACATATAAGACAATAAAAGCAAAGAGAATAGAAAGCGGCAAGCTGATGGAAACTACCAGTGCGGATCGAAAATTTCCAAGGAATAAGATCAAAACGATAACTACCAGAGCCAAACCACCTATTATTGCATTGGTGAGACCTGATATAGCATTTCGCACGTAGGAGGATTGGTCGAAAATGACATTCAATTCCACATCATCAGGCATCCGCTCTTTTAGTTTCGGCAGTGCCTGTTTAACGGCATTTACTGAAGCAATGGTGTTGGCTCCCGGACGTTTGAAAATGGGCAGGTAAACCTGTTCTTTGCCGTCAACCCGTACAATATTAGTTTGGATAGCGCTGGCATCGGCTGCCCTGCCTACGTCTTTGATATAAACGGGTTTGCCATTTTTATAGGTAATAACAATATCATTAAAATCTTCAACGTCAATGATCATCCCTTTAGCGTCAATACCATAATTAATATTGCCTATTTTGGCGATTCCCGAAGGGATCATGGTAGTGTTTTTCTGGATAGCTTCATTGACCTGTGTTTGAGAAATCCCCAAAGATTCCAGTTTAGCTGGGTCAACAAAAATGTAAATCCTCCTGAGCGTACCACCGTAAGCTGCCGGAGCAATGATGCCTTTTACACCGCTCAGCATTTGCCGAAGGTTATAGTACGCTATATCGTAAAGCTCCTTTCCGGTTTTCTCTTCACTACTGACTGTGAGCAGCATCAGTGGTTTTGAGGCCGTGGGGTCAAAAGGCTGTACCATTGGCGGCAAGGTGCCAGGCGGTTGATAATACATATCGCTCATGGCATAAGATGATGTGTTTGCCATGGCTTCAGCCGGGTCAATATCTTCACCATAGAAATTAGTAACGATGCTCACACCCATAAGGCTTTTTGAAAGCTGCTTTTCGATACCTGGCGATTGCCCTGTCCAGCGTTCCATTCGGCTGGTGATGTCTTTTTCCACTACTTCCGCAGGCATTCCCGGGTATAGGGTGAGTATCTGCATGGCGGACTTTTTAAACTGAGGAAGGATGTCCACCGGCATCCTTGGGATAAGCACTCCCGCCAGTACCGCAACCATAATGGCAAACACCAGCACCAGGTAAGGATTTTTGAATGATGTTCTAATCATTGTACTTTTTTATTTAACTCCATATTGAACCAATCCGAACAGTCCAACGGATTAGCTGCTACCAAATGAAAAAAAAGAAATGGGGAAAGGCAATACAAAGCCACTTCCCATTTGGGAATTAAATTAAATAAAAGGAGGTCCTCTAAGTGATATAGATGTTAATGGAGGGTCGGAATTACTATGTGCTTCTGGAATAAGGATGAAATCACATTGATATTCCGGAATGATGGTATGATCAAAAAGGATGGCCATAACCGCCAAAGTTTGAATGGTCGGTTTCCCTTTTTCTGTTTGTGGTAATTGATAGTGGCCAATTTGAGACGAAATATGCTCACAGTCCATTGGTGGCCAAAAAACAGGTTCAGTCCCTTGGTATTGCCTCCTTAACTCGCAAAGGCTTGGGCCGTCGTGTTGCTGATGGTGGTGTCCGAATGGATGTGCAACACAAACCAATTGCCAGGGAAGCATCATTACTCCCATTATAAAAAGCAGCAAGGTGGATTTGAGTTGCATATCCCCGCTAAAATAAGAATATATTACGGGAATAACCAACGTAGCGGACCCGGCAGTGATTAAAGTAAAAAAAAATTTTGGATTATTAGTTCAAATGGCCTTCGGTACATTAATACACTTCGTTTCTGGGAGGACCAAATATTACAGAAAGCTTTTTTCTATATCCTTTCACCCTGGTTGCATCACGTATCAGGTCTACCCATTCATGAAAGACCAGATAAATGGGGCTGTAGGGTTTTTCTACAACTTTAGTGATTCCATAGACAGGGGCTTCTTCTTCAGGTTGGAATGTACCAAACATTCGGTCCCATATGATGAAGGTAGATCCATAGTTTTTATCAAGATATTTCTCGTTAGTGGCATGATGAACGCGATGATGGGAGGGGGTGGTGAAGAAAAATTCAATAAACTTGGGAAGCTTGTGAATGTATTCAGTGTGTATCCAAAACTGATAAAGAACTTCTATCTGATGGCAAATAAAGAAAATGATGGGATCAAATCCTGTGAAAATTACCGGTAAGAAAAAGATAATTTTTATATACTGGGTCCATCCCAAACGGAATGAAACCGACAAGTTGTACTTTGGAGAACTGTGATGGGTTATATGGGTGGCCCACCAGAAACGGCTTGTGTGGGCTATCCGGTGCGCCACATACCGCCAAAAGTCAATCCAGATTAAGCACAAGGGGTAAGCCCACCAGGTGTGAGGAATGGACCATGGCGTTATGTTGTATACGAATAATACCAGGCTGAAGGTCCCGATCTTCAAGAAGGCTGCTAGTAACACGTTAAGGAGACCCACCGCACTAGCTGCCACAGTGTCTTTCCCGTCATAATAGTTGTTGTTCTTCTTAAAACTTATGTACCATTCAAGCCCCACTAAAGCGAACATTACCGGTCCGGCAATTATAATAATGTTAGGAAGGTCTAGAGCAAGAACCTGCTCATAAGTCAAAGGCTTTTCAAGCATTAAGGGAAATAATCAAAAATAACAGTGAAAAAAAACTGCACAATTTTAGCCAATATCATTGGTAAGAACTAGGCAAATACAAAATATTTTACCCTGTAAACACCCGGAAATCGGGCAATTTAGAAGCTATCAACCGCTGCGTATGCTTCAATTAAAGCCAATTCTCCTTCTTTCCCTGGCAGTGCATTTCCGTGCTCCATACCGATCACCCCATCAAACCCTTTCTCATGAATATGTTTGAATAAGTTTTTGTAGTTGATTTCCCCGGAAGTAGGTTCTTTACGCCCAGGGACGTCTCCAACCTGAAAATAAGGAATCTGGTCCCAGCACAAATCAATATTGGTTATCAAATGACCTTCATTTCTTTGCATATGATATACATCATATAGGATCTTACAGGATGGGCTGTTCACTGCGGTGCAGATCATGTACGTCTGGTGAGCAGTCCTTAAAAACAACTCAGGGGTGTCACTCAACGGTTCCAGTACCATGATCAGATTGTGCGGTTCCAATACTTCTGCTCCTTCCCGAAGTGCCTCGATAACATTGCTGGTTTGTATTCCAATGGGTAGCGATCGGTCATAAAACCCCGGGACCACCGTCATCCAACGGGCGTTTACCCTCGCAGCTACTGCTACCGCTCGTTCACAGGTCTTGACGAAATTATTAACAAATTTAGCCTGTCCGGTGGTGAGCGAAGTCATCCAATGCTCTCCGGTTAGAATGACAAAAACTCCCATGGTCATGTCAAGCTCCTGTAGTTTTGCTCCCAACTGTTCCTGAAAGTCTACGGACTGATCCATCAGTCCATTATATTCCAGCGCCCTAAATCCTACATCATGCATAAATTGCAACTGATCCAGTCGATCTTCTCCTGCACTATTTTTAAACATGCCAAAATGTGGCGCATACAGCAGCTTAAAATTGTGACTGGGAATGACCAGTGAGGGTTTTGCCGCGAGCCAGGGCGAAATTAGCGCCAATCCGGCACTGGCGGCAACGGAGCGATTAATAAAGGATCTTCTATCCATCAGTGTTAGTAGTTTCATGTGATTAACAGGCTGTTTCCCAATTTTAAGGAAAGACCGGCACTTCTCATAACTAAATAATTGATATTTGATCTTTGGCGTAGCCAATGATTACCTTAGCGGCCATGTCTGAAAAGTCAGGAATCTCCCCGAAAAGGATTTATGGATTGCAGTTTTGGATGCTCTGCCTCAGTACTTTCCTGTTCTTTACCAGCTTTAACATGATCATTCCTGAGTTGCCGTCCTACCTGACTTCAATGGGGGGCGAGGATTATAAGGGGCTGATAATTTCGCTTTTCACGCTGACTGCTGGTATTTCCAGACCCTTTAGTGGCAAATTGGCTGATACCGTGGGCCGGATTCCTGTGATGGTTTTCGGATCGATTGTATGCGTGATATGTGGTTTCATGTACCCATTGTTTGGCACTATTTGGAGTTTTTTCCTGCTTAGGCTGGTTCATGGATTTTCCACTGGCTTTCAACCTACCGGGATTTCCGCTTATGTTGCTGATTTGATCCCCTATTATCGTAGAGGAGAGGCCATGGGGTTGCTTGGATTGTTTGTTAGTCTCGGATTTGCTGTAGGACCAGCCATAGGAGCCTATATTGCCCAACTGATATCTGTAGATGTTATGTTTTACACCTCATCAACCTCTGCCATTCTGTCAGTTCTGGTACTGGTTGGCATGAAAGAATCTCTTCCCCAAACGCAACGCTTTCATGGCTTGCTATTGAAAATTGATCGGCATGATATGTTTGAACCAAAAGTACTATCACCCTCATTGGTGATGATGCTCACCGGTTTTTCTTTTGGTATCATCCTTACTGTAATACCTGACTTTAGTGACTTCCTGGAAATAAGTAATCGCGGGATGTTCTTTACCGCTTTCACCATGGCTTCCATATCAGTGCGGGTACTGGCTGGAAAAGCCTCAGATCGTTTTGGCCGGGTTAGCGTGCTTAAAGTGGCGACCATAGCTTTAGCTGGTTCAATGTATCTTATTGGAGCTTCAGATTCTTTTTATTCCTTTATGGGGGCCGCAGTACTATTTGGTTTCGCCAGTGGCATTAGTTCACCAACTATATTTGCATGGACCATTGACTTGAGTTCCGAGGCACATCGCGGCCGTGGTATGGCCACTATGTACATTGCATTGGAAATTGGCATTGGCAGTGGCGCCTTAATTTCAGGATGGCTTTACCATAACGATCCGGGCATGTTTAGTTATACTTTTTGGTTGGGCGGTGTATTGGCTTTTATTGCTTTTCTGTATGTGAATTTAGGGACATTTGGCAGCACAAAACAGGCGTAATAATGCCCGTTTGGTATAGTCAATAACTTCGATGAGCGACCCTGAGGAGCCTTCGCTTTAGAACTTCGGCACCTAAAAAGGGCTGGAGCACTTACTTCTGGTAGGACAATAAGTTTAGATATTAGATCTTACTAAAGTCTTTATCTGCACTAAATAAAGGGATATCCAGATACAAAGCGGTACCGGCAATAATACAGTCCGGCAATTTGAGGCCCTGGTTCTGGCGTACTTCAATGGCCTTGCTCTTAATGCCTGCATTGATATCTATTATGGTGCACTGTGACAGTACTTTTTCTATCTTTACTCGTTCGGCCTTGGTAAGCTTCTTAAAACCGTATAGCTCCAATTCACTGATAATCGACAGGTACGGATTTTTGTCTTCCTATATCCGGGCCAGGGTCTGATCGCCACCCAGCAAATACAGGACGATGTTGGTATCCAGCAGCAGCCTATTCCCACTCATCCCTCAGACGTCTTTGGATGGTTAAAGCATCTTCGTTTATCTTTAAGACACCACAAAATTTATGCGCTTCAAACCCTTTCTTCGAACGTCGTGCGCCCAGTTTTTTTAGTATGGATTGTATGGAGTGTTTGGTAGCTCCTGATTTTAATACTGTTACCATAATTTCTTTGTTTCCCATAAAATTAAGATTTATTCTTTTAACCCAATGGGTGGAACCGCTTTAATCGTAATCTAATAGTTTAGCTGCCTTGCCAACTTTAGAAACCAAACCAAATCCTAATGAACCTGTTAGAAAAGATACTCCGACCGAACCAAAACTAAAATCGTTAATAGTTTTTGAATCATCCAAAGCAATTTCAGCAGACTGAATTAAAACATCCACTCCTGCATTAATTAACCCGCATGGAATACAATCTCCTAATGGATCGTTGTATCGTATGGGGTTGTTAAATCCATACTGATAAGGCGTCCAGCTTTCCTGACCTGCAAAATCGGTTTTGGAGTCAACTTGCCAGAAACGACCTAATGCATAATCATACATTCTGAACTTGGTCATATCAAGATTCAAACCAAGATCAGCTACCCTTTCAGTCTTGAATTTTCTCTCACCCGTACCTTGATTGTAGAGGTACCTATTGTTCCCCTGTTTCCCTGTTCCGCGCATTGACAATCCGTAGGGGTAGTAGTGGTCTTCCTGAATAATAGGTAATGGAGTATGGGTAATGTTCAGCTCATCAAAGAACACATCCAAATCCCCTCCATCGCTTTTCAAGAGAAGAAAGGAAAGCCCTATTGCTCAATATTATTCTTCTCCAAATACCGCAGCCAGGCGATTTTCCCTTTTAGTTTCTTGTGTTCCTCCACTCCGGGGGAATGAGTAGAGTCGATGGCCAGGATTTCTTCATAATGTTTGAGAGCTACCCAGTAACCTTTTTTGCGATCGGCTACCCGGGCCAGTGTAAGCAGCGCCTCGGTATCTTGCTCATCCAATCTTAGTGCACCACGCGAAAAATACCGGGCGGAGTCATATTTTCGTTTCCGGTAGTAAACAGATCCCAGTTTACTGTACGCCGGTTGGTAGATATCATCTTTGGCTATTACCGTGCGGAACAGACCCACCGCTGAGTTAAGTTGCCCTGTTTCTGATTTAGCTACTCCCTTCTTATATAAAAAGTCTACATCACCTGGACTTTTGGCCAGGTTTTTATCAATGTATACCAGGGCATTGTCGTAATCACCTCTCGCCAGGTAGATATCCGCCAGTGCTTTTGATGCTCCCGCGGCTTCAGGGTCCAACGACAAACATTTCAAAAGACTTTCTTCTGCTTCTTCCGGCCTGGACATTGCTATAAAGATGTTTCCTTTACGTAGATGGTTGTCAGCCCGCTCGGGATCTTTTTCTAAGGCGGCATTTATATGATCAAGCGCTGGTTGCGGTTCTTTATTTCCAAGATAAAGGTCTGCCAGTAAAACATTCAATTCCAAGGTGTCAAGCACCAGGCTTTCCGCTTTTTTGGCAGCCTGGAAAGCAGCTTTCATAGAATCATTCTCCAGGTAGGTCTGAGCCAGGAACAGGTGATATTCACCCTGGCTATCGTTCATCTCCACTGCTTTGGCAATGCTCTGCAATGCTTCTTTTTGTTTGCCCATATTCCAAAGGATCAAACCTTTCCTATAATAATTTGTGGAGGTTCGCGGATACTTTTGAATGGCAATGTTCATGGCTTTTAAATCGTCATTGCCATAGTCCTCTAACAGAGGCATTTTACTGGGTTGATAACTGTCACAAGAACCCAGAAATACTAAAAAAGATAGAATTCCAACATAGAACGTTTTCATAGTCAATTCTTTGTAGTTTAAAAAATCACCTAAAATTATAATTTTTTTTTTACCCGTACATGTTATTTTGATTAACTTTTAAAGTGAGATTCCCTTATTCCTATAGCTTCCCAAAGATTCTAAACACCACTTCTCATAGTAACTGGAAAATCCGTACATTTATCCAACAGCTATGGAAGGAAAGGTTTGTTTAGTTACCGGAGCAAACGCGGGTATCGGTAAAGAGACCTGTTTTGCATTGGCGGAAAAAGGAGCTGAAGTTGTCTTGACCGCCAGAAATCACCAACAAGCTGCGCAGGTTCGAAGTAAAATAATATCCGAAACAGGCAATCCCAACATTCATTTGATTGCTGCCGATCTGAGTTCATTTCAGGAGGTAGTAAAACTAAGTGAAGAATTCCGGGCCAGGTTTGACCGTCTGGATGTCCTCATCAATAATGCTGGAATATTTCTTACAGAATATCACCAAACCAGTGAGGGCCATGAAACACAGTGGATGGTAAATTATTTGGCCCATTATGTACTGACCAGAAGGTTGTTGGACCTGCTGAAGGTTTCCGACTATGCCCGGGTTATTAATGTGAGTTCAAACGCGCACCTCAAAGGACGAATCAATTTTGAAGACCTGAACGGTAAGAAAAACTATAATGGCCTCCAGGCGTATGCTCAATCAAAGTTGGCCAACTTGTTGTTTACTAAGGAACTTGCTGCCAGACAAATGGGCGCCGGCATATCCAGTTACGCGTTGCATCCCGGAGTAGTGAATACAGGTATTGGTAACAAAAATAACAACAGCTGGATGTCCTGGATTTGGCGTTTAGGAAAGCCCTTTATGATTTCACCGGCTAAAGGGGCTGCCACCATCGTATATCTGGCGTCCACACCTAATTTGGCAGGACTTAGTGGATTGTATTTTGTGAACAGCCAGCCATACCCTTCATCCGATTTATCAACTGACGGTTTACTTGCTTCCCGGCTATGGGATGTTACAGAAAAATCTGTTAAGGATTACTTATAAATCGGAGGAAACAGAAAATTTCTAATGACAATTCCGGGTTAAAAGAAATGTTCGGCATTGACCTACAATTTTCCAATATTTAGGTAATGATCTTTTACCTTTTGGTTATAGCAACTACTACTTTGGCTATTTACCAGCTTTAATCAAACCCTTTTCATCATCTTTACGTTAGAAACTTTGGGAATGATAAAAGTTTCCCGAGTATATGACAGTAAAAGAGAAAATTGTAAAAGCCAGCCATGATCTCTTTATGCGCTTTAGCATTAAGAGTATTACCATGGACGACATTGCCCGACACTTATCCATTTCCAAGAAGACTATTTACCAATATTTTGAGGATAAAAATGACCTTGTAGTAGTAGTTACCAAAGGCCATCTGGAGGAAGAGAAACGCGAGATTCGAGCCATCAAGAGTAAAACTTCTAACGCAATAGAGTCTCTTATTGAGGAGTCATTATGGCTGCGTAGAAACATAACTGATATGAATCCTTCCTTGCTTTTTGATTTAAAGAAATACCACCACCAGGCCTGGGACATGTATTTGGAATCTAAGGAGAATGTGTACATACGATCTTTGGTGGAAACATTAGAAAAGGGAATAGATGAAGGATATTTTCGAAAGGATATTGACCCTGAAATTTTGGCGGTGTTGCGGGTAGAGCAAATTCAAATGTCATTGGAAAATTTCATTTACCCAAGAGCCAGATTTGAATTCAGGGAGGTACAAACGCAGTTGTTCGATCATTTCCTCAATGGCCTGACATCTGAAAAAGGAAGAAAATTACTAAAAAAAATATAAAGCAGATCATGTCGAAAATACTCTATAGCAGATGGTTTTACTGGTCAGTGCTGCTAGCAGCCTTTCCAATTCATCTCGTAACGGGCCAGACAGCGACAATGGATTTCACCTTGGAAAATTGTCTAAAATATGGATTTGAGAACCAGGCCTTTGTGTTGAATGCCCGTCTTGATCGTGAAATGGCAGTAGCCCTGATCGGAGAGACCAGGGCTGAAGGCCTTCCTCAAATAGATGGAAGTATTGAATATTCTAATTATTTCAATATTCAAGATGCTTTTCTACCGAAAGTAATATTCGATCCAAATGCGCCACTTGATGAGTTTGTACCGGTGCCTTTTAGTCAAAAATATAACGGCATGGCCAATTTAGTAGCTTCACAAATGATTTTTGATGGATCCTATTTTGTTGGGTTAAAAGCAGCGAGGACATTTAAGGAGTTAACGGAAAAAGACTATCTCAAAAGCCGGCAGGATGCTGCTGAATTGATAACCAAGGCTTATTACACCGTGTTGGTGACTCATGTGGCCCTCGATTTGATCGAAAGTAACTATGAACGGCTCGATACCTTACTCACTGAAACCTCCTTAATGTATGAAAACGGCTTCGCCGAGAAGATCGATGTAAACCGAATTCAAGTTGAGTTTAACAATACGAAAACTCAATTGTCTACTGCTCGGCGCAGTTTAGAACAGGCACATAATATATTGAAGTTCCAAATGGGCATGCCATTGTCCCAGGACCTTCAACTTATCGAAAGTATAGAGGATATTACTTTTGAAGTGCTCGAATATAACCTGTCGAAGTTTAACTACCGTAACCGGGTGGAGGTGGGACAGTTGGAAGTCAGCAGGATCCTGGCAGAACTGGATCTGAAAAATAATAAAGCAAAATACCTGCCGTCCATAGACGCTTTTGCAACGCTTGGTGCCAACACAGCAACTAATAATCGCGGTAACCTTACAAATTTTGATGACTTATGGCTGGATTATGGTTTTTTCGGTCTGAGGTTGAATATGCCAATTTTTGATGGGCTGCGCAAAAGCTACCTGGTACAACAGAACCGTATTCAATTAGTTCAAATGGACAATGAAATGCGTTATTTGAAGCACAGTATTGATCTTGAGCAGGAACAGGCCAGTAGAGACTTTGCCAGCAGTCTGGAAAATTTAAGGACCCAGGAAGAGAATATGAAACTGGCTCAGGAAGTATTTGAAGTTACCAGTATAAAGTATCAGGAAGGAATTGGCTCTAACCTTGAAGTAGTAGATGCTGACACTTCTTTTAAAGATGCCCAAAGCAACTATTTCAATGCACTCTATGATGTGCTGATTGCTAAGGTGGACATGGAGAAAGCATTAGGTATTTTGCATACATACACACCGGAATAATGAAATTATCATATCTTATTTTAATTATAGGTTCATTCACGGCTTGCGGGAATGAGACCCTTGATGGTAAAAAACAGCAACTCAATCAGTTAAGGGCAAAGATTATCGAATTAAACCATGAAATTGAAGAACTTGAAGCTGATATCCTGCAAAATGATCCGGGCTTCCGCAGGTTGGAAAGACAGCATATACTGATCTCTACCTTGGAAGTTTATGCTCAACCATTTGAGCACAAGTTTGAAGTAAGGGCCTCCGTTGCCTCCCGCAAGAATGTGCTCATTAGTGCAGAAGTCAGCGGAAGAATAGAAAATATATACGTCAGCGAGGGAGATCAGGTAAGAAAAGGGCAGCGACTGATCACATTAGACGCCAGCGTGCTTCAAAATTCTATTGAAGAGTTGAAAACGGATCTGGATCTTGCCACTACCGTTTACCAGAAACGTGATCGGCTTTGGAAACAAAACATTGGTTCAGAATTGCAATATTTGGAGGCCAAAAACAGAATGGAAACCTTGCAGAGAAGGTTGGCTACCACACAAACGCAGTTGAAACAATTCCGTTTAGTAGCTCCATTCAATGGTGTGGTGGACAATATTCAGGCAAAGCTTGGTGAGATGGCCCTGTTTGGATATCCTATGTTGCGGATATTAAGTGTTGATGCCATGCATTTGGAGGCAGATGTGTCTGAAAAATATCTGGGCAGGT
>SMVA01461234.1_pt1 | contig 27178 bp, 24 predicted proteins | sample 2456451 | NCBI WGS metagenome assembly SMVA01 (sample SAMN11095933, study PRJNA526329) | marine sediment metagenome | biome: Marine sediment; feature: Surficial sediment; material: Deep marine sediment; isolation source: Hadal surficial sediment | place: Pacific Ocean | collected 2014-05 | depth... | reverse complement strand
TACATGAACATTGTGCTTTTTAAAGAACTTTGGTAAATCATGATATTTCTTATTGGCATTTATAATTGTGAGATTACTACGAACAATTAAGTCTTTAACTCCAATTTTTGAAGCTTCTTCAACAAACCAACGAAAGTTAGGGTTCATTTCGGGAGCACCGCCCGTTAAATCTAAGGTATGAGCTTCATTATTTTTTATAACGCTTAAGCACAGTTGCATCGTCTCTTTGGTCATAATTTCTTTTCTGTCTGGTCCCGCATCGACATGACAATGGGCACAAACTTGATTACACATATAACCGAGGTTGATTTGAAGTGTTTCCAGATTTTTTGGACGCATTGGAAATTGTTCTGTTTCTTTAATCTTTTCAGCAAAAGTTGGTAATTCACCATCGGAAAACATTCCATTTGATAGAATTTCCAATTGCCGTTTAGCATTTGCTAAACTACTAGATCTCTTTTTTAAAGATTTTATAGACATATTTAAAATTTAAATTAAGAATTGGACTTATCTTTTAAAAAATTGAGAACCAAACTATTGATTTTAATTGGTTCTTCCTCCTGTATATAATGTTTTGCATCTAATAGATGAATATTATCACTTTTGAGTTTTAAATCTGATATCACTTCTTCCAACATATTATTAATTATTAAAAAAGAATCATGTTTTCCCCAAATTAACAATTTAGGAATATCTATACTTTTAATAACTTCTTTATAATCCGGTAGTTTGTAACATGTGTTAGAAAAGAATTGATACATTCCTTTTGTTTTTCCCTCCAACAATGGTTTCTTATACCCTTCCAAATCTTCTTTTGTTAAGGTATTTTTAAGCAATGCACTATTAAAAAGACCTTTTAGCAATGAATTGGTAGTAATCCCATTGCTATACATAGCCATAATACATCTTGTCAGGAATCCCTTTTTGAATTTCATAGGCGGTTTAAAACCGGTTTCATAAATTATGGTATTCAAGATAATTAACTTCTTTATCCGAGAGGGAGCCATAGCCAATAATTCCCATGTCCATAACCCACCTGCGTCATGAAATAGATGATTCCAATTTTTTATTCCCAAATAATCCATTAGTTCCAACAAACGTCTGGCATGTTCTTTTGGTTCATAAATATCATATCCATTTGGAGAATCACTTGATCCAAAGCCTAACATGTCAGGAGCTATTACTCTATGATACAACGCCAATTCATCCATCATTTTTCTATACAACCATGAAGATGTAGGAACCCCGTGAAGTAATACGATTACATCTCCCTGACCCTTGTCGGTATATTTAATAACACCTTGAGAGCCAGCAAAAGATTTTTGCCGTTGCCTAAATTGAGTATAATTCAAATCCATTGTAATAAATTCTTGTCTTTTGAAAACCGGCATAATTTTTACTCATCTTTCTAAGCCCACGCCTTGCGTGGCAGATAAGGTGTAATATTATTTTTCATAAATTGTTTTACATTTAGGACACTGCAGGCCACGGACAGCGCTTTTTAGATGTATGCCATTTAAATGAGTTACAATAAATTCTTGTATAAAAGCGTGTTTAGCTGTTGGATCATGATTGCTTACTCCTATTTGTTTATCTTGGAATTTTTCTCTAATAATATTGTCATATTCTTGATCACCCCAACAGTTAGGGCAAACCCCTTCAGGAACTTGTGAGAACTCATCTGTTATTTTTTTACCGAATAAATTTTTTATAAAATTTGCCATAATCGATCATTTTTAGTTCATTTTTTCTCTTTTTTTGATGACAATTCCTACAAGAAAAAATAGCAATATAAATCCAAATAATAGAATCAGTGTAGATAGAGAAAAATATTCTTTAAATATTTCATTCATAATTAGTAGATATTATAATAAATTAAATACTCCTACGCTAAATTTAAAAGGCTTTGCTTAATATTCAATGTGCAGAATATTATTTACTCACCGTATGTCTCCATACCATTTTGTCAATTTTTCCGGTGGTATACCCCATTTATACATTTTTCGAATCATAACCCATTGTAATCTTGTTTTTAAAAACCCTGCCTTAATATGCCTACGTGCTGATACAATAATTTTAGGCGTATTTATCTTAATAACTTTATAGTTTTTTTTCATTCTCATTGAAAAATCATAATCTTCCATTATGGGAATTTCTTTAAAACCACCTAATTCAAAAAATACGTTTTTTTTTACAAATATACCGTTATCACCATAAAAAATACATTTATCAGATTGTTCTCTTTTATCAAAAAACCGAAAATTCATCCATGTGCCCAATCTTTTTATTTTATCATTATACTCATCAAACTCATTTGAAAAACCCCCACCATCGTATCCTTGTTTTATATGTTTCTGAATTACAGAAAACATTTGATTTGAAAATTTCATATCAACATGAGCAAAAAACAATATATCTCCTTTGGCTTCTTTGGCTGCATCATTCATTTGTTTAGATTTGCCTTTTCTACAATGTAAAACTTTTATATTATTTTTGTTGGCAATTGATATTGTGTCATCAGTACTTCCTCCATCTGCCAATATGATTTCATAGTCTTTAAATACTTGTTTTTTTAATTCCTTAATAACGGCCTCAATCAACAGTTCTTCATTATACGCTATTATTATTACTGAGATCATTCTTTGGTTCTGACGTATCTGCTAAAAGATTTTTTTACAATTTCTGAATAAGTTGGATATGAAAAAATTGTCTCTGCCATTTCATGGGCTTTTATTTTATTCTTTATTATTATGGTAAAAAGCTGAATCCATTCACCAGCATGTGCTCCTACAGCTTCTGCTCCTAATACCAAATCCTCATTGCTAAAGATTACTTTTAGTAATCCTCCTGTTTTCCTATCTGTTATAAAACGATCTATACTTGCTTCAACTTTAAATACAGTAAAGCCTGCTTTGCCAAATTTTTTCTCTGCCTCCTTTTCACTGAGTCCTACATGTCCTATTTCCGGTTCCGTGAAAATACCCCATGGGACTACACTCAGATCATTTTTTTTTGAATTTTCATTCAAAATATTATCGATACAAATATTAGCCTGATAGGAAGCAGTATGTGTAAATTTTAAAGGGGTTGTTACATCCCCACAAGTATAAATATTATTTACCGATGTTTGTAAATATTCGTTAGATAAAATTCCACGGGAAGTATATTCAATACCTGCCTTTTCTAAATTCAAGCCCCCAACATTTGGTAAACGACCGGCAGCAACAAAAAAGTAGTCAGCAATTACTGTTTGTTCCACATCATTAATAGAATAAAGCAAACTATTCTTATCAATAAACTTTAAAATTTTCGCTTCTGTAATTAACTGTAGCCCATCTTTTTCTAACTGTTTACATAGATATCCTCCTATTTCTTCATCAGTAACTTTAAGTATTCTTGAATTTCTGTCTATTATACATATATCACAACCAAACCTTGCCAATGCTTGCCCAATTTCTATGGAAATAACACCTCCTCCTATAAAAACCACTTTTTTAGGATGTTTACGTAGTTTCCAAAAATTTTCATTGTGCAAAATATTAGCTCGGTCAATACCTTCTATTTCCGGAATTCGGGGAGAAGAGCCTGTGCAAATTACAAAATGTTTTGATCGCAAAGTTTCATTTCCAATGGTGATAGTATTCGCATCAATAAATTGGGCACCACTATTATCGACATAAACATCAATCCCTTGGTTTTGGAATATTTCTGGCGTTTCATGAATGTAGATTCCTTGCACAATTTCATCTACTTTTTCCATGACAGCTCTAAAATCAAGTTTTGGTACAGCTGCAGCTATACCAAGAGTTTCCATTTTTTCAATACTGTGATATGCTTTTGCTGCATTTATTAATGCTTTGCTAGGTACACAACCATAATGGGTACATTCTCCACCTATTTTATTTTTTTCAACCATTGCTGTTTTTAAGCCCTTTCTGTGGGCTGTTGTTGCAGCAACCAATCCCCCGGAACCTGCGCCAATCACTATTACATCATATTGTTTCATGAATTTTTGCTATAATTTTCAATTTTAATTAATTTACTATTAGAATATTACGGTTTTTATAATCAATGATGTTATGAACTACATGAAAGCATTGAGCAACCCACCTTGTTTCTTGCCCATTCTGGTCTTTTTGCAAACCATTTTTGGTAATTTTGTTGTTCATCATAAGGATTTTTGAGCATCGTATATACTTCATCAATCAATGAATAATCTTCTTTATCAGCAGCATCAATAACTAATTGAGATATATAATTTCTTAATACATATTTTGGATTGACTTTATTCATTTCAATTTTACGATCTTTATCCGAAAGGTCTTCTATCTTTAATCTATCCAAATATGATCTAAACCATCCTTTCCATTTGGTGATTACAGTATCTTTTAATTCTTCTGGTTTATAGAAGGTATCGGTAATCTCATCGGGCTTGTAAAAAGCATCTATTACATAATTAAGGCAACTAATATCCTCTGTTACTCTCATTTTTTTAGGAACATTGGCAAGATTTCTAAAGAATATGGTCATATCCGTTTCTGTTAAACGTAAAGTATTTTCTAGGTCGAGAATCAACTTATTATCCAATTCATCCTCTTTTATTAATCCTAATTTTTGTCGCATCATGGACAAATATTTGCTAATATAATTGCTATTATAATTTTTTAAAATCTCTTCAAATTTTTTCGTTTCTTCAACCAATGGAAATAAAGCATTTGCCAATTGATAAAGATTCCAAAGAGCTATTTGTGGCTGGTTCCCAAACCTATACCTTCTGAATTGTTTATCAGTAGTATTTGGGGTCCAATCCGGATCGTACCCTTCAAGCCATCCATATGGCCCATAATCAATGGTAAGTCCATGAATAGACATATTATCGGTATTCATTACTCCATGAACAAAACCAACACGTTGCCAATTTACAATCATATCTAAGGTGTTATTAACTATGATATTAAAAAAAGACAAATATCCTTCTTTTGTTCCTGGCTCAATGTTAGGGTAAAATTCATTTATGGTATAATTTGTAATCTTTTTAAGTGTTTCAATATCATTTCTTCTGGCAAAAATTTCAAAATTCCCAAATCGTATAAAGCATGGGGATACTCTACAAACGATAGCTCCTTTTTCCTTAGCAGCATTTCCATCATACATAACATCACGAAGAACTTGATCTCCAGATAATGATAATGATAATGATCGGGTAGTTGGCACTCTCAAATGATACATTGCCTCAGCACATAAATGTTCTCGAATCGATGAGCGAAGTACAGCCAAACCATCTGCTGAACGTGAATATGGTGTCAGGCCAGATCCTTTTAATTGCAGAGACCAGCGTTTATTATTATGTAGAATTTCTGTAAGATTAATAGCTCTTCCATCACCAAGTTGACCTGCCCAATTTCCAAATTGGTGGCCTCCATAACACATTGCATAAGGGTCAGTATCCGTTAAAACTTGAGCACCGGTAAATATTTCCAAAAAATCTTGTGAACGAATATCCTCTTTTGTAAGTCCCAATAAATCTGCTACTTCGTCAACAACATGAAGTAGTTTTGGATTGGAAGGTTTTTTTGGCCAAACATATGAGAAACATGATTCAAATACCTGCCTTATTGTATTTTCTCTATTGGAATCCGCTGGTAGTTTTTTATTAAAGGTGTCTTGAATCTTTAGTTTCATCTATTAATTTTATTCCATTATTACATTCTGTCTTTCTTTTTGCCAGCCAGAGATATTAGAAACGGCTATAAATTCTATATTATCCTTACCTATAATACCATGGTCTTTACTGTCAATAACCCATCGAATTTTTATTCCTATACATGAATGGGAACTTCATAAAGTCTTGAGCACATATCATTATTTTTCATCCTCCTTCGCGTTCGCTTCGGCGGACGAGAAGATAAGGTTTAACCCTCCTTTGTCGGGCAGGCTTGCATCGTGGTAATTTATTCCTTAAAACCCATAATGTTTCGAAATCTAACAGTATACAATTTAAAATAGCTTCACTACTGAGTGTCAGCAATATATGAAAAATCAAATTATCTAAAGTTAATTTTTTATTTCATTCAATTTCCAGTTGTATTCAAAATATTCTAAAATGACCCCATTATTAAACTTAAAAGATACATATTTTTCCAAGAATTCGAAAATTGTTTGATTTTTTGTAAAATCACTTTTAAACCAATCAAATATTTTAGATAGCTTAACCTTATTAGAGGATATTAGATTATAAGTTGAATTATTGATAAAGAATATAGTTTGTTCTTCTAATTGTTCTTCTAATTCAATGGCTGAATAGGCCTCATTTCTTAGCCTGGGACACGATATTGCTGCGCAATTAATCGCAAAATGAATTCTGGGTTCATCAAATTGTTTACGAAGAATATCATGCTCAATAGTATCCAAATCAAAATCCAGTTCTCCTATCTTAAAGAATTTAATATCCCATACGGAATTGATCATTGGAATATTTCCCCCAATTTCTTTAATACTTTTAACCGGATAATGTTCTATGATCAATAATACTGTAAATGCATTATACGCATTTATCCAATAAGCTAACTGTTCATTTCTAGTCCAATTTTTAGAAGGAGGGTTTTTACTGAGTAAAACAGTATACTCTTCCAAACTATGCTTTTCCTTCTTAAAACCTTTATAATTGACCAATCCATTATCAGCCACATATTTTTTTAACAAGGCATTCCAAATATGATGAGATATTTGATTGCTCTTATAATTATCATCCAATGAATATTTAACGTTTTTACCTGTTAATTTTTTTATTGTACTAAGAACTAATAATCCTATTTCTGCTATGTTCTTCATGTACTCAAGATTTAAAATTGCTAAGAATCAAAATGTTCAGCTCTATATATTATTTTATCTATCATAAATTCTGATCGTCCCAAATAGTTTTTAGGATCCAGCCATGAGGTAATTTCATTTATCGAATATTGAGTAGCTATCTTACTCTGCTCAATGACCTCTTTGAATGTTTTATTTTCTTTTTGTGCCTTTTCAATTAAATCATGGATTACATCATGTGATTCTTGTTTTCCAATTTTTTCTCCTAGTTTCATCATGACAGATTCAGCCATTATAAACCCATTTGTTTTCGAAACATTCTCTTTCATTTTTTCAGAAGTCTGACAATTACTTTTTTACGTAGTTCTTAAGAACTGCAATTTTAATTGGCTGTCCCTTTTCCAGAATGGTCCCTGATTCAATTCCATTAATTATTGCCGTTAATTCAGTATTCCATAGGTTGGACGTCCTTTTACTAAGAGCTTCGATAGATTCGCTTGCTTGAGCATCAACTATCCTAACACTTTTAAATTGAATGCTTGATTTCTCAGTTTCGGTAATATTCCTCATACTATAGGCTGATTTATTTAACTGATCAGTGAATTTATTTTGGCCCGCAAAAACAATTCTCAGAATCTGGCCATCAAGCTCCAACCAAATTAAAGAGATTGGTAAAGGTTCAGAACCAGAGCGATCAACAAAAGAAATTAGCTGCCCATTTAATCCATTAATTGTTACTTGCTTATGTTCATCAACAGGTGAGCCTTTTGCTTTCTGATAGGAATAAGCAATTGAGTCTGCCGCCGATTTTGCACTTCCATATTTCCTCTCGCCACTAAGATAGATTACTGCAGATTTTGTAGTATCAATAGCCCCGACTACTGTAGGGTTATTAATGTAAGTCCAGTTTTTAGGAAAATTAAGAGTGAAGTTTAATTCAGGATGGAGAAACTTATTATCTTGAAAAACACCTTGCTTTGGGTTCTGTCCAAATATAAGTCCATCAAGTTTTTCTAAAAAAACCCTATTGGATTTGCTAATGGGAGCGTCTTCTGAGACATCAACTTTTTCACTTTCTTTGTTTATATAAGCCAGTCTTTTCGGGGTATACGGATGATCACTTAGCCAGTTTTTTTTCTCTGACTCTCCTGTTAATAGTTCTACTTCCTTAGATAAATTCGCCAAAATTGTGGCCAGTTCTGTCGGTTTGTATCCAGCCTTGGCCGCAATATCAATTCCATATTGATCTGCTTCTTTCTCATGTCTGCGACTATGAGATGCAATAATTGCTTTGTAACCTGTTGTTAGAGGTGACAAAACTTTTGCCAGCCCTGGAGAAAAAATGCCAGCAATAGCGCCTGGCAATTGTAACACACTAGGCAAAATACTTTTCCGCATCTGTTTAACTGTATGTCTCCTTTGCGAGTGAATTATCTCATGTCCAATTACCCCAGCCAGTTGGTCTTCGTTATTAGCTAAAACCAACAAACCTCTTGTAATATAAATATGCCCGGCTGGTAGGGCAAATGCGTTAGGACCAGATTGATCAACTATCTGAAAATTATAGGCAAATAATTTGCTATCGAGTTTGCTAACCAGGTTCTGCCCTAATTTTTCTATATATGCGGTTTTTACTGAGTCTTCATAGATACCCATCTGACTAATAACCTGTAGCGCACCTTTTTTACCTATTTCTTCATCATAAGATGTGTTTTGACCAAAACTATTAACTGATAAAGTAATAAATATTATTAAAGGGAATCTGAATTTCATCTTAGTAGGATTATTAAATATTAAAAATCTGTAAAGGTAAAAGAGATAATGCTTGCTCCCATTTGTCTTTTATTTGATTATTTGCCGAAACTCAAGTAAGGTCATTTACTTATTAAATATATAAATAACACTATTGTTAAATAAATTAAGAAGGAGATAGTCCATTAGCTTTTTGTTCTAGTAAAAATAGTTAAATTTTTTAAATGAATATAAATAGTGATGTAATTTAAAATCGATTTACATAAACTAATACAATCTCACCAATAGCATATCTTGAATACTTTAAGAATTGGTTGTTGTCTGGTATTTCTTACAGGTTTTTCTAAAGAAGTTAATCATTTGGTTAGTAGGTTGATTCGTAAAGATAGGGAAAAATAAAAAAACCATTTACATCAGTAGAGGCAAATAGCTTGGTCAGATTATTTCTCATCAATCTAAAATTAATCTATATTTTTATCAGGTCTGTACCAATAGTTTTTCTTTTCATCTGATAACGGCTTCAAACCTCATCAATAAGAGTTTCAAATCTAGTATCTTTATATTTTTTCTTTTTTGACATTGATTATGCTTTTAGGGGTTATTTAATAGGTCTCTTAGATTTAACCCTTTAAAAGTTCACTTTTTGTACCATCAAAGGTAGCAACTCCAATAATTAACTTAATCACTTTCATAAAGACGTAATCTATTTTTTAAGGCCTTTACCTCTTCTTGTAATTCTATTTCTTTTTCCAATAGATTAAAAACTATATCAATACCTTCTATATTGACATTCAATTCGTGATGCAATCGTATCATTTTTTCAAGGTCTCCAATTTTATCCTGATGAATGAATTTATTTTGTTCAAATATTTCAATTTTTATAAGTCCTATATTTTCTAGATCATCAAAAAACGAATACTCAATTTTATAGTGTATGCAAAGTTTTTCTATCAGTATTAAGTCTTGTATAGCCATCTTATCTAATTTTTTGTAATTCTTCAAATAATTTTCTTTCCTTGTCACTTAATTTTCTAGGAATTTTAATGTGATAGGTTATAATTAGGTCGCCAAATTGTTTATCTTTTTTATAAACTGGAAAACCTTTTCCTTTCAATTTAACTTTAGTTCCGGTTGGTGTTTCCGAAATAATTTTTAGTTTAACTTTGCCATTAAAAGTGTCAATAGTAATCTCTCCTCCCAAAAGAGCCGTATATAAATCTAAATCTACAGAAGCATACAAATTGTTTCCTTCTCTTTTAAATTGTGTATGATTTTTTATGGAAAACTTGATGTACAAGTCACCGTTAGGACCTCCATTTAACCCTTTTCCACCTTTTCCTTTAATTTTAATAATTTGACCATTCTCAACACCGGCCGGAATTGTAAGTCTGATTTTACTGCCATTCACAGTTAATACTTGTTTATGAGCATTATAAACGTCTGTTAAATTTAATTGGAGTTCGGCATTAAAATCATTACCTTTAAATTTCCTACTGCCTTGACCTGAAAAATCTCTTGCCCCTCCAAACATTGTTTCAAAATAATCTGAAAAATCTTGTTCAGAAAATCTTTCACTTCCACCTGAATAATTTTGATATTGACTTTGTGATTGCTGTTGCTGTTTCGCTTTTTCATACGAATCTCCCTGTTTCCAATCCTTTCCGTATTTATCATATTTTTTTCGGTTTTCAGTATTACTTAAAACTTCATTAGCTTCATTAATATTTTTGAATTTCTTTTCGGCGTCCTTGTTATCAGGATTTAAGTCAGGATGATATTTACGTGCTAATTTCCGATATGCTTTTTTAATTTCCTTGTCAGTAGCAGTCTTTTTTATCCCTAATATTTTATAATAATCTACAAAGTTCATTTAATTATTTTTTATTTTTTTAATTTAAGTAATATCTTGATTGGGCTGAGCAATGTATGATATTTCTAAATTTATTTTTGTTTTTTATTTTACAATAATGGTGAATTGTTCTTTTTCGTTTTCAGTGCGATAGGTCTCAGTGATCTAAAGTTCTTTAACTAGGTATTATTTTCATGAATCGAAAGATTATTCAGAAACACCTCCCAATCCATCTACACCATAGCCGAACAGGCAGGCCTCAAGGTAGTTTATGTAATTCAATTAACTATTCGAGCTCGTATTTAGTACTACATTGTTTGCATTCCCATGCTATACCTTTCTTTTTTAATTCAATTCCATACAAATATTGACTTGCCAAAGCCTGAATCCAACCTTTATGCTTTTCAACATTATTTAGGTCAATATGTTCTTGTTTCACGGCCTTATAAAACTCGCCTCCATATTCTAATCTTCCCCAACAATTTGGACAGTATCCATGAGGTACTTCCTCCCGTTTTTTACCTTCTTTTATGTAATCTAATAAATTTGAAAATGCACTCATATTTTTTTATTTTAGTTCTAATTTAGTTGGCTTCTTTCATTCCAATATTCAACAGAATCTACTCTAAAATATTTTAGTAAATCAATATCTTTATTTTCAATGGCCAACTGAAATAGCTTGACAACGCTATCTTTGGTAATTCCTTCTTTTATTGTAAATGGTAAATTTGGATAATACTCATCATTTTTATTCTTCGATTTTGGTTTTCCATAATACATTTCGCTTAAAACGAATTTGTATACGGAATTCATATTATCAGCTTTAAATCGTTTGATTTGAACGATAGAATCAAATTGAGATCCAACAGGAACCAATCGATTTGCTTTGGTATATTTATCTGTATTTAATTCTTGAATTTCTGTAGGACCTCCTTGCTTTCGTTTTACTTTAAAGTTAATCTTTATAATATTGTTATCACCGAGACCATTTTCTAAACAAGTGAAAAGGTATTTGTTACCATATTGTTCTTCGCGCTTAATTTCATAATTTAAATCTATTATCTTTATATTTTTTCTTTTTTGACATTGATTATGCTTTTAGGGGTTATTTAATAGGTCTCTAAGATTTAACCCTTTAAAAGTTCACTTTTTGCTGACACTATACACTTTTTTACCAAGCGTTTTGATAGAGAAAACGGAGAAAGAATCCATTTTGCTTCTGCAATGACAATGACAGGGAATACTGAAGATACTATAAGAGATAATCCTGCAAGTTATTTAGAATTAGCAGAATTTATTCAAAATTACGGTTGCAATATCGAAGAAAACTTACAGCAACTTTGGCGTAGAATAGTATTTAATATTGCAATTTCCAATACAGACGACCATTTAAGAAATCACGGTTTTATACTTACAAATGATGGTTGGATACTATCTCCGGCTTATGACCTCAATCGATCCATTGACAAAGATGGATTAGCATTAAATATTGATATGGATAATAATGCATTAGATTATGATTTATCCAAAAGTGTTGGAGAATATTTTCGTTTAGATGAAAATCAAATGGATGTAATAATCGAAGAAGTTTTATCTATTGTTTCAACTTGGAAAGAGGTAGCAACTAAAATCGGAATTTCTAATAATCAACAATTATTGATGGAAAAAGCATTTAATTCTGCCAAAAATTCAACAAATAAGGGACTTATATCTTTGATTAACTAGTTCAAATTTTTTAAATAAAAAATAAATCGCGAAAAGAGATATTTTCCCTTGATTGCTCGGGGTTCTTAAAAGGGATGAATACTAATTATCCTTTTTTTTCAATGGAGTAAATCTTAAAATTTTCAAAACCATGTAAATGTTTAATTTGTTGGTTATTTATTTCTAAAGCATTAAAAAAATTAGCAATAATTTATGATTGTTACATTTCTGTTGATATGCCCCAGAAATAACTTTACAATTCCATACAAAAATGTATATTTATTGAATTAAAAAACAAGCATGAGAATAGGTATTATTATTGGAAGAATTGGAGGTGTGGATGGAGTTGGTCTTGAAACGGAAAAATGGATCGAAGTATTGAAAAGGTTGGGGCATGAAGTGTTTATTGCTTCCGGTGAATTTGAGTCTTGGAAAATAGACAAGAAACACAATTATCTCATGCCAGAACTTTCATTTTTCTTTGTAGAAACAGAATGGGAACAACGAAAGGCATTTTTTGAGCCAGACAAAGATGCAGAACCCTTATTGGACCATATTGAAAAAATCTCTGATAAGATTGAAAGAAAGTTAAGCAGGTGGATACATAAAAATAAGATTGAAGTGATTCTTTCTGAAAATGCTTCAGCACTGCCTTGCCATCTTGCTATGGGTATCGCCATAAAAAAACTGGTTATAAAAAGTGGTATTCCTATTGTTACGCATAATCATGATTTTCATTGGGAAAGGGGGAAACGTTATATTTCGACACATTCAGAGATCAATAATCTGGTCGATGACAATTTTCCGTTACTGTTGCCAAATGTTAGACATTCGGTTATCAATACTTTTGGTGTTGAAACGTTTAAGAACAAATTCAATATAGATGCTATAATGGTTCCTAACGTGATGAATTTTGATCTTGACTATGGAGTTCCAACCAAAGAGAATGGTTATTTTCTAAAGGATCTTGGTATCAAAGATGATGCAATCACTTTATTACAAGTAACCCGAATCGTAAGAAGAAAAGGTATAGAAACAGCTATTTCTTTAATTGATAAATTAAATGACAAGAAAGTGAAGCTAGTCGTTACAGGTAATTATAATGACGATGAATACAGTATCTATTATAATGAATTGGTCGATCAGATTCATGATCTTGGTTTGTCTAAACAAGTGATATTTGCATCTCATATGGTACACGATCATAGGCACTTATCTTATGTTTATGCACATGGAAGAGCTTGTACTTATTTTAGCACCTATGAAGGGTTCGGGAATGCTTTTATTGAGGGGGTACTTGCCAAAAAACCAATTTTTGTAAATAACTACAAACCTGTTTATATGCCAGATATTGGGAGTAAAGGTTTTGAAACAGTAATGCTTGAAAATAATAACCTAACGGATGTGATGGTCAAAAAAATGGCTGATATTTTGTATGATCCTGCACGATGTAAAGAAATTGGGGAATATAATTTTAACATTGGTAAAAAATATTTTTCTTATGATGTGCTTGAAGAGAAACTAACGGAACTATTTAACTTTTAATAATTTAATGCTATGTCAAAAAACAGGGTACTTTTTGAAATTGACGAACTATTAAAGATCTTAAAAAATCAAGAGATCAACACCTGGTTCGATTTGGGCTTGTTCATCGATCGTTTTAAAGAAAAGCAATCAAATGCTGCGTTTAAGGGAACTACGCAGAATTTTGATATCCATATTGAAAACGGTGGTATCGCGTTTATGACTTTTTTTCTTGGTATTGATGGTATTACTGTTGAAATGGAAAAGTATGCCAAAACCTTTAAAAATATTTATCCAAATATTTCCATACATTATATCACCGGAGAGATCAAAGCCGAGGCAGATGAGTTAATACCTAAATATGTAATTAAAAAGGTGATTAAAGAAATGGATGGTTTCGATCATTGGCCACTTTATAATGACTTCTTTAATATAAAAATGGAAAGGGGTAGTAAAGAATACAATGCGCTCATCGGGAAATTTTGGGATGAAGTATTGCATCTTGTGGATAAGCTTGGGAGGTATATAGTAGAACAGAAGATATCTTTGCTTTACCTCATTAACGTATGTTCAAATCCTGGTAACGTTTCTTTGGCATTGGCAACTGTATTGATTTCAGAATATTTGGGCATACCTGTAATCAATAATAATCATGATTTTTATTGGGAAGGTGGTCATCGGAAAGTGGAAAGAAAAAAGAAAGGGCTAAGTAAAGGACCAAGGGATTTTTTCTTTCATAATGCACATATTGGTGAATTTTTTTCAATTATAGAGATGATTTTTCCTTGGGAAAGCCGCTCGTGGATACAGGTCAATATCAATAAAATACAACAAGAACATTTAATCAATACAAATGGTCATAACCCCGCAAATGTTGCAACCATAGGTACCGCAGTAGATATCAAAATGCATTTGATGAGTAAAAGGGATATTATCAAAGCATTTATGCAGGTTTCGAGCATATTTGCCAATAAAAAAGATTTTATAACTGTACATACTGCGGCGCATCATATTGATAGTGAACGATCTTTGGACCCAATACTACTGGGTTATAGAACCATTAATAATTTTGATTTTGTAAACAATAATATTGTTTTTTTACAACCAACTAGAGTGATCAGTAGAAAGTCGATCGAGCTTAATTTTAAACTTGTTAAAAAGTTATTTTCTAACGAAAACTTTTATGAAAAATTTAATGATAATCCTCAATTAAAACTTTCAGTGATTGTTTCGGGTCCAATTCCTCTAGGACAACGGAATTATTACCAGAGTCTGGTGAAAGATTATAAAAATTTTCTAGAAAAGTTACCCAATAAATATAGATCTCGAATATTCTTAGGATTTTTATTCAGTGAATTCGACAAACATGAATTCAAGAAAAAATATAAAAAACCACTTAATATAGAGCAATTATATGATGTTGCTTCTTTGATACTATTACCAAGCCAAACCGAAGGAAGAGGTCTTCCAATTATCGAGGCGGCTGCTTGTGGCACCCCAATATTTTGCAGAAAATATGAGCCAAGACAGGTTTATGATGAAGTAATAGGTTATCATTTAGATGAAAAGAACCGGTTAAAAGTATTAGATTTCAAAGGCAGTAAAATTCCTAACAAATTGATAGAAAGAATATGTGATCATATTTTTTACCCTCAAAATAGAATGACGGATGTTACGCATAATCGAAATGTGATCCATCAACGATATAGTCTTGAGTCACTTCAAATCAATATCAAATACATAATTGGAAGATTATATTTACAGTTAAATTCTATATCTACTATAGTAGATAGTAAAGTAATCGACCTTTTAAAGCAATATAAAAAATTGGTCGATTTTGAAAATAAAGATCTTCTGGCAATTATCAATAAAAGAACAAGACATTATTTACCTGGTTACGGTCGTCTATCTTTTATGATCTATTTAAAATCTTTAATCGATCCAAGTTTTTTTAGAGTAGAAGAACAATTGATAAAAGGAGATGTGATGAGATATGCCCGAATGATGGAAAATGAGATGCCAGATTTGGTAAATACAGACCTTTCTCAAATTCATGATTATTATAATGCGATCGATACTATTTTTAAATGTGTAGAGGGAGAATTTTCTATACGTCACGATCATGCTTTAGCTTACAGACATCGAAACAAAAAAATATATTTATATCAAGAATTCACTTTTCAGGAATTGACTGGTTTAGTGAATATGATTTATAATGATGTTTTCAAACCAAAGAAAAGACCAGATCTAACATTGGCTCCACAATTTTTTTCGGATTGGGAATTGGCACTGTTTCAGCTTACGAATAGTAAATTCTTGGGAATAGATAATCGAAAAATCCTTACAAAAAAATTAAAAGAAAATGTGCCAAAAGGTTATTTTCCAGGTAGATATATTAAACATGAACTGGAGTATTTTGTGTTGCAACCAATTCGATCTCAACTTGGTCTTAGTATTGAGGAAGAACTTACAGCAGAAATTCTTGATGAAAAAGGCCAAGATTTGGAGAATGTATATATTTTTATTCATGAACCAAGATTGACAAAATGGTTCTCAAGTGCTGATATTAAAGAATATTTAGAGAGTGGAGTAGAACCTGGATTAGGACTGTTGTACAAATTTGGAATTGTTCAAATAATTGAGACCAATCAATGGTCTGAAGGGGTTCATTTTCCTCAAATGGGTGCTAAGGCAATACGCATAATCAGGAAAATAAAAGAGGCCAACGGTTTTTTGGTCACTAATGGAGAAAATGCGGCAATGATGACAGATATTATTGAGATTGATCATTTCCATATCGGGAAAGTAAAGCATAATATGACCGCTAGAATAATGGGAATACCAAAGGAAAGTGGTTTTATTCAATTCGTTCCAGCTGGGGTTAGAACAACATTGGCTTACCCAACTCCAATTCAAACATCAAAAGATTTCGATAATGCCTTGAAGAGTGAGCAATATGAAATAATAAAAAAGAAGATAGGGGAAAGAGAATTGTTGAATATTCTATCAAAGGATGCCATAGAAAATGGAACCCCTATCAATACTTTATTGGAGCAGTTAAAGACCAAAATTGATGGAAATGAATCTCGGGGAAAAGTTAAATCATACTTTGCAGGAGGTGTCTATGAAGATGGCTTGCCATGGAGTGGTGTTATTGCAGAGATAGACACAAAAGAACACCATTGGAAATTTGCTGCACATATTGCGAATAAAGAACCTAAGAATGTTCCAAAACTTGTAAAAGAATACAAGATCAGAAGTAAGAACAATAATAAGATAGAACTGGCTTGGAATGGGGGTTATATTCTAAACCCTGAGTTGGTAGGGAAACTAGGTTTACCCGAAACTTATATTGGTTCACCATTAGGATTGTTGATTATGGATAGCAAAGTGTTTTGCCCCCCGCTTTTCAATAAGCCCGCATTTATTATTTATAAAGATGGTAAAGTAGATATAAGAAAGGTTAATTGTAAAGCAGGTTTTATAATAAAAGGAAAGAATGAAGAAGTGCTTATTTTTAACGCTAATAACTACAATAAACACAGTAGTGTAGAAGCGTGTTTTTATGATCTTCTTTATCCTCATGAAGAAATAACAGGTAATGGTAACATCATCATAAGAATTGCTGGAAACACTGTTAAAGAGATCATTTGTACGAAGTTGGATGAGCATATAGATATTATTCCCGTGGGAATTACATTATCCATTCCTCATAAATTATTTTCCGATGAAATGTTCATTGAAGGCAAAGCGTTGGACATGGAATTAATGGAGCCTGAAAACGACTCTTACAATTGGAAAGATATTTCTTATGCAATTGAGGCCGGGCCTACGTTGATTGAGAATAAGGTACTTGCAGTGGATATGAAAGAAGAAGGTTGGAAAACTTCTAATTCTATAAAAACACAAGCAGCAAGATTGGATTTTACAGATATGCGAGGACCCAAGATCGCTGTAGGGATCAATAAAAAAGGAAAACTTATGGTATTGATGGTTAATGGCAGAATCAGAGAATCTGTGGGCGCAACACATTTTGATATGGCAGATATTCTATTGAAATATGGTATGGAGAAGGCAATGGGATTTGATCCCGGAGGTAGTAGTACCCTTGTAGTAAATGGTAAGATTATGAATATTTCCCCATACAATAAAGATTACGAAAAAGATATCTATTCGCTACCTCCTGAACCACGATTCGTTGCCAATGCTATTATGGGTTGGGTTGGGTAATTCTAATAAGCCTTTTATTATTTAAGGAAATACGATATACAACATCCTGTAGCAAATTAAACTACTACCAACTACAAGTTGGTAGATTTGATTTCCGCTTTTAATAACTTATAATTTAGTTCAATCCCAAATCATTGGTTCCATGACCGATTCAAGAGATGATCAAAATTATAATACAATTTCTTTTGAAATTGTATTATAAGATACATGTTTTACCTGGATGGCACAAAATTCAAATTATAAAACGTTAGGTTCTTATGCTTACCTATAAAGAAAATTATAGAAATGAAATTAGGTTTGTTGGAGGCTTTTCTATAGGTGGTAAAAAGTTAAAAAGCACAATAGGTTGGGATGGTCATCCTGATGGTAATAACAGGAGTGGATTTGATGCTTTACCTGCCGGTTTTTTTTTAATGGGGTGAATCATTCTTGGGCTAGGTGAATATGCTGCCTTTTGGCCGTCAACTACTCTCTCAAAAGGTTCTGTGTTTGCTTTGATGATAATGATGAGATAAAAGGATTCTAAAGTTATTAAAGCAAGCCATTTCCGGATCATCAGCAGGTAATCCAGACAGCCTCCTTAGCCTCCCTTTCCCTCAAGGTAGAAATGTTTCATAAAAAATTCAGGTATTGAAAAATTAAAAAACAGATTTTTATTTCTAAGAGAAAATATAAGCCTATCCAAAGGTTGTTTAACAATGGAAAAATTTGGACATAGTTGAATAACCTTTGTATATTAGCCGGATAAAAATCCAGTAAAAAAATCAATTTGAATATTTATTAGCAACTAAAAATTACTTTATGAAGAATAATTTTGTATTGACTTTGTCACTATTTGTAGCACTATTAATTACGTTTCCAAACTTTGCACAGAAAGCAAATAAACTCTCGAAAGCAGAAAAAAAAGAGGGTTGGGAATTGCTGTTTAACGGTAAGAATTTTGATGGATGGCGTCAGTGTAACGGATCTGAAATGCCTGCAAATTGGGAAATTGAAGATCATGCCATGAAAGTACTTTTGGGTGCAGGAAAAAAACCAGGTCAAGGTTCTGGTGGTGATATTCTGTTTTCGGCAAAGAAATTCAAAAATTTCGAACTTTCGATTGAATGGAAAGCAAGTAAATCAGCTAACTCCGGAATTTTTTACTATGTTCGTGAAACACCCGGGAAACCCATTTATTATGCTGCACCGGAAATTCAGGTTTTAGACAATAAGGATGCAACGGATAATAAAGTAGATAGCCATTTGGCAGGCTCGTTATACGATATGCTTCCTGCAGATCCAAACACGGTTCATCCTGCCGGGGAATGGAATACCTGTGTTATAAAAATAAAAGATGGAAAGGTTCAGGTGAGCATGAATGGGAAAGAAGTAGTTTCTTATACGCATTGGACTCCTGAATGGGACGCATTGGTTCAAAACAGCAAATTCAAAAAATTCGAAGGATTTACTGAAGGAATTTCAAAAGAGGGATATATTGGTTTGCAAGACCATGGTTATCCCGTATGGTTTAGGAATATTAAAATTCGTGAGCTTTAGTTAATGGTATAAGTTAAAGGATTAGTTCCATATAGTCGTAAATGGAATTAATTTTAATCGTTAATCTTTATTTCCATCTCCACCTCAATAAAGATCTCTTTTTATACTCCTTTATACGAAATAAAGAATGGAATAAAATCATAATAAAAATACTTGAGCCTCTCAAATTGACGAAAATTAAAAAAATATTATGATAATATAGCCCTTACTTTGTCGGGTGTAAAGGGAATATGTTTTAATCTTTTGCCAGTTAGTGTAGCAAATGCATTTGCAACAGCACCACCAATTATAGGAACACCAGATTCGCCAATTCCAGTAGGTCGTTCTTTTGATTGTATAATTTTCACATCTAAAAGATCTGGCACCTCATCAATTTTTAAAATAGGATAATCATGAAAATTCGATTGTTCCACCCTACCATCTTTGAAAGTAATGCTTTCTTTTATTACACTACTCAAACCCATTAAAATAGCTCCTTCCATTTGAGCTTTAGCATTGTCCGGTTGGACAACGATACCGGCATCCAACACGGCCCATATTTTATGAACTTTGATGTGCCCATTATTCTTATCAACTGAAAGTTCACAAACACAAGCAGCCAGTGAGCTACTTCTTTCAGCAAACGCAATTCCCTTGGCTCTTCCAGCAATACTTGGTGCCTTCCAATTGGATATTTCTGCAACTGTTTTCAATACATTTTTGGCTCTCGGAAAATCTTTCATTAATTTCATTCTGAAATCAAAGGGATTGATATTTAAATCATTGGAAATTTCATCGATAAATGATTCGATAGCAAATTTATTGGCTCCATGACCTACCGCTCTCCAATGTTTGGTTCTAACCCCATGATCTATATTTCTAATTTCAATATGCTGATTTGGAATTGAATAAAAAGGCGTTTTTGCTCCTGATCCCATTAAATTATTCCCCGTTCCTACAATAATATGCTTCCAAGCCGTAATGTTATTCGAATCATCAATACTAGCTTCTAAATGTTGTAGAGACTGGGGTCGGAACATTCCATATTGTAAATCATCTTCTCTGGTCCATAGTAACTTAACAGGTTTTTTAACAGCATTTGATAATTGCGTTGCCTCAACAACCGAATCCGAAGCCGATCTTCTTCCAAATCCTCCACCTAAATAAGTTCGGTGAAACTTAACTTTTAGTGGATCGATACCTAATTCTCTGGCAATGGCATTTTTATTATTACCAGGTGCCTGTGTACCTACCCAGGCTTCGGCACTTTGGCCGTCATCAGAAACAGAAACAATTGCGTTTAGTGGTTCCTGCTGCGCATGATAGATGAAATCATTTTTATAATCACTTTGGTAGCGTTTTTTTCCCGATTTTAAAGCATTCAGTACATTACCCTTTTCAGAAAGTACCCTACCACTGGATAATTTTTGTTCTGCAACTACTGGATAAAGTTCAAAGGCCTCGGTACTATTAAAATTATCGGCAATATTGCCTTTGCTCCAATCAATACGAAGTTTTGGTTTAATTTGTAAGGCCAGTTCCAGTGTTTTAGATATCAGTCCAACCCCATGATTCAATATTACAATATCAATAATACCATCGATGTTCAATATTTCTTGTTTGTTCAAAAGTGTTGGTTTTGCCCCATATACGGGTGATCTTGATAGTACACCATATACCATATTAGGGACCTTTACATCTAAGGCAAATTGGGCACTTCCATTAGTTTTTGAAGGTATGTCAAATCTTTTTATTGCTTTCCCTATCAACCTAAAATCATTCGGATTTTTTAACTGATCAGTCGGTATCTCAGGTATCTCTTTAATGGGTTTGACTATTTTCGCAAGCTCACCATAGGTTAACTCTCTATTTGTTGCTTTATGAATTACTTTATTGGGTTCTGTGCTTAGTTCAACCAGTGGTACCCCTAATTTTTTAGAAGCGGTAACCATGAGAACATATCTCGCCTGAGCACCGGCCTGTCTTAAATTATGATAATAGCTCATTACCATTCTGCTTCCCACTGTCATCATATTCCCTCTTCCTCTGCCACCCCATCCTATACCGTAGACATCGGGTAGGGTAGGCGAATGTTCAATATGAACCATGGACCAATCGGCATCTAATTCTTCGGCAATAATAACAGCCAATGCCGTCATACTTCCCTGACCCATCTCTGATGATGGGTTGTAAATTGTAATTTTATTGTCTTCATGAATTTGTACCCAAGCGGTGACTTCCTGTCCCTTTAAAATCGAGTTCGACCCCGATGACTCCGTATTTGAGGCGTCAAACATGCCAGGGATTTTCCAACCTGCGACCAAAAAAACCACTCCACCACCAATGACACCAACAAATTTTCTTCTTGATAATTCCTTAGAAATAACTTGATTTTCCATATTAAGATTTTTCAGATGCGATTTCTATTGCTTTAATAATTCTCATATACGCTGCACAACGACATAAGTTTCCACTCATATGAGATTTAATTTCTTCCCTTGATGGATTGTCATTATTCTCTAATAATGATGCTGCCTGCATAATTTGTCCTGATTGGCAGTAACCACATTGAGGTGCTTGTGCTTCAATCCATGCTTTTTGAACCGGATGATCATTATTTTCTGATAAGCCCTCTATTGTTGTGATTTCACCATTACAATTGGAAACAGGTATTAAACATGACCTGATTGGACTACCGTTTAAATGTATTGTGCAACTGCCACAAAGGCCTTTGCCACAACCATATTTAGTTCCGGTGAGTCCTAAATGTTCTCTTAGTACCCATAAAACCGGTGTCAAAGGATCGGTATTAACTTTTCGATTTTGACCATTTACCCTAATCGTAATCTCAGACATAATTTCAATGATTTAATTGGACTCCAGAATTTGTATAAATAGTACTTATGAATATTTGATTGCTAAATATACGCAATTATTTCAAGATTCTTTTGGCTGATTTTCAATGATCATTCATTCCAGGAGCAGACAGGTACGAATTGGGGTAAAAATCTAAACACCTCCCTAATTCTCTACACCATAGGCGCACAGGCTCAAGGAGGGAGTTGATAAGAAATCATGAATTACAGCAAATAATTTTAAAGTTTTCCTTCCTCACAAAAATAAAATGGTGAAAGTATTTTGGCTATTCCATTGTAATAGAATCAATGAGTTTATATTTTATCGCAAGATCGTACGAATCAATAATCAGCTTTGTTACCTTTCCGGAAGTAAACTTCACAAAGGAGAATATCTTATTCTGGTATCTTTCAACAAACCGGAACTGGCAGATTTTATTATAAGTTAATTTATCACCAAAAATAATATAATCAATAGCTTATATCCAAAATTGAAAACCTAATGCATAATTCAGGTTTAATTATTATAGCTCAAAGTCAAAGTTCCGATGGCTATCGGAATTTCGTAACAAGTAATTATTTGATTATAAGGATTATATATTTCATATTAACAATATGATTGACAGTTGTACCATTTTTTAATGAGTGAACATATACAAATTATAATTATAGGACGGGATTGAGATACAAGCATATGAGTCCATTTAAATTATCAATTAAATAGATAAAAGATTGAGAGATCAAATTTTAAATTAAACTCGTAATTCAAATATTTGAGCTGCAGAATTGGTTAAAATTTGATTTTTTAGGACAATAAATTGATATGTGTAGTTTAAAATCACGATATTTACAGTATAACCACTAAAGTAGCTTTTACTATTCTTTCCAATTTTAAATTAGAATTAAATCGATTAATACTTGATATCTATGAATTACCAATTGATTGATAACGAACTAGCCAAGCAATATGAATTTCATATAGATGGTTTAATTCCTAGAATTGAATATATCAAAGCTCAAAAACAGGTTTATTTAACACATACTGAAATCCCAAAAGAATTGGAAAGCAAAGGAATTGGAGCTACTTTGGTAAAACAGGTTTTAGAAGAAATTAAACAAAAAAATTTGGCACTTGTACCTCTATGTCCATTTGTAACGCTTTATATTAAGCGCCATCCGGAATGGAAAACGCTGGTATTGAAAGGAATAAAAATATAATGATGATGAAAAAAGAAATCACAAAAAAGTATACCAATGGAGAACTAACCATTGTTTGGAAACCAACAAGCTGTATTCATTCAGGAGTATGTGTGAGTGAATTACCTCAAGTTTACAATCCGAAAATCAAACCGTGGATAAACATAGATAACGCAGGTACAGATGAATTAAAAAAGCAAATTATAAAATGCCCTTCGGGTGCATTGAGTTATTATATGAATGATCAAGAAAACCGATAAGCCTAAACTTTAGAAACAAAAATAGAAGTATTGGAAAATGGCCCACTATTGGTATATGGAACATTGAAAATAACAAACAAGGAAGGGCATACCGAAACCAAAAATAAGACAACAGCATTTTGCAGATGTGGACAATCAAATAACAAACCATATTGTGATGGAGCACATATAAAGGCAGATTTTAAAGGGTAAATGAATATAATTTCATTCAGGAAGCGTGAGTTGTATGAGCCTTCTGACTCAATAATTACAAATATTATCAAAAGGAATTATATTAAATAGTGCCTGGTCGGAAACAAGCGGTTTTTATAAAATAAATTTATTGATAATTAAGATAAAATGATTTAATGAATGGGAAAAGAAACTAAATCGGTTAAATATTTGTTGCCTGCTGTTGAAGTAGATATGGGAGGATTTCTTGTAAAGCAACCGTTGCCTACTAAAAGAATTCAACAAGTAGATCCATTTTTGCTGCTACACCATGCGAATACAAAATATAATAACAAAAAATTAGCTAAAAATCAAGGTATTGGGCCGCATCCACATCGCGGATTTTCACCGGTAACTTTTGTTATTGAAGGTGAAGTATGGCATCGTGATAGTAGGGGAAATAATCAAATAGCCAAAAAAGGAGAAGTACAATGGATGCATGCAGGTGCAGGGATCGTTCATAGTGAGCGCCCTTCTCAGGAATTGGTTGATAAAAACGGGAGACAAGAAATAATTCAGCTATGGATTAATAGTCCTTCCAAAAAAAAACGGATCCCTCCGGAGTATTATTATTTATCAAGCGAAAATATGACGACATTTACTTCGAATGATGGTAAGGTAAATAATAAACTAATTGCCGGTAATTATGAAAATCAAAAGGGGAAAATAATCCCTCAAAGTGAATTGTTGATAATATGGGGAGAAGCTCAAAAGAATGGGATACAGAAGTATTTGGTACCCCAAGGATTTAATTGTTTACTTTACCTGATCAAAGGAAGTTTATTGCTCAAAGGATATGGTTTGATTGAAAAAGAACATTTGGCAATTTTTGATAAAGGTGGAGAAAGTATTGAAATCTCTTTTGATGAAAATTCTCAATTTTTATTATTAGCCGGTAAACCCATCGATGAAGAAGTAAGTCAATACGGACCCTATGTAATGAATACACAAACCGAAATTATGGAAGCAATGCGTGATTATCAAATGGGGAAAATGGGAATTTTAATTGAAGAATAAAGGATGTAATTTTCAGGTTCGCTAATGAATAGTCTTGATTAAACTTGTCGAAAAATATTCCTCTTTTAAAATACTTAATAAATGATTCATCTATATTTCTTATAAATTAATAAAAAATATACAATTTGAAATTATAAATATGAAATTAAGAAGGTTAATTTTTAGAACAGTCCAATAAAGAAATATTTATTCTATATACCAATTAAGATTAATGGTCTTTAGAGTTTATTAAATTGATTCAAAGCTGTTTATAAATTCATCATCTGATTTGAGTTTAAATATTATGTCAGATTAAATTCCCGATTGAACAATTTGTTGTTCAACTGTTAGACTTTTGGAAATACATTTTACAAATACTTACATAAGAATTATAAGTCGATGACTAATAAATTGAGTGTAGCAACGTTATAATGACAATGATTTATTTTTATTTTTTAGAAGAATCAAGTTTCGGATATTATTTTGCAATGGGTGTTTTTATTGCAGCCTTAATTTTTATCACGTTTTACTTTGCATATCATTTTGTAGAAATATTATACGTAATGAAATATAATAAACCTCTATTTGTCAATTATTATTTTCATTTAAAAAAATTAAAAGAGATTCAGGTAGAAATACTTAAAAATCAATGCTCATTTTACAATAAATTAAATAAAAAGCACAAACGCTATTTTGAACATAGAGTGGCATCGTTTATGGATGATAAAACTTTTGTTGGAAGAAAGGGGCTTGTTATAACCGATGAAAAAAGAGTACTTATTTCGGCAACCGCTTGTATGCTCACCTTTGGTTTTAGAAACTATAATATTGCTGTGATTGATCATATTTTTATTTATCCGGATGAATTTTATTCAACAAGTAATAAAAAATATCATAAGGGAGAACTTAATCCTCAATTAGGCGCATTGGTATTATCCTGGAAGGATTTTAAAGAAGGTATTGAAAATGAATCTGACAAAATAAATCTTGGAATACATGAATTTACACATGCAATTCATATTAATTGTTTGAAAAAGAGAGATGTAAGTTCAATTATTTTTCGTAGTACTTTGAATGAATTGATAAGCATTATTTCCGATAAAAAACAGAGGAATAAATTGATTGAATCTCATTTTTTGCGTAAATATGCTTTTACCAATCAATTTGAATTCCTAGCCGTATCAATTGAAAGTTTTATAGAAACACCTTTAGAGTTCAAGGCTAAATTCCCATTGATGTATAATAAAATTAAACAAATGTTAAATTTTAATTTTGCTGAATACTAGAAATTCTATATTAATTTTCTAAAATAAATAAGGATAAAATTCCAAACAGATTTGTTTAAATATTCCAATATCTGACTTCGTTAATGTAATATTATTTTCTTCAAAATTTGGTTTTTAATTTTTTCTCTCCCCAAAAAAGAAAGTTATTTCCCTAAAATCATTAATTATATTTTACCTGTTTTCCCTTGTGATGAAGGGAAATTATTTTTTTATTGAAAAAATAATGTAACTATTTCAAAATATATTATGGTTTAAAAAGTATTCTAACAGTTATATAAATATCACATATTCAATTATGTAGGGTTCCTATTTAAGGGTTAGATCATAGTCAAATTATATATCATGGTTTTTGAGGATATTTGAATTTCCCATTTTTAACTATTGTTTTGTATTGATATTTGATCATACATTTGGAATATAATTCTGAGCCACGGCTCAGTATCTTTAACAATAAGTTTTTAACAATTTAATTTTTATATATGGCATAATTTTACTTTTATTAAACATCTGTTTTTCAAAACAAAAATCTTTCCGGAAAAATTTAATAGATTTTTAGAAAATGTTTCGATAAAAAACAAATTATACTTCAAATAAAATTGTTATTAATTCTGACAATAACATCTCTTTCCCAAATTAAATGTTCGAATTCGTTTTTGAATTCAATTTTGTTCACTTAAAAATTACAATTATGAAAAAGATAACTTTATTATTATGCGTAAGTATTGTTGGGTTTATGGGATATTCACAACAATCAAATCAAGAATTAAATCAACAATCAAATATCATAATCACTCAAGATCATGTTTTAACGATTCGAATTGGTGATATGGATTTCAAAGATGCTGCTGATCAAGAACTTCTTGTAGCAAATGACTTTCAAGATATCAATTTTGCCAGTAGTAATTTTGAAAATAATACACACGAATTGGTTCATAAAACATCCAGTCAAAACAACCTTGAATACAAATTAATGGAAGGTGCCTTTTC
>SMVA01287346.1_pt1 | contig 27184 bp, 19 predicted proteins | sample 2456451 | NCBI WGS metagenome assembly SMVA01 (sample SAMN11095933, study PRJNA526329) | marine sediment metagenome | biome: Marine sediment; feature: Surficial sediment; material: Deep marine sediment; isolation source: Hadal surficial sediment | place: Pacific Ocean | collected 2014-05 | depth... | reverse complement strand
CAAACCGATAAGTTCGCGCGCATGACCGCGCCCGAAAAATCGCCTCCAAGCGCCACCGGCGATTTGTTGCCGCAGGCCATCGGCGACTGGTTCACGCAGCGCGGCTGGACGCCGCGGCCGCATCAGCTGGACCTGCTTGAAAAGGCACGGGCCGGGCGGTCGACATTGCTGATCGCGCCGACCGGCGCCGGCAAGACGCTGGCCGGATTCCTGCCATCCCTGGTCGAAATTTCCGGGCTTGCCGAAATTTCTGGCCGGCAAAGCGGCAAGCTGCGAAAATCGCCGAACGGGCCGCACACGCTCTATGTCTCGCCGCTGAAAGCGCTGGCCGTCGATATCGCCCGCAATCTGGAGCAGCCGGTGGCCGAAATCGGCCTAAAGGTGCGGCTGGAAACGCGGACCGGCGACACGCCGGCGCATAAACGACGGCGGCAAACGCTCGATCCGCCGGACATCCTTTTGACGACGCCGGAACAGGTGGCGCTGCTGATCGCGTCGAAGACCGCCGGGCGGTTCTTTTCCGAACTTAAAACCGTGATTTTTGACGAACTGCATTCGCTGATCGTTTCCAAGCGCGGCGATCTTTTATCGCTCGGTCTGGCGCGGCTCCGGCAACTGGCGCCGAATTTGCAAACCATCGGACTTTCGGCGACCGTTGCCGCGCCGGACGATCTGCGCGCCTGGCTGGTAGCGCAAAACGACGTGGATAAGGGACGCCGGCTCGCCGACCTGATCACCGTGGAAGGCGGCGCCAAGCCGGATTTGACCATCCTGGATTCGCGTCAAACCGTGCCCTGGCAGGGCCATACGGCGCGCTATGCCCTGGCCGAGGTGATGGAGGAGATCGGCGCCCATGGCACGACGCTGATCTTCGTCAATACCCGCTGGCAGGCGGAGCTGATTTTTTCAGAGCTATGGCGGATCAACGAGAACAACCTGCCGATCGCCCTGCATCACGGCTCGCTCGACCGCTCGCAGCGCCGGCGGGTGGAAGCGGCGATGGCGCAAGGCAACCTGAAAGCCGTGGTGGCGACATCGACGCTCGATCTGGGCATCGACTGGGGCGATATCGATCTGGTCATCCATATCGGTGCGCCAAAGGGCGCCAGCCGCCTGGCGCAGCGCATCGGCCGGGCCAATCACCGCATGGACGAGCCGTCAAAAGGGCTGCTGGTGCCGGCCAACCGGTTCGAGGTGCTGGAATGCCGGGCGGCGCTCGATGCCAATTATCTCGGCGCCCAGGATACGCCGGCTCTGAAACCGGGCGGCCTCGACGTTCTCGCCCAGCACATTTTGGGCATGGCGGTGGCCGCGCCGTTCGACGGGCCAGAGCTGCATGGCGAAATCATCACGGCGGAGCCCTATCGCGATCTGGACTGGCAGACCTTCGAGCGGGTTGTCGATTTCGTCGCCACCGGCGGCTATGCGCTCAAAACCTATGAGCGCTACGCCCGCATCGGCAAGCGCAAGGACGGGCTGTGGGCAATTGCCCATCGGCACGTCGCCCAGCAATACCGGCTGAATATCGGCACCATCGTCGAAGCGCCGATGCTCACTGTGCGGCTGGTCAAGCGGCGAAATTCCATTGGCCGCGGCGGCCAGGTGCTCGGCAAGGTGGAAGAGGCTTTTCTGGAGCAGCTTGTCCAGGGCGACACCTTCCAGTTCGCCGGCACCGTGCTGACCTTTGAAGGCATCCGCGAAAACGAGGCCTTTGTCACCCGCTCCGAAAAACGCGACGCCAGCGTGCCGTCCTATGCCGGCGGCAAGTTTGCGCTGACCACCTATCTCGCCGAAGTGGTGCGGGGAATACTTGCCGACCCGCAAAGTTGGTCGAAACTGCCGGCCCAGGTGCGCGACTGGCTGGATCTCCAGCGGCAAAATTCGCGGCTGCCGATGAAGGACGAACTACTCGTGGAAACCTTTCCGCGCAACGACCGCTTCTATCTCGTCGCCTTTCCCTTCGAGGGAAGGCTGGCGCATCAGACGCTCGGCATGCTGCTCACCCGGCGGCTGGAACGGGCGCGGGCGCGCCCGCTCGGGTTCATGGCTTCCGATTATGCGCTCGCCGTGTGGGGCTTGCGCGACATGGGGGCGCTGTTCGAGGCTGGCCAGCCCTCGCTTGCGGCCCTGTTCGATGAGGACATGCTGGGCGACGATCTGGAGGCGTGGCTGGCCGATTCGTACTTGCTGAAACGCACCTTCCGCAACTGCGCCATCATTTCCGGGCTGATCGAACGGCGCCATCCGGGCCAGGAAAAGACCGGCCGGCAGGTCACCGTCTCCAGCGACCTCATCTATGACGTGCTGCGAGCGCACGAACCGGACCATATCCTGTTGCAGGCGACGCGGGCCGACGCCGCCACCGGGCTTCTGGACATCCGCCGGCTCGGCGAAATGCTCTTCCGCATCAAGGGGCGAATCGTGCATCAAAGGCTGACGCGCATCTCGCCCCTGTCGGTGCCGATCATGGCCTCGATCGGCAAGGAGCCGGTCTTCGGCGAAGCGCAGGAGGACATTTTGGCCGACGCCTCGGCCGATCTCGTTGCCGAGGCGATGGGAGAGACAGAAGATGACGCAGCCGGCCTTTTTACCGAACCGGGAAAGCGGCGGGCCGGAAAGCAGCGAACCAGCCATGGCTGAGCTTCGCATGTCCCTTGCCGGCACCGAGATCGCGCTCGATCCGGCCGGCGCCCTGTGGCTGCCGGCAAGCCGGACGATTGTCGTTGCCGATTTACATCTGGAAAAAGCCTCGGCGCTGGCCCGCCGCCGCTTCTTTCTGCCGCCCTATGACAGTGGTGCGACGCTCAGCGCGCTGGCGCGGCTGATCAAGCGGCGCAATCCGGCCAGAATCATTTGCCTGGGCGATTCCTTTCATGACGATGGCGGGGCGGATCGGCTGGGCGACAGTGAAAAGGCCCGGCTCGGCGCGTTGCAGGCAGGGCGCGACTGGCTGTGGATCGCCGGCAATCACGACCCGGCCCTGCCGGCCTCGCTCCCCGGAAAACGGGCCGATGTCATTATCGCCGACGGCCTGACCCTGCGCCACGAACCGCTTGCCGGTGCGGGCCGCGGCGAAGTTGCCGGTCATCTGCATCCCGCCGCCAAGGTGCGCCGCCACGGCCGCTCGGTGCGCCGCCGGGCGTTCGTCAGCGATGGGACAAGGCTGATCCTGCCGGCCTTCGGCGTCCTGACCGGCGGTCTCAACGTCCTGGACAAGGCCTTTGCCAGCCTGTTCGGCGATCAGGCATTGCGCGCCTTCCTGCTCGGCCGGAACCGCATTTACGCCATTGCGCGCTCGGCGCTGCGCCCCGATTGAGCGACCAGTGCGGGGTCCAGATTCTAGCTGCGGCGGAAGATGACGCCGGCGAACCAGCCGATGAACAAGGCCAGGCCGATGGTCATCAGGCCATAGAGCAGACCCTGGGACTTGGCGAATCTGGCGATGCTGTCGCTGATGCCGGTCTTGGCGATTTCCAGGTTCTGGGTCCCGGCTGCCAGCAGCTTTTCCTGGCGGAACAGAAAGACCGTGACCCGGTAGGTGCCGACCGGGATGATGGCGGGAAGGAAAAACGTCGTGCGAAACACGTCCGGCGCCAAAAATTCGACAGCGTCGGGACGTTCGGCGAACAGGCCTTCGCGCGTACGAATATCGATCACCGCGTCGGCAAATTGCCGCGCTTCGGCCGAATAGGCCGAGCGCACGAAGTTGAGATTGGCAAGGCCGAGCTTGTATTGGGCGAGGAGTTCCTCGCTCGCGGCCATCGAAAAGTTTTCGCTCAGATGGACGACATAATAGGATGGCACTTTGAAAAAATCATACGATGCGGCGTTGATCCACAGACCGAATATCCGGTCCTTGCGCCGGGCGACGACTTTGGTTTCCGGCCCATGGACGACAATGGCGATTTCATAATCGGGATCGCCAACGGCAATCGTGGCCTCCCGCACAGCGCCGAAAACGACGATGCGGCTGCCGGTGAAATTGGAGGTGATCTCGATCGCCTCGTCCGATAGCGAGGCGACCAGGCTTTCCGCGACGGCCAGTTGCGGCGCCAGCAAGAATAGAATGACAGTCAAGCGGAGCGCGGCAAGCATCAGTGCCCCCCGACGATGGAATAGAGATTTTCGGGCTCAAGGACGAGCGTCAACAGGAAGCGGACGCCGACGCCGAGCACCAGAATGGCAAGCAGGGCGCGCAATTGCTCGCCGCGCAGTTTCTGGCCCATCTGCGCCCCGAACTGGGCGCCGACCGCGCCGCCGATCATAAGCGTGAAGGCGAGCAGCATATCGACGGTGAAATTCGTCGCCGCATGCATGACGGCGGTGAAAGCGGTGACGAACATGATCTGGAACAGCGAGGTGCCGATGACAACATTGGTCGGAACTTTCAGGAGATAGATCATGGCCGGCACCATGATGAAGCCGCCACCAACGCCCATGATGGAAGCAAGCACGCCGACAAGAGCGCCCAGGAGCAGCACCGGAACGGCGCTGACATAAAGCTTGGAGCGCTTGAAGCGCATCTTGAACGGCAACCGGTGAATCCACAGATGCTGACCCGGTTTGCGCAAGGGTACCGGCGCGCCGGTCTTTCGCGACCGCCCGATGGCGCGCAAGCTCTCCACCAACATCAGCGAACCGATGACGCCCAGGAAAAGCACATAGGCGAGCGCGATGATCAGATCGAGCTGGCCGGCCTCACGAAGAAGCCGGAAAAGCTGGATGCCGAAGATCGAGCCGACAAGACCACCGGCGAGCAACACGGAGCCGAGTTTGATGTCGACCGAATTGCGTCGCAAATGGACAAGGACACCGGAAAAGGAGGAGGCGGCGATCTGGCTTGCTTCCGTGCCGACGGCAACGGCCGGCGGAATGCCGATAAAAATCAGCAGCGGAGTCATCAGGAAACCGCCACCGACGCCGAACATGCCGGATAAAAATCCAACCGCGGCGCCCATCCCCAGAATCGTAAATATGTTGACGGATAATTCCGCAATCGGGAGGTAAAACTGCAAGGCCGCGCTCGTTTCTGGACGGCGTTCTCAGATGGGAGTCTGGAACTTTTATAAGCGCTGGTTTGCGCGTTGTGTCAAATTATCGCGCCGTAATTTGCCATCGGGCGTTTTCAAATCTGGTGGCTTTGAAGCGCATCCACCAGCGAAGCGTCGATCTTGCCGGTTATGGCAAGGCCGGCGGCGGCCTGAAACGCCTCCACGGCCCGGCGCGTTCTGGGACCCATTTTGCCATCAGCGGGACCGGGACGAAAGCCGAGCCGGGCCAATTGGGCCTGGGCTTGCTCGATAAGATCGGGCGAATGGAAGCTCACCTTGCCGGGCGCTTCGGCCACAGGCGCAGCACCCCAGCCGACGTCAGGTTGCGGCGCGACATTGGCTACCGGATCGAGCGGTGTCGGTTTGAAGGCTTCCACTGTGGCGCGCGCTTCGGCCAGAAGCTGGGCCGGCATCGCCCGGGCGATCGCCTCGCGGCGCGCCTTGGCCTGTTCATCACCGGAATGGGCGGCAATGGCAAACCATTTAAAGGCCTCGGCAGAATCCTGCTTAACCCCAAGGCCGCGCGCGTAAAGAATGCCGGCGTTGAACTGGCTGTCGCGGACACCATACCCGGCGGCCTTCTTGAACCAGGTCACGGCGGCGGTGAGATCGGGCTTGCCGACAGCGCCTTCGGCGAACAGGACAGCGAGATTGTGCATCGCCTTGGCGTTGCCTGCCTGTGCGGCGCGGCGATACCATTCTTGTGCGATGCGCGGATTGCGCCGGATCCCAGTGCCTTTCTCATAGATGGAGGCGAGGCGATATTGCGCCGGGGCAAGTCCGCCCTCGGCGGCGCGCTTATACCAGAACACCGCCTGCTTGAAGTCCTGCGCCACTCCCCTGCCATCGGCAAAACGCGTCGCGATCTCAAATTCGGCCGCATGATTGCCGGTAATGGCAGCGATGCGCAGTTTGTCGGGGCCAATCGCGGCCGGAACAAGGCTCAGGTCGATGGCCGCCGCCGGTTCTTCAGCGCCATCGCTGCCTGGCCGTGATATGACGAGGGCAGCCCTGACGCGCGGTTTCTGCTGGAAGGCGGCAGCGGCAGCGCGCGCCTTGTCGACATCGCCGGGCTCCATGACCTTGGCGAGCGCGTCGCGGCGCGAAGCGGCCTGCGAATCGCCAGCGCCGGCGGCCAAATCAAGCCATTTATAGGCCTCGACATAATTCTTATCGACGCCGAGGCCGCGGGCATAGGCAAGGCCGACCTTGAACTGGCTGTCACGGACGCCTTCTTGCGCGCCAGAGAGCAGCGTCTTCAAGTCGGTCCCGGTCAGCGGCGAAGTTGTAAATTCAGAGATTTGGGACTCAGCGCCGGCCGCGCGCGGACGGAACTGATCGGGCTGGACACCGGGATCGGCGAAGGTCACCTCGCTTGTCGGTTCCGCGGCCGCAGGCGCGCTTTCCATTGCAGCAGGCGCCTGGACAATCCCGGCACCAGCATCGCTCGCGGTATCGGCGGCCGCCATTGCCGGCATTGCGGGCGCCGCCGCCACCTGTGGTGTCTCCGGCAATGCCTCTTGCATTCCCTGGGCCATCTGCGGTGCGACGACGCCGTCCCGGCTTTGCAGGAACTGCCAAGCTGCGAAAGCCAACGCGAGAACGAGCGCACCGGCCAGGATGATCTTACGCTGGGCGTTTAGGGCGGACAGGATCCGGATCAGCAGATTATCCGGTTTGTTTTCCTCCGCGTGACGTTCGGCCTCGGCCGCTTCGATCACCGCGGCACGGGCGGCGCGGCGGGCGGCGACGAGGAAATCGTCGACCTTGCCGCCGCTATCGGGATTTTCGGTGAGAATGAACCCGGTTCCGGGCTGGGGATCCCCAATGCTTGCGGCGCTGGTTTGCCCGCTTGCGGCATCGTCCCGCCCTTCGCCAGACATCACCGCCGTGTCTGAACTGGGCGCGCCGTCGAGCTCCGACATCATCGGCCCATCGGTTCCCGGCTCCAGCAAGGCGTCGGGATCGTCGTCATCGTCGAGACCGGGTGTGAAGGATTCCGCTTTGCCGCCGGTGGCGCGCTTGAGGAGTTGACTTGAGGTCAGACGCCCAAGAAAGCCCTGATTGCCTGTGCTTTTCGTTTCGGCGGGTTCGGCCGGGCGCGATGGAACAGCGGCAATGGCGTCATCGGGTTGCGGGGTAACATCGAGCGTACCGGTGAATGCCGGTCCGCTGTCATCGGCATCGGCATCAGGCACGGTTTCCGACGCAGCGTCGGGCATGGTTTCCGACGCAGCGTCGGGCATGGTTTCCGACGCAGCGTCGGGCATGGCATCGGGCAAAGTTGCGGCGCCAGCGTCAAGATCGGCTTCTGGTTCCTGGTCGCCGGCCACGGCCGGCGCACTCGCCTCCGGCTCGGTTGTTTGCGGCGCGCTGATCTCCGGCGCGGCTACGGGCTCTGGTTCAGACGTTCTCGCGGCGTCCATGGTCGCGGCGGCGAGATCGGCATCGGCCACGCTGACGCGCTGCGGCTCAATGCCGCGAATCGCCGCGATCAGCGATGTGGTTTCGCTGCGCTGCTGCTGGGCGGCGACCTCTTGTGCGGCAATATCCTGTTCGATCGATGAGGTGACCGGCGCATCGTCCTCGTCGGTTTCCAGAACCGGTGCGGTCATCGCCGGTTGCGGTTCCGGTTCACCGGCCTGCGGTTCGTCCTGCGCGGCGGCGGCCTCATCGCCGGACCAAGCCGCCGGCTCGGCCATGGAATCGGCCATGGGATCGGGCATCGGGGAGGCGGGGATTTCGGCCTGGCTCGCCATGGCTGCGGAAACGCCGGCCGGGGAATCCTCAACCGCCGGGATTTGCGTCTCCGTCATTTCGGGACCGGCAAGATCGGGTTCGGCATGTTCCGGCGGATCGGATGCAAAGACCATCGCCGGCGCCGGCTCCTGCGGCGCCGCGATCGGCTCGACCGGCTCGGCCGGTTGCATCGCCGCGGGCGCCGGGGTGCCGGTTTCCAGCACCGCCATGCGCCCGGTCACACCGGACAGGACGCCGCCAAGGGCGTTGATCGAATCCTGCGTGCGGCGTTCCGCTTCCACGGCTTCGGAGCGCAGCGCGCCGAGATCTTCCCTGAGCGCGCGGCCGAGTTGCATCAACAGATTGGCGCCCTGGCCATCGCCGAGCGCCTCTTCGGTGGCAAGACCGCCATAGCGGATGGTGTCGTCGAGCGTCGCCTGAATCGCCGTCAGGGTCTGGCTGATCTTGTCGATCGCGGTGTTCTGGCCGGCCGATTGCTCGATCGCCAACAGGATGCGGCCCATCTGGTCTTCCAGATCGCGGGACGTTGCCGGCGTCTCGCTCGGCAGCTTGTCGATACGCTCCGCCAGATCCTTCAGGACCGGCGCAATTTCGCTGTCTTCGCCGTTGGTCGTCGACAGGGAGCGCAATTCGCGCCGCAATGTGGCAATTTCGGAACGCAGATCGGAAATATCCTCAAGCGAGGCCAGTTCGGCGGCGCTTTCCAGCGTCTCGTTGAGCTTGACCATGCGCTCTTGAAGCGCTGCGAAATCCGGCTCCTCGCTACGGTCAAACGCCGATTCCAGCTTCTCCAGGAGAGCGGTGACGCGCGCCACGTCAATGTCGTTGTCACGCTCGGCATTAAGCAGAGCGGTTATTTCGGCCAGTTGCGCGGCAACCGGGTCCTCCCCGTCCTCCTCGCCCGTGTCGATAATCGCTGCGGCCAGTTCGTCGAGCCGGGTCTGGATCGGGTTGAGGTCGGGCATGGCGGCGGGCTGTATGGCATTGATCCGCTCGGCCAGTTGGTCGAGCCGTTCGGTCACCGGCGCCATGTCGATTTGGCTTTGGCCGGGCTGAAATGCGTCGAGCCGGGACGCCAGTTCGTCCAGCCGGCGCAGCAATTCCGGGCCGCCGCTGCGGCGGATTTCAATGCCGATTTCACCAAGCCGGGCCTGCAGGTCGTCGAGGCGCTGCTCAAAGACCCCCATATCGGGACCGCGACCGGTCAGTTCCAGGTCGCGAATCAGTCCGCTCAGACCGTCCAGCTTGCGTTCCAGCGGCACCAGGCCGGCGGCGGCCAGATCAAGCTGGTCGTCAAAGGCTTTGGCAAGGCCATCCAGGCGCTTTTCGATCGCCGCGACCGCACGGTCGGTGGGGCCGCGTAGCCGTGTATCGAGACGGGCGGCAATGTCGGAAAGCCGAACTTCGATCGGCGTAAAGTCGATCTCCTTGTTGCCTTCCCTCTCCATACGGTCCAGCCGTTTCAGCACATCGCCAAGGCGGCGGCTGAGGTCATCGCCCTCGGTGTCCTTGCGAATACTGATATCGGCGAGGGAAAAGGCAATCTTATCAAGCTGGCCTTCCAGCCGGGCGAGGCTGGCGTCGTCCGGCCCCCCTGAAGCTGCGGCATCGACCCGGTCGGCGAGTTCCAGAAGCCGGTTTTCCAGCGCCGTCACGCTGTCTCGCGAGGGCAGTCTTTCGATCTGCGAACGGATCGCCTCGATGCGGTCCCACAGATCTTCCGGCGGGGCAGCGTTTTCGGCAATCCGCTCGATCCTGGCCATGCGCTCCAGAATGTGGGCATAGCCGCGCTCGACGGCATCGAGCGCCGCCGGAGCCAGCTCGAACTGGCTGACCTGCCCGGCGAGGCCGGAAAGGCGTTGTTCGATCGCCTCTAGTGCCGCGGAATCCGGCTCGCCGCGATCCTGGAACGCGGTATGGAGCCGGGCCAACTGGTCGCGAACGGCATTGATCGATTCGGCAATGTCGCCGCGATCGTGGGCAAGATTGTCGACCTGGCGGCCAAGGCGCGACAGATCCTCGCGCACCGCCGATACGTTGTTGGCTTCGGCGACCTCGCGCAGCGCGTCGATGCGCTGTTCGAGCGCCAGAAATTGCCGGCTCATATCGCTGCGGGCAGCCGGTTCGGCGCCATCGGCCGCAGCGGTCGGCATGCCTTTTGAGCGTTCGACGCGCTCACTGAGCGAATCAAGACGCGTCTCAAGCTGGTCGAGCACGCTGAGCGATTCCTGCCGGCTGTGGGATTCCTGCCGGCTTTCTTCGGGCCTAGCGTCACGTCCGGCAGCCGCACGCGTGCCGTATCGGGCCTCCCGGCGCATGTTGCTGCGGGAATCGGGCAGCGCGCCGCGGCGCGGATCGTCGCGGTCTAGGATGTCGTCAAAATCCTCTGTACCGGAAGGGGCCGCGGCAGGCCGCTCATCGACCCGGTATTCAACCCGATCTGGAGCGCGGGCGGGAGCACTACTGCTATCGGCGGCAAGGGGACCGGCCGGTGCCTCCCCGACACGGCGGGCCAGGCTTTCAACCGCGCGCTGCAATTCCTCGGTGGTGACTTCCGGCGGCAACGATTCAAGCCGCTCCATGACGCGCTCCCGGGCAGAGCGCATGCGGGTGCGCAGGCGCTCGCCCGCCACGTCCGCCACGTCCGCCTCGTCCGCTGCCACAGACGCCTCATCGGCCCCAATGCCTTCAGATTCTTCTGCTCCAGGTTCGTGAAAATCGCCAACCGGCTCTTCCGGCCCAAGCTCGGGTTGCGGCGCATCCGAACCAGAGGCCCGAACACCCCATGACGTGCGGCCAGTCATCGCGTCTCCTCGACGAATCAATCCCCAATCAGCCCGATCAATCCGTCCAGCAATTGTGCACGAAACGCCAAGCGTCCCGCAGAAGACCGCCATTATGGTAAAAATGCCGTTAACCGTTTGGCGATTTGCGCCAAATCGCCGCACTTCCGTCGATTTTCTTTTCGGCGGGCTTTTTCGGTTGAAACTACCGTCCGCGTCATTTAAATGACCCGGCGGCCCTCGCGGAGCACCTGCCCGCAACGGGCAAACGAATAAAAAAATCGGGAAAACCGAACACGCTGAGCCAATCAGCGGACCCTCCAACCACAATGGCGGAACCGAATTCGATCCGGACGCCACAGCGGACTGGCTTGTGGCGGGCTACCCGTCACGACAACAGCAAACAAACATGGCGGAACGGAATGACATTTACGATCGGTGACCTGGCGCGCGAATTCGGCGTGACGCTCAGGACCTTGCGGTTCTACGAGGACAGGGGATTGCTCAGTCCGAAACGGCATGGCACGAGCCGAATTTACAATCGGCGCGACCGCGCCCGGCTGAAGCTGGCCCTGATAGGCAAAAAAGTCGGCTTCTCGCTTGCCGAAATCAAGGAAATCCTCGATCTCTACGATCTGAAGGACGGCCAGGCGATACAATTGCGGGTGGCGCTGGAGCGGTTCGAACGCCAGATCGGCGTGCTGAAACAGCAAAAACAGGACGTCGAGCAGGCCATCGAGGAGCTGATGCGGACAATGGATGTGGTCGCCGGCATGCTGAAAGAGCGCGAGGCCGCCGAACAGCGCGCAGCGGCGGAATAAAACAATACACGGCCGCAACCGGCAAAAAGCCGAATCGGCCTTCCCAACCAAAGCCGGTGATATCCCAGACCCGGGAGCGCCGGCTTTTGTTTTTGATTCGCGCAGCGCCTTTCACGGCACGATCCCTGGAGGCTGGGCGATGCCGCCGATGGCCAGCGTCAGCAAGGTTTGACGACCAATTCCGCGATCTGCATTCTGGCTTCGAACCATTGCATGAACAAGGTGGGCCTGTGTGCCCTTGTCCTTTGCGCTTTACTATCACCGCAACTGGCAAGTTCGGCGTTGCCTTGCGCTCTCCCTTTGGGCATCGTCACTTCGCAAACTTGCGCGCCTCACAAGGAAAATTGAAAACTAAGAGGAAGGATCATGTCTAACTACATCCTTGCCTATCACGGTGGAAAAAAGCCCGAGACCCCCGCGGAAGGGGCCAAGAATATGGCGAAATGGAAAGCCTGGGTTGGCGGCCTTGGCGATGCTGTGGTCAACCCCGGCACTCCCTTGGGAAAGTCCAGGATCGTAAGCTCCCTTGGGGTATCGGACGATGGTGGGTCGAATCCCTTGATAGGGTTTTCCATCGTGAAAGCCGACAGCATGGATGCCGCTCTTGCAATGGCGAGGGAATGTCCGCACCTTGAAATCGGCGGCACACTTGAAGTCGCGGAAGTGATGGAAATGAAGTGATGGAAATGGAATCACCCGCATCGCCACCCAGAAAATCCAGAAGGCCAGATTTTGGTCTCCGGTATCAAAAGAGTTGAGAGAGTTGAACGGATTCTGTAACGGAATATCCGGCTCATCCTGCCACCAGGTGCGCCTCGATCCTGCCGACAATCGGCGGTCCGGCTATATATCTAATTGACGTTTACGTAAACGTAATGCGAGGAGATCGGCATGCCGGGCTATACGGCGCCTGTTGAAGATGTCCTGTTCCTGCTCAACGAGGTGCTCGGATTTGAGCGCTACAACAATCTGCCCGGATTTTCCGATGCGACGCCAGACCTGGTCGAGGCCATTCTCGGCGAGGGCGCGAAACTGTGCGAAGAGGTGCTGCAACCGCTGAACCAGAGCGGCGACAGGCAAGGCTGCACCCGTCACAAGGACGGCAGCGTGACGACGCCGAAGGGGTTCGCCCAAGCCTACGACACCTATTGCCAGGCCGGCTGGGTCGGGCTTGCCGCCGATGCCGAATATGGCGGCCAGGGCCTGCCCTATACGCTGGGGGCGGCGATAAACGAATTCGCCTCGGCGGCGAACATGGCATTGTCGATGTATCCCGGCCTCACCCAGGGCGCGATCGCCGCGCTGACCGCCCATGGCGCCGAGGATCTCAAACAGACCTATCTGCCGAAACTGATCTCCGGCCAATGGTCGGGCACGATGAACCTGACGGAGGCCCATTGCGGCACCGATCTCGGCCTGATCAAGACGAAAGCCGTGCCTGAAGAGGGCGGCAGCTATACAATCACCGGCGAGAAAATCTTCATTTCCGCCGGCGAACACGATCTGGCGGAGAATATCATCCATCTGGTGCTGGCCCGCATCGTAGGCGCACCGGAGGGGGTCAAGGGCATCTCGCTTTTCATCGTGCCAAAATTCCTGCCCGATGGCGAGGGCAATCCGGGGACCCGCAACACGGTCTCCTGCGGTTCGATCGAAGAAAAAATGGGCATTCACGGCAATGCCACCTGCGTCATGAACTATGACGGCGCGAGCGGCTGGCTCGTCGGCTCCGAACACCAGGGACTGCCGGCGATGTTCACGATGATGAACGAGGCGCGCCTGAGCGTCGGCATCCAGGGCCTGGCGCAGTCCGATGTCGCCTATCAGAACGCCGTCGCCTATGCCCGCGAAAGATTGCAAGGCCGGGCGCTCACCGGCCCCAGGAACCGGGACGGCGATGCCGATCCGATTATCGTCCATCCGGATGTGCGGCGCAGTTTGATGAATATCCGCGCCTTCAACGAGGCGGCGCGGGCGCTGGTTCTGTGGACGGCGCTGCGGGGCGATGTCGCCCATCGCAGCGAGGACGACGCCGAACGGCAAAGCGCCGACGATCACATGGGCCTGATGACGCCGATCATCAAAGGCGTTCTGACCGATACCGGCTTTGCCAACACCGTCGCCGCGCAGCAGATCTATGGCGGCCACGGCTATATCGCCGAATCGGGCATGGAGCAGTTCGTCCGCGATGCCCGAATATCCATGATCTATGAAGGCACCAGCGGCATCCAGGCGCTCGACCTTGTCGGCCGCAAACTGCCCAGGAACGGCGGCCGGGCGGTGATGGCCTTTTTCAAGGAGGTTGAGGATTTCCTCAAGGAAAACAATGGCGAAGAAGCGCTGACGCCCTACCTGGAACCGCTAGAGCAAGGTCTCGGCGATTTACAGAATGCAACCATGTGGTTCATGCAGAACGCCATGACCAAGCCGGACAATGCCGGCGCCGGTTCGACCGATTACATGCATCTCTTCGGGCTTGTCGCGCTCGGCTATATGTGGGCGCGTATCGCCAGGGTGGCGAATGCGCGGCTCGCCAACGGCGCTGAGGGACGCGATGACTTCTACAAGACAAAGCTCACGCTGGGGCGCTACTGGATGGAACGAATCATGCCGGAAACCGGCGCCCACCTGGCGCGCATTTCCAGCGGCGCCGATACAATGATGAGCCTGCCGGCCGAGGCGTTCTGAAGCGGGTCTGGGTGTAATTTCGGGGAGTGTTATCATGGCCGGCCGACAACAGACCTGACGCGCTGCAAGCCATACCGGAAGGAAGAGGTTTATGCCTGACGCTTTTATCTACGATCATGTGCGCACGCCGCGCGGCCGCGGCAAGAAGGACGGCGCGCTGCACGAAGTGCCGAGCGTGCGCCTGGCGGCAGCGGCGCTGGAAGCGCTGCGGGCGCGCAACGGGCTGGATACAAAGCTTGTCGACGACGTCGTGCTCGGCTGCGTCGATCCGGTCGGCGAGGCCGGCGGCAATATCGCCCGGGCCGCCGTATTCGCCGCCGAATATGGCCATCACGTGCCGGGCATGCAGATCAACCGGTTCTGCGCTTCGGGACTCGATGCCGTCAATATGGGCGCCGCGCAGGTTATGACCGGCCATCACGATCTGGTCGTATCGGGCGGCGTTGAATCGATGTCGCGCGTCGGCATCGGCGTTTCGGGCGGCGCCTGGCCGGTCGATCCGCAGATCGCGCTGCCGTCCTATTTTCTGCCGCAGGGCGTCTCAGCCGACCTGATCGCCACGAAATACGGCTTTTCGCGCAACGATTGTGATGCTTATGCGGTAGAATCGCAGCGTCGCACGGCGCGCTCGTGGAACGAGGGCCGCTTCGCCAATTCGGTGGTGCCGGTCGCCGACGTCAACGGCATCGTCATTCTTGACAGGGACGAGCATCCGCGCCCCGACACCAACATGCAGTCGCTGGGGGCGCTCAACGCCTCGTTCGAGATCCTGGGCGAGATGGGCGGTTTCGACGCCGTCGCCATCCAGGCGCATCCGGAGATCGAGGCGATAAACCACGTCCACCATGCCGGCAATTCGTCAGGCATCGTCGATGGCGCGGCGGCCGTTCTGGTCGGCAACAAACGCGGCGGCCGGGCCGCCGGGCTGACGGCGCGCGCCAAAATCCGGGCCTTCGCCAATATCGGTTCGGAACCGGCGCTGATGCTGACCGGGCCGGTCGATGTGACCGAAAAGCTGCTCAAGCGGTCGCGGATGACCCTTGCCGATATCGACCTGATCGAAATCAACGAAGCCTTTGCCTCTGTTGTCCTGCGCTACATGCAGGCCTTCGATCTCGACCCGGAAATCGTCAACGTCAATGGCGGGGCGATCGCCATGGGCCATCCGCTCGGCGCTACCGGCGCGATGATCCTGGGCACGGTGCTCGACGAACTGGAGCGGCGCGATCTTTCTACCGCGCTGATCACCTTGTGCATCGGCGCCGGCATGGGCACGGCGACCATAATTGAGCGGGTGTGAGCGATGCCGAAAATCGAACTCCACACACTTCGCGAGATCAACGCCTGCGGGTATCCGGCCCCCTTCAATGAAATCGCCAAAGGCCGCTTCCGCAAACGGCTGGGCGATGCCGGCGGCCTCAGCCAGTTCGGCGTCAACCTCACCCGGCTGGAACCGGGTTCGGCCTCGGCCCAGCGGCATTGGCATGAAAGCGAAGACGAGTTCGTCTTCATCGTCTCCGGGCAGGTCGTGCTGATCGAGGACGAGGGCGAAACATTGTTCAAGGCCGGCGACGCAGCCGCCTTCAAGGCCGGCGTTCAGAACGGTCATCACCTGGTCAACCAATCCGATCGTGACGTGCTCTATCTGGAGGTCGGCACCCGTGCGCTTCAGGAAAGGGGCGACTACCCCGATATCGACATGCGGTTTGAAAGCCGCAACGGCGTCGTCCGCTTCCTGCACAAGGACGGCACGCCGTATTCCACAAACTGAACCGCCTCAAACCCTGCCGGAGCCACTCATGGCCTATGAGAATTTCACGCTTGAAACCGACGCCGATGGCATTGCCGTCTTCACCTGGGACATGCCGGAGCGCTCCATGAACGTCATCACAGCCAAGGTGATGGACGAGTTCGAGGCGTTGATCGAGGCGGTTGCCGGCGACGCGGCGATCACCGGCGCCATCCTCATATCGGGCAAGGCGGCGTTTTCCGGCGGCGCCGACCTGACCATGCTGGAAGAGCGTTTCAACGCCTTTCACGCGGCCAGAGACAAGGACCGGCAAGCGGCGACAAAACAGCTTTTTGAGCAATCGCGGCGGCTGTCGCTGATTTACCGAAAGCTGGAAACTTGCGGCAAGCCGTTCGTTGCGGCGATCAACGGCACCTGCATGGGCGGCGCCTTTGAACTGGCGCTGGCCTGCCATGGCCGCATTGCCGCTTCGGGCGATTATCGCATGGGCCTGCCGGAGGTGAAGGTCGGCCTGTTTCCCGGCGCCGGCGGCACCATCCGCGTGATGCGCATGGTGGAACCGCAGGCCGCCCTGCAGATGCTGCTCACCGGCCAGGCGCTCAAACCGGAGCGGGCAAAGGCGATGGGCCTGATCGATCAGGTGGTGGCGCCCGAAGCGCTGCTCGACACCGCGAAAAAGATGCTGGCCGAGGGCATCGATCCGGTAAAACCCTGGGACAGGAAAGACTACAAGCTGCAAGGCGCGCAGAACATCCATTCCCCGGCCGGCTATCAGCTATGGCCGGCGGCGAACGCGCTTTATCGCAAGAAGACCTATGACAATTATCCCGGCGCCCGCGCCATCATGCAGGTCGCCTTTGAGGGCCTGCAACTACCGATGGATCTCGCCTTGCAGGTGGAGAGCCGGTATTTCGCCAAGGTGCTGCAAAGCCCGCAAGCCGGCGCGATGATCCGCTCGCTGTTCGTCTCCATGCAGGCGCTCAACAAGGGCGCCCGCCGCCCGGCCGGCGTGGCGGACACAGAGTTTAAAAAGATCGGCGTGCTCGGCGCCGGATTCATGGGCGCCGGCATCGCCTACGTCACCGCCAAGGCCGGCCTCGATGTCGTGCTGATCGACCGCGACATGGAACTTTCGGAAAAAGGCAAGGCGCACTCCGAAGACCTCGTCAAAAAGGGTGTCGGCAAGGGCCGGATGACGCAAGCAGAGGGCGATGCGTTGCTCTCGCATATCCAACCCTCCACCGATTTTGCCGATCTGAAAGGCTGCGACCTGGTTATCGAAGCGGTGTTCGAGGACCGCGGCGTCAAGGCCGAGGTGACCGCAAAAGCCATGGCGCATCTGGGCCGCTCGGCGATCTTTGCCTCCAACACCTCGACGCTGCCGATCACCTCGCTGGCCAAGACCTACAGGAATCCGGCCGATTTCATCGGCGTGCATTTCTTTTCACCCGTCGACAGGATGATGCTGGTCGAGGTGATCCTTGGCAAAAAAACCGGCGACAGAGCGCTCGCCGTGGCGCTCGATTATGTCCGGGCGATCAAGAAGACGCCGATCGTCGTCAATGACAGCCGTGGGTTCTACGCCAATCGCTGCGTCACCGCCTATCTGCTGGAAGGCCATAAAATGCTGTTGGAGGGCGTGCCGGCGGCGATGATCGAGAATGCCGCGAGAATGGCCGGCATGCCGGTCGGGCCGCTATCGCTGAATGACGAGGTCGGCGTCGATCTGGTCTGGAAGATCCTCAAGGCGGCGGAGGCGGATCTGGGGGAAAAGGCTATCGATCCGGGGCAAAAAGCGCTTCTGGAGGAACTGGTGGTCAGGCACGAACGCCTCGGCCGCAAGAACGGCAAGGGGTTTTATGATTATGAGGGCCGCAACAAACGCTTGTGGCCCGGCCTTGAGAAAATCGCGCCGCCGGGAAACGCCGATCATTTCAATGTCGAGGAATTGCAACACCGGTTCCTCGTCGTGCAGGCGCTGGAAGCGGCGCGCACGGTGGCTGAAGGCGTCATCACCGATCCGCGCGAAGCCGATGTCGGCTCCATTCTCGGCTTCGGTTTCGCCCCCTGGTCCGGCGGCACGCTGTCCTATATCGACGGCATGGGGGCCGCCGCCTTTATCGATCTCGCCAAGCGGCTTGCCCGCAAGCATGGCCGGCGCTTTAATCCCAACAAGCTGCTCAGGGACATGGCGGCGGACGGCGAGACCTTCTATGGCCGGTTCGCGTCGGATCGCGCCAAGGAGAAGGCGGCGGCCTGACCGCCCTTCAAATCGCCGTTATCGGGCAATCCAGCGGTTTTCCGCCGGACGCCCATTTGTTATGGCAATGCCCAACCTCACCACCGCGCTTCTGTTCGCGCCAATTTTAGGAAAAGCCCATGCCGACGATCGATTATTTCTTCACCCTGGCCTCGCCCTATGTCTATCTCGGGCACCGAGCGTTTCTCGATGTGGCCAGCGGGCATGACGCCGAGGTGCGCTTCCGGCCCGTTGCCCTGATAGGCCTTTGGGAACATTCCGGCGCAGTGCCGCTGCCGCAACGGCCGCAATCGCGGCAGGATTACCGGCTGATCGAATTGCAGCGCTGGCGGGAAAAGCGTGGGCTTGCCCTCAACCTTCACCCCAAACATTTTCCGACCAATCCAGCGCTTGCCGACCGCAGCGTCATCGCACTGGTGGAGGCGGGCGCCGACCCGGCCAATTTTGCCGGGGCCGTGCAAAAGGCCTTGTGGGCGCAAGACAAGGACATTGCCGATGCCGGTGTGCTGGCCGGATTGCTTGAGCAAGCCGGTCATGTCGCCGGGGCGATCCTGAAGGCGGCGCAAAGCGATACGGTCGCGGCAATCCATCAGGCCAACACCGAGGCGGCGGTGGCGTTCGGCGTTGTCGGCGCGCCGGGCTATGTGCTGAACGGCGAACCGTTCTGGGGCCAGGACCGGATCGAGCTTCTGGCCGAAGCGCTGGCTTCCGGCCGCGCGCCTTATACCGCCGCCTGAAGGCATTTTTAATCAAGTTTGAAACAGGTTTGTCATTTTCCGCGGAAAGGATTATATTCCTGTCGTGATCCGGCCAGGCGGACCGGGCGCGACCATTGATGAAGACCAATCGTGCAGACCAATTGTGAAGAAAAATCATGTTGAACCATGAGACGATCTGGGCGGCGATCGATTCCCTGGCCGAACGCAATGGTTTGACCCCCTCGGCCCTGGCGCGCAAGGCCGGGCTCGATCCGACGGCCTTCAATCCATCCAAACGCCGCTCCGCCGATGGCCGTGCGCGCTGGCCCTCGACCGAATCGCTCGCCAAGGTGCTGGATGCGACCGGGGCGTCGCTGGAGGAGTTCACCGCCGCCGTCAACAACCCGCTGTCGCGGCTCGTGCCACCGGGCGCGCCGGTCAAGGGGGGCAAGGCAGGTCTGACGGGCACGGATTTTTCGCAGGCCCGGCAGGTTCCGCTGCTCGGCTTCGCCCAGGCCGGCGCCGGCGGCTTTTTCGAAGATGGCGGCTATCCGACCGGCAGCGGATGGGACGAGATCGACCTTCCCGCCCTTGAGGAAGACGGTTCCTATGCGCTGGAAGTGCAGGGCGATTCCATGCTGCCGCTCTATCGCGACGGCGATCTTATCATCGTCTCGCCGGCCGAGCGGATCCGCAAGGGCGACCGGATCGTCGTCAAGACAACCGATGGCGAGGTCATGGCCAAAATCCTGAAGCGGCGCACCGCCTCGCAGGTCGAACTGATGTCGCTCAACCGCGACCATGACGACCGCGTGCTGGCGCTTACCCAAATCGAATGGATGGCGCGGATCGTCTGGGCCAGCCAGTAGGCGGCGTTTTGCATCGCCCGCCGGCCTTTCAGGCGGCAAGCTCGCCGGCTAGCGCCCTGGCAATCAGCGCCCGGGTTTCTCCAACGCCATAAAGCGCCACGAAGGAGCCGAAGCGCGGTCCCTGGTCCTGGCCGAGCAACACCTGATAGAGCGCCTTGAACCAGTCGCGCAGATTTTCAAAATCATGCGCCTTGCCGACGGCATAGACCTCGTTCTGGATGGTTTCAGCCTCGGCCCCGTCCGGCAAAGCAGCGAGGCGCTGGTCCAAATCGGCAAACGCGGTGCGCTCCTTCTCGCTCGGCAAGCGAAAGGTTTTCGCCGGACGGACGAAGTCGTGATAATAGCGGATTGCGTAGCCGACCAGTTCGTCGAGCTTGGCGTTGTTCTGGGCCGTGGCGCCGGGTATGTAGCGGGAAATAAAGCCCCACAACACGTCACGATCCTCAGCATTGGATACGCTGACCAGATTGAGCAGCATGGCAAACGAGATCGGCAGATCGTGTTCGGGCGGCGCCCCGGCATGGATGTGCCAGAGCGGATTGGACAGGCGCTGCTCCAGGGACTGTCCGGCATAGTTGGACAAATGGGTGAAATAGTCGTCGACGGCGCGCGGTATGACGTCGAAAAACAGCCGCTTGGCCGATTTCGGCTTGCCGAACATATACAGCGCCAGGCTTTCCGGTGAGGCATAGGCAAGCCATTCATCGATGGTCAGGCCGTTGCCCTTCGATTTGGAGATTTTCTGGCCGCCCTCATCGAGGAACAATTCGTAGCTGAAGCCGTCCGGCGGCGTGCCACCGAGCGCCCGGCAGATGCGCGAGGACAGATGTACCGACTCAATCAGGTCCTTGCCGGCCATTTCATAATCGACGTTGAGCGCCGTCCAGCGCAACGCCCAATCGGCCTTCCACTGGCATTTGACGCGCCCGCCAGTGACCGGAATCGTCACGCTCTCGCCGGTGTCCGGGTCTTCATAGGTGATGGTGCCGGCGGCAAGGTCGCGGCTGGTTATCGGCACCTGCAAAACCTTGCCGGTGCGCGGACAGAGCGGCAGGAACGGCGAATAGGTCGCCCGCCGCTCCGCCCCGAGCGTCGGCAAAATAATCTCCATGACCTCGTCATAGACGGCGAGCATCTTCAGAAGCGTCTCGTCGAAGCGCCCGGATTGGTAGGTTTGCGTGGCGCTGACAAATTCATACTCAAAGCCGAAGCGGTCGAGAAAGACGCGCAGGCGGGCATTGTTGGCGGCGCCGAAGGAGCCTTCCGGACTGCCGAAGGGATCGGGGACCCTGGTCAAGGGCATGCCGAGATAATCGGCCATCCTGGCCTGACCCGGGACATTGTCAGGCACATTGCCGGGCACCTTGCGCAGCCCGTCCATGTCGTCGGAAAAGCAGATCAGCTTCGTCGGCACGCCGTCGCGGGTCAGGATGCGGAACGCCATGCGGACCATGGAGGTGCGGGCCACCTCGGCGAAGGTGCCGATATGGGGCAAGCCGGACGGGCCGTAGCCGGTCTCAAACAGCATTTCTCCGTCAAAATCACCGCGCTCCATGCGCTTGACGAGCTTGCGCGCTTCTTCAAACGGCCAGGCCTTGGCAATTCCGGCGGCCGCGACCAGATCTTCGGGGATCTCGTCGGGAAAACGTGCCGGGGCCATAACGCCGGCGGGCTCTGATAGGGGCGTGTCGGTCATCGAAGGGCGTACTCTGTCTGGCCGGGCTCTTGCCCGGCGGATTTGGCGCGGACCCTAGGCAGGCGCGGCGCGGGCGTCAACGCGGATGGCCGGCAACGGCGACGATGACCCTTGCCGTTGAAGAAGCCCGGTTCTAGGGTCTGGAAATATCACAATTCCGGCCCGAAAGGCACGTCCATGACCTCGCCCGTTACGCCACATGATGCGCTTATCTATGTCATGGTGACCATGTCGGCCGTCGATTCCACCATGACCGACAGCGAACTCAAGAAAATCGGCGACATCGTCCAGACACTGCCGGTGTTTGAGGGCTATGACCGCGAGACGCTGATCGCCACCTCACGGGCGGCGAGCAAAATCCTGTCGGATGAAGACGGGCTCGACACGCTGCTCGGCATCGTCGCCGAGGCGCTGCCGCGCAAGCTCCACGATACCGCCTATGCGCTGGCGGTCGAGGTCGCAGCGGTCGATCTGAGCGTGGCGCAGGAGGAACTGCGCTTTCTGCAGATCCTGCGTGACGGGCTCAATCTCGACAAATTGACCGTCGCGGCGCTGGAACGTTCGGCGACAGCGCGCTACCGGACGCTTTGACGGCAAGCCGGGAAGCGGCAATCTCCTGATTTTACGATCAGCACTGGCCGGCCGGACCGGCGAACCCTATCTGATGGCGATGGATACTCTGCCGTTTTCCGAAACAACGATCCGGCTCGTCGCGTTTCTCGGCATTTTCGCCACCATGGCGGTGCTGGAACTGAGCGTGCCGCGGCGCCAGGCAAACGCCCTTAAGGGGGCGCGCTGGCGCACGAACCTTGCCATGGTGATCGTCGATTCCCTCGTCTTGCGGGTGATCTTTCCAATGGCCGCGGTCGGCACTGCGATCTGGGCGGAGCAGCGCGGCTACGGCCTGTTCAACGTCTTCAATACGCCGGGCCCGCTCGCCGGAACCATCGCCTTTCTCGTCCTGGATTTCGCCGTCTGGCTGGAGCATTTCGCTTCGCACAAGATCCCGATCCTGTGGCGCATCCACCGCATGCATCATTCCGATATCGATATCGACCTCACCACGGCGCTGCGCTTCCATCCGCTGGAGATCATTTTATCGATGGTCTGGAAGGCCGGCATCGTCATCGCGCTCGGCGCGCCGGTGCTGGCCGTGCTGGCGTTCGAGATCGTGCTCAACGGCGCCGCCATGTTCAACCATTCCAACGTCAAGCTGCCGCTGGCCGCCGACAAGGCGCTGCGCTGGCTGATCGTCACGCCGGACATGCACCGCATCCACCATTCCATCCGCTATCACGAGATGGACACCAATTACGGCTTCAATTTCGCCTTCTGGGACCGGCTGTTCGGCACCTATACGCTCGATCCGCAAGACGGCCATACGGGCATGACGATCGGCCTGCCGGACCACCAGAACACCGCGCCGACCGGCCTCATCTGGTCGCTTATCCTGCCGTTCCGGCGGCTCCAGGACAATGTTGACCTCAATACAGACTGATCGGGAAATAGCGCAGATAGAGTTCCTCGTATTTGCCCGAGCGATAGACCTCGCGCAGGGCATAATCGAGCACCTTCTTGAGCCGGCGATCGCTTTGGCGCACGGCAATCGACAGGCCGGGACCGAAATAGCGATCATCGAGAAACGGCCCGCCGGAAAAGACGCAGCAATTGCCCGACCTCTCGCCGTGCAACCAGAAGGCGGTGCGCAGCGCATCGCCGAATACCGCAACGATGCGGCCCCGGTTGAGTTCACCGAGCGCGGCGGCGAGCGAGGGATAACAGGCGATGCGCCAATGGGAGAAAAACCGGCCTAAAAACGCGCCATGAGCAGAGCCGCAGACCGTACCGAGGAAATTGCCGCTAAAAGATTCCTGCGGATCGAAGGCAGCGCCACGCCGGGTCACGAAGCGGGCCGGAAACTTCATATAGGGGCTGGTGACGATGACATCGGGACCGGCTTCGGCGGCGCGCAGGCCGGCGATCACGGCATCGCCCTCGCCCTTGATGAGGGTCTGGTAAAGCGTATCGAACGGGCGGAACTGCAACGCGCAATCGACTTTGAGGACTTCGCAGAGCGCATCGATGAGATCAATATCGAAGCCGATCAGGACGCCGCGGCGGTCGCGGAAACTGAAGGGTGGGAAATCCTCGGTGGTCAAAAACCGGATACCGCCGATCTCGCGCGGATCGGGGCGCTCCATGCGCGCCCGCGGGTCCCAGAAATTGGGAACGACCAGCGGTTCGGGCTGCTTGCCGAAACCCTGCGCCACGGCCGGGACCGATAGCATGGGGATCGCGGCCACAAGCAAAGCCGTCGCCATGAGCTCCCTGGCCACCTGCGGCCAAAGCGTGTGCGCCAATTCAACCTTCAACCGGACCGGCATCATGGGTTAAGGCTTAGCTGCAGATTCAACCAAGCGCCATAGGCGGTGCTTTCAAGGATGTTTCAGCGAGGGAATTGGCGTGCTCGACGGCAAGGTGAGAGAACTCATCGACCCGGCGCTGGACCGGATGGGCAAGGTGCTCGCGGCGCGCGGCATCAGCGCCAATTGCGTCACCGGCGCCGGTCTTGCGATCGGCCTGGCGGCAGCGCTTGCCATCGCCTTTGAAGCTTATCTCACCGGCCTTGTCGTGCTTTTGATCTCGCGCCTTGCCGACGGCCTCGACGGCGCGGTGGCCCGCCACAGCCAAAAAACCGACCTTGGCGGCTATCTCGATATCGTCTCGGATTTTATTTTTTACGGCGCCATCCCGCTCGGCTTCGTTTTCGCCGACCCGGCGGCCAATGCCGTTGCCGGGGCGGTGCTGATCTTCAGCTTCTATGTCAATGGCTCCAGTTTTCTCGCCTTTGCGATCATGGCGGAAAAACAGGGATTGACCACGCAAACGCGCGGGTCGAAGTCGCTGTATTTCACCACCGGCCTGGCGGAAGCGACAGAGACCATCGCCGTATTTTGCGCCTTCTGCCTGTTTCCGACCGCTTTTGCGCCGATCGCAACTGTCTTTGCCGCAATCTGTTTCGTCACCGCCGGCGCGCGGGTGCTCTTGGCGATCAGAACATTCAGCTAGGAGACAGCGCGGATCGTGGCGGACTGGCTGGCGGAGAGCGCGGACAGGATATCCTCGCTCAAATCCTCGACATCCTCCAGACCAACCGACAGGCGGATATGACCGTCGCCGATGCCCAGTTCGGCCCGTTCTTCTTCCGAAAGGCGCTGGTGGGTGGTCGTCGCCGGATGGGTGACCAGCGAGCGGGCATCGCCAAGATTGTTGGAGATCAGCACCACTTCAAGGGCATTGGTGAAGCGGAAGGCGGCGTCCTTGCCGCCGGTGATCGCAAAGGCGATCATGGTGCCGCCCGATTGCATCTGCCGGCGCGCCAGTTCGATTTGCGGATGGTCGTCGCGGCCAGGATAATACACCCGGGCGATCGCCGGATGTTCGCCGATGCGGTCGGCCAGAATGGCGGCGGTCTCAGCCTGGCGGGCGACCCTTATCTCCAGCGTCTCCAGAGACTTCAACAGCACCCAGGCGTTGAACGGGCTCATCGAGGGGCCGACATGCTTCATATACGGGGCGAGCTTGTCCTCCACCCATTCTTCATCGGAGAGCACTACGCCGCCCAGGCACCTCCCCTGGCCGTCAATATGCTTGGTGGCGGAATAGACGACAATATGGGCGCCGAGCTCCAGCGGCCTCTGGTAAAGGGGCGTTGCGAAGACATTGTCGACGATAAGCCGGGCGCCGACGTCGCGGGCGATTTGCGCGACCGCGGCGATGTCGATCAGTTCCAGATTGGGATTGGACGGGCTTTCCAGAAAGAAGGCGCGGGTCTCAGGCCGCACGGCGGCGCGCCAGGCGTCAAGATCGGTGCCGTCGACGAGGGTGGAGTTGATGCCGAGGCGCGGCAGGAAGTTGGCGATGACATAGTCGCAGGAGCCGAACAGGGCGCGCGAGGAGACGACATGATCGCCGCCGTTGACGTCGCAAAGCAGCGAAGCGGTAACGGCGGCCATGCCGCTGGCCGTGGCGCGGGCCGCCTCGGCCCCTTCCAGAGCGCACATGCGTTCCTCGAACATGGCGACGGTCGGGTTGGCGTAGCGCGAATAGATGAAACCGGGATCGTCGCCCTTGAAGCGCGCCTCGGCAGCCTCGGCGCTGTCGTAGACGAAGCTCTGGGTCAAAAAAATCGCTTCGGAGGTTTCTCCGAATTGCGAGCGAACGGTGCCGCTATGGATCATCTGCGTGGCGGGGCGGCGGCGTTTGGGCGCATCGGCCATGATTTTGTCTCCAACAAAAAACCCGGCCGCGCTGCAATGCCGGGCCGGGGTTCCAGGTCGGGGACCTAGTTACGGCCTTTTAGCATTTTCGCGGCGGCGCGGAACTCGCGCTGCACACGTGGCTGCAAGCCGACCGGCTCAAATCACCACGGGATAAGGGTCTGACTTACCGGCTTGCGGCCTTGGCGTCAATTCCGCGATCGGCTAACGCTGACGATCAATAGGATCGAAGGGTGATCGCATTGAGCGGAGCGAAACAAGGAATCCTGCCGGATCGGCACATTCGCGCTCTGGCCGATGCCGGGCAGTTGCGCCTTGCCGAACCGTTCGTGGAAACACAGGTCCAGCCCGCCAGCCTCGACCTCAGGCTGGGCAACCGCGCCTTGCGGGTGCGCGCCAGCTTTCTGCCCGGTCCCGACCATAAAGTCGCCGACCGGCTCGCCGATCTCGCCCTGCATGAGATCGATCTTCGCGAGGGCGCCGTGCTGGAGACGGGCTGCGTCTATATCGTGCCGCTGCTGGAATCCTTGGCGCTGCCCGAACACATCTCCGCCAGCACCAACCCGAAAAGCTCGACCGGCCGGCTCGATGTGTTCACGCGGGTCATCACCGACCGGACGCGATCCTTCGACCAGGCGCCGGCCGGTTATCACGGGCCGCTCTATCTGGAAATCAGCCCGCGCACCTTTCCGATCATCGTCAGGCGCGGCTCGCGGCTGTCGCAGATCCGCTTCCGCACCGGCGATGGGCGGCTCGACGATGCGGCGCTCGCCGATCTGCATGCGAGGGAGACGCTGGCGACGGGCCAAGCCCGCTTCATCGACGGGCTGGCCTTGTCGATCGACCTGGAAGGGGGCGACGACGGCCTTGTCGGCTATCGCGCCAAGCGCCACACCGGCGTCATCGACCTGGACAGGCCGGGCGCCTATGAGATTCTGGATTTCTGGGAACCGATCCACCGCCGCGGCGCGCCGGAGATCGTGCTCGATCCGGATCAGTTCTATATCCTGGCGAGCCGCGAGGCGGTGCATGTGCCGCCGGCCTATGCCGCCGAAATGGTGCCGTTCGATCCCCTCGTCGGCGAATTCCGGGTGCATTACGCCGGCTTTTTCGATCCCGGCTTCGGCCATGACGATGCGGGCGGGCATGGCAGCCGGGCGGTGCTGGAAGTGCGCAGCCACGAAGTGCCATTCATTCTCGGCCACGGCCAGACCATCGGCCGGCTGGTCTATGAAAAAATGACCGCGGTGCCCGAACACATCTATGGCGCCGATCTGAAATCGCATTACCAGGCGCAGGGCCTGAAACTGTCGAAACACTTCAAGGCGGGTTGAGCGGGGCGGCGCTTTTGCGGAACGCAATCCGTTTGCTTGAACCAAACCGGCGCTATATCCTTATTCCGGCACGATCATTGTGTAAGCCGGTTTGCGGTTTTCACGGGTCCTGCCTTGGCGGGCGTAGTTCAGTGGTAGAACGTCAGCTTCCCAAGCTGAATGTCGTCGGTTCGATCCCGATCGCCCGCTCCAAT
>SMVA01266102.1_pt1 | contig 27198 bp, 26 predicted proteins | sample 2456451 | NCBI WGS metagenome assembly SMVA01 (sample SAMN11095933, study PRJNA526329) | marine sediment metagenome | biome: Marine sediment; feature: Surficial sediment; material: Deep marine sediment; isolation source: Hadal surficial sediment | place: Pacific Ocean | collected 2014-05 | depth... | reverse complement strand
TCTTCGAGACACTCTACAAAGAGGTCAGATGCTTTCATTTTCTCGCTTCCTAAAACGAACTGTTACCGTACCCAGTCGAGCGTTTCGTTCAATGCCGTTTCGAACCGGGTGAAAAGCTCGTCCACCTGATCCGCATTGATAATCAACGGCGGACAGAATGCCAACGTGTCACCCAGCGCTCGCAGAATGACACCGTTAGCCTCGCACCGACCCATTAAATACGCCCCAACACCCTTTTTCGCATCAAAGGACGTTTTGGTCTTCTTGTCAGCAACCAATTCGACAGCACCAATCAGCCCCACGCCACGGGTGTCACCCACGAGGGGATGGGTGGCAAATCCGCGCAAGCGTTCCTGGAAAAGCTCGCCAACAGTTGCCGCATGCTCGAAAATGTTACGCTCTTCCATGAGTTCCACATTTCTAAGCGCAACGGCTGCACAAACGGGATGTCCGGAATAGGTGAACCCGTGACCAAACGTGCCAATCTCACCACTGGCTTCAATAAAGGGTTCGTACATGAATTCTGGAATCAATACGGCACTCAACGGCAGATACGCAGAGGAAATCGCCTTAGCCAGACTCATGGTGGTCGGGTCGATATCGAAGGTTTCGGCACCGAACGCGCGACCCGTACGACCGAAACCGCAGATCACTTCGTCATCGATGAAGAAGATGTCGTATTTTTTCAGCAACGCCTGCACTTTCTGAAAGTAGCCGGGCGGCGGAACGATGACCCCACCGGCGCCCATAACCGGTTCGGCGATGAACGCCGCGATGGTTTCGGGACCTTCGCGAACAATGAGTTGCTCCAGATTACCGACAATCCGGTCGACGAAATCCTGTTCGGTTTCCGCATCATTTGCCTCGCGATAGTAGTACGGGCAATCCGTATGCAGGACCTGAGGAATAGGTAGATCAAAGTGCTTGTGAAAAGGCGGTAAGCCGGTAAGCGAACCGGAAGCAATCGTCACACCGTGATAACCCCGAGTGCGACTGATGATCTTTTTCTTTTCGGGGCGACCAATGGCATTGTTGTAGTACCACATGAGCTTGATCTGGGTATCGTTCGCATCGCTTCCCGACAGCCCGAAAAACACCCGGCCAGCATTAAAAGGCACCATGGCTTTCAGTTTTTCCGCGAGCAGAATGCTCGGTTCGTTGGTTTTGCCACCGAAAAGCTGTGAATAGCTGAGCTGCTTGAGTTGTTTTGTCGCGGCTTCCACCAGTTCGCGTTCGCCGTATCCCAACGCGGTACACCACAGCCCCGACATGCCTTCAATATATTGTTTACCCTGATTATCCCACAGGTAAACGCCCTCGGCGCGTACGTGTACCACGGGGCCTACTTCGTGGTGCTGTTTCAAGTTCGTGGTGGGATGAAGCAGGTGCTCGAGATCCTTGGCTTCCAGGGAGTCCGGCGGAAATTGGTTATGCAGCAGATCTGCCATGATACGTACCCGTGACTTGAAGTTCGACAACACGAGGATAAGCTCGCGAGGTTTGGGACGCTACCGGCGTCCTGGCTAAATAACCTTCAGTGATCTATGCGGAGATTTTCTCCGGATCGTCAGGCCGCACAGCGAATGGGTACCACGTCCATGCCCAGTGCCGTGGCAACCGAGCCGTGGCGTATCTTGCCCTGGTGTACGTTGAGGCCCTCGGCAAAGTGCCGGTTAGCCGCAAACGCACCTTGCCAACCCAGATCCGCTAACGCCCGCACGTAAGGCAGCGTTACGTTGTTCAGAGCGATCGTCGACGTGCGTGCAACCGCACCGGGCATGTTGGTCACACAGTAGTGAACCACGCCCTCTTCCATATAGGTGGGTGCGTCGTGAGTTGTTGGTCGACTGGTTTCAAAGCAACCGCCCTGATCGATGGAAATGTCAACCATGGCGGCACCGTCGAGCATGGCCCTGACCATTTCCCGGCTCACGAGCTTTGGGGCCGCAGCGCCCGGAATGAGAACTGCGCCAATCACGAGGTCAGCTTGCAGTACTTGCTCGCGAACGTTCTGATCACTCGCCATCAAAACTTTGGCGCGACCCTGGAAATGGTTACTCAACCAGGTCATTCGCTCAACGCTCTTATCCAGTATGGTGACGTCGGCCTGCATGCCCACCGCCATGGTAGCGGCATTGGAGCCTGCGATACCGCCACCGAGTATGACTACCTTGCCTGGGGCAACCCCGGCGACGCCGCCAAGTAACGTGCCGCGTCCTCCGCTTGCTTTCTGCAGTGCATACGCACCAACCTGCACCGACATGCGTCCGGCAACCTCGCTCATCGGTGTGAGTAACGGCAAGCCACCAGCCGCCGCCGTCACGGTTTCATAGGCGATTGCGGTGACGCCGGAACGCATGAGCGCTTGTGCCTGCGGACGGTCTGCGGCGAGGTGTAAATAGGTGAACAACATCTGACCTTCACTGAATCGCTCGCATTCCTCGAGTTGAGGCTCTTTGACCTTCACCACGAGTTCGCTTGTGAACACTTCTTCCACCTCACCAACGGTGGCTCCGGCGCTCACGTATTGCTCGTCTTCAAAGCCAATGCCCGCACCCGCACCCGACTCGATGATTACCTCATGACCCGCCGAGGTCAGCTCCACTACGGAAGCCGGGGTGAGCCCGACCCGATACTCGTGAACTTTGATCTCCTTCGGTACACCGATCCGCATAACGCCACCTCTCAAGTTGATCAGTAAATGGTAGTAAATTTCCCATGACTTATTGTTGCGTTTTCTGATAGATTTGAATGAAATACGCAATAAACAGGATGATATTGTCTATATGACACAAGAAACCGTCAAAATTGACCGAATCGACCGTGTTATTCTCCATGAACTTCAGCAGAACGCCAAGCTGTCGAACCACGCGCTGGCGGCGCTCGCCAATCTGTCGGAATCGGCTTGCCTCAGACGTGTGCGCAGACTGGAGACTTCCGGGTGGATCCGAGGCCAGGTCTGCCTGGTGGATCAGTCCATGGCCGGCTATCCGGACAACGTGTTCGTGCAGATCACCCTGACCAGCCAACAGCAGGACGACCTGGCCGCCTTCGAGGTGGCCGCCAAGGAGTTACCCGAAGTCATGGAGTGTTATCTGATGTCGGGAGACTCGGACTATCTACTGCGGGTCATCGTCAAAGACGCTCGCGACTACGAGCGCATACACAGCCAGTATCTGACCCGGCTGCCGGGTGTCGACCGGGTACACTCGAGCTTCGCACTGCGAACCGTGACCAAAAAGACCGAGCTGCCAATTCGGGATTAGTCAGGCTGAAAAAAAGCGCAAGGGATCGGCCAGGTCATCCGGAGCAGTCGCATCGAGGTCGGGGATGCTCTAAGTGCGACCTCGCCGGAGGCGCTTAAGCTTAGGCGCACTTAGAGCACGCCCACCCTCAACGCGGTTGCGTAAGACAATCACCACGTTCCTCGACCACCATCGCAGCGATGTGCGAATTTCAGATCAGATCTGCGGCCCTCAGGTTGAATTCATTCATGAGTTCATCAGCGTAATCGATCCGGCCCGTCATCTCTTGAGGACTGCCATGCACCAAACGCAGGCACGCTTCGGCCATATGCTCAACGGGAGTTACGCGGTCCTTGTTGGATTCGTTGATCAGTTTGTGATGCATCACACCCGGTGTCGCAACTAAGCCGGGAGAGATTACGTTTACCCCGATATTCTCATCAAACATCTCCTGGGCGAGACCCGTCGTGAACCTTTCCAGAGCCGCTTTGCACATACCGTAAACAGAGCCACCGTGCCCCGACAAGGTTTTATCCGGATGCAGAGCGGCATGTGACGATATGTTGAGAATCCAGCCCTCCCCACGCTCCCGCATACCGGGCAGAACGAGTTGGCTGAGCTCAAAAGGCGCCCACACCTGCACGTCCATCATCAGCCGGAAACGCTTCTCCGGGAAGTCGGCGGCCGGGATGAAATAGGTGATCGCTGCATTGTTGACGAGAATGTCGACAACCCCATAGGCCTCCAAAGCAGACTCGATCAACTGGTGACGGTCTTCGGACAGGGCAAGATCCGCGCGCACGGCAAGTGCTTGTCCGCCCGCGTTTATGATCCTTTCTACCGTGTGGGTGATGGTTCCCGGCAAATAATGATCCGCTTCTTCGACGGTTCTTGCGGATGCCACGACCTTGGCTCCCTCCATCGCGTAACGTAGCGCGATGGCTTCACCTATGCCGCGACTCGCGCCGGTAACCACCGCAACTTTTCCCTTCAGAAGCCCGTTCGGATTTACTTCTCCCATCATCTCACCCACAACAAATCGAACTGCCAATATACCGTGTTCGTTTCCCGAGCGCGCTGCCAACAGGTAAACTTGCCGTCATGAAACGCAAATCGTCCTGCTTTGACCTTGGGTTGGCATTGCTGGTCTGGCTCACCTGCGGGTTAACCCACGCGGTCGAACTGGATAGCCGACCGGTGCCGGAAACACCACCACCGCTGGAATTCGAGTCGACCAACCAGATCGATGAACCATCTGTCAGTGCGCAGAAGCTGTGTTACCAGACAGCGCTCGCACAAGGCGGCGAGATCGAGGCCTGTAACCGGGCGCTCGCCGAGACATCGATATTCGACGATCGGGGCCGTGCAGCCGCCTATACCAATCGCGCCCTGATCAGGAGTCACTCAGACGATCTGGAAGCTGCCTTGTTCGACATCGAACGTGCTCTGGAGATTCTTCCGAACGAACCGGCTCTCCTGGTCAATCGTGGCAACCTGTTATGGCGCTTACGCCGTTACGAGGAGGCGTCCGGGAGCTATCAGGGGGCAATTGATGAAAGTGACGGGAGGTCGGTACTCGCCTACTACAACCGAATGTTCGTCCACCGGGTACGGGGCAACATCGACCTTGCCAACCGCGATCTCGAGACCGCAGTTGAGTTGCTCAACCTGGAATCTCGGATAGAACCCAGGGCTATGATCGAGTTGCCGGTGGATTCGAAATATTCAGATTGGCAGTTTCAGCAATAAACCCGCGGTATTCTTGAACCCAGGCCGGTGAGAATCTCGTAGGGAACCGTGTCCGCCCATCGTGCCACCTCATCGAGGGAAACATCTTCGCCGATCAACTCCACCCAATCGCCTTCACTGACTTCGTTGCCCGTCACATCGATGACCATTAGATCCATGGAGATTCGCCCCCGAATCGGACAACGGCTGCCGTTTGCGATAGCAACGTACCCACGGTTCGATAATGAGCGCGGCACTCCGTCGGCATAACCGAGCCCGAGAACGGCCATCAGCCGATCATCGGGCGCAACATACGTTGCCCCATACCCGACGCTCACGCCTGCCGGAACCGTTCGCAGTTGCATAATCTGCTCTTCCAGGGTTGCCACAACCTTCATGGGATTGCGCCGGTCACTGAACGGGTTGCCGCCATACAACCCGATCCCCGGCCGGCCCAGATCGCCCTGAAAGTCCCGACCCATCAGCACGCCCGCAGAATTACCAATGCTCGACGGTATACCTGGAAATTCCGCCCGTACCGCATCAAAACGCTCTATCTGGAGTGAGTTCAACTCATGCTCCGGGGTGTCGGCACAAGCCAGGTGAGTCATCAACAACGCAATCTCAAATCCGCGGAACGAGCCACTGCGCAGCGCAGGTGAAAACCCGAGGCGCTCCATGCCCGTATCGACATGCACGGCTATGGGTAGATTTGCGTGAGGTTGCCACGCTTCGAGCTGCCGAGCGTGGTTGATGACCGGGCGCAACTCGGCCGCCGCGAGCAGCTGGGCCGTTTCGACGCGAACGCCCTCGAAAACGTATATTTCGACGTCCTTGAGGTAGTCTCTCAGCTCGCTTCCTTCGGCGGCTGTGGCAACAAAAAAAGTACCGCATCCCGACCGATGCAATTGCCTGGAAACCATTTCGAGACCAAGCCCGTAGGCGTTGGCCTTCACCACCGCTGCAACCCCATTCGACTCGCTGACAGACCGGAAGGTTGCGTAGTTGTCGGCAAGTGCCGCCAAATCAACCCGCAACCGGCCGCTCATGGTTAGTTCAAGCTGTTGATGTAGGCGACCACGTTGTGGATGGCTTGATCGTCGACGAGAATCGCCGCCATGGGCCGCATCTGGGCACCGAAGATGTCCGACGCGTGGTAGCCGCGCCGCCCCAGTTTGAAGTTGTTTATCTGACGCACCAGATACCAGTCGTTCTGCCCGGTCAGACGTGGCCCGCCTAATTGTTCGAGTCCTTCCGCGTTAGCGCCATGACAAGCAGCGCATACCGCGTAAGCCGCCTTACCCGCCGCGACATCACCCTCAACGGTAACTGCAGGTGGACTGACCGGCAGGGTCATCACATACGCAATGACATTCTCCATGGCTGTGTCATCCACTATCGACATTGCCATCGGCCGCATCTGCATTCCGTAGGTATCTCCCGGGGCCGTGCCGCGTGCGCCACTGCGGAAAAGTTCCAGTTGGCGACGCAGATACCAGGGTTCCTGACCGGCAATTTTCGGTGAGTTCAACACCACATTGCCTTCACCGTTCGGGCCATGACAGGCTGTGCAAACCGCATAGGCCATTTTCCCGGCAGCGGCATCGGCTGCATGGGCAACGTTGAGAGAGAAAAAAGCGGTAACAAAAAGTGCCAAAAAGCCGAGCACGGTCATGCGCAACATGTTATCTCCTGACGACAAAGACAGCGGTCGGGCTAACGCTTGTCCCGTCGCCAAAAGGCAAACCGTGAGCGAGGAGCATCTTCCCGCCGCTCGGTCTGACGCCGATCGGTCGTGATACCCTGGCGTCGAGCCCGTACTTCGAATAGTCCCTTCGCGCTTCGGCGTCGCTCGTCGTCCCGACGATCATCGCCCGATCGTCGGCTGTCGGACTCGTCTACAACAATGGCGTGACCACCAGATTCTGTATCCATAGCACATGCCACCCGTGAAGGTATCGAAACTATACGACATTCCTATCAGGCAAGCCAAATGGAATCATTATGGAGTCCGGGTGAGGCCGGCTGACCTCCTGGCTAGCTTGCGAGCTCGGCCGCCTGTTGGATCCAGCCATCGCGCAGGATGCGCCCCTTGTGGGAGTACAGGACATGGGACGTACTCGAAAGCGCGTCTTCGTCCAGATTGGCAATCTGCTCGTAGCGAAAGATCCCCAGTTTATTGAGCTCGTGCGCGAGCTTCGGACCAAGGCCGCGAATCTGGGTGAGATCGTCATCACCAGTCGTGCCTTTTTTCGACTTGCCACCTTCCAGCTCTCGAATCTGCTCGATAAGCTGTTGATTGGAGGCACGAGCATCCGCTAACTGTTGATTGAGAACCAGCATCATTTTGTTATCAATCGGAGAGCTGTCGGCGTTCTTTTCTTCCATGTCCTGACGCCACTGCAACTCGTTGAGCTGTTTGGTGCGATCTCGAACCATCTGTTCCAGTTTCTGCACCTCTAGCTGCTGCGAGTCGGTCTTTTTGGCGTCAACTTCGGTCAAATCGCGTTTGCCAACGACCTTGTCGGCAGCTTTCAGGGTCTGCTTCACCTTCGCCGTTTCTCTTTTCTGATCTCTGAGCTCGGACTCCAGCATGTCGACCTGACCTGCGAAGTCATCCCGATCTTTCTCCATCTCCTTGCGGGCCGCCAACGCCTGCGCAAGGGCTTCTTCAAATCGATCGGCATCATCAGACGAAGATTCTCGGGTGGATTCGGCCGACTTCAGATTGTCGCGCAGTTTCTCCAACTCATTAGTATGTTGTTCCTGCGTTGCCTCAGACGAAGTCTGCAGCTGCTCCAATTCAAACCCATGTCGTTCCTGTGCCGCGGCAAGTGACGTCTGGAGTTTCTCGAGCGCGGCTTCCTGCTCGCGAACGCTGTTGGTCAGGTTTTCGATCTCTTCGTGTGCAGTGCTGATGAGCATCTCCGATTCCGCAAGCGCAGATTCCTGACTATGTTTCAGTTCTTCGATTTGCTCCTCAACCAGCGCTTCACCCTGATCGTGGATCTCCATTTCTTCAGTGAGCACTTTGATTCGCTCATCTTTTTCGCTCAACGCCTTTGCGAGTTCCTTCTCCTGACTAACCGTCGATTGTTGGGCCTCGGCCAATTCTCCTTCAAGACTCAACATCAATTCCTGCTGCCTGTGCAACTTGTCGTCGAGCTGGTTTATGTGATCTCCATATTCCTCAGCATGGCGCTCTGCCTTCGCCAGTGCATCACTCAACGCTTCGGTTTCCTTCTCCAGGCTTCGGCGAGATTCCTGAACGGCTAGATTTTCCTTTTCCAAGCTCACGACCAGGTTGGAACGCTCTGCCAACTGTGCCTCTGACCGATGGACCCTCTCCTCGGTTTCTGCAACCTGCTCGGAAAGTTCTTGTCGTTGTTTATCGTGAGTAGCCGTCACTTCCTCGGCGGCTGCAACCGAACCCTTCAGACGGGTGACTTCTTCACTGCCATCGGCGCAGTCACGCAGCAGGGTTTCGATCCTCGAGTCGCGTTCCGTAACGGTGTCAGCCAAACCGTTCGACTCCTCCCGCAACGCTTCAACCCGACTCTCGAGCTGCGAACATTTCTGTTCAAACTCTTGAAGCTCGGCAACGGTTTGCGTCAACGAGTCAATGTTAGTCAGTTGTTGCTCGAGATTTTCATGCTGCCGATCCAGCCTCTGTTGTGATCGGTCCTGTTCAGCGAGTACCGCGTCGTGATCGACAAGTTTGTCAATGAGAACATCAATCTCTTTCTGTTTGGTCTCGACTCGGCCCAACAAGGCATCGATGTCATCGTCTTTAGCGGCTGATTTCTGGGTTATCGTTTCCAGGCTATTCCTAACCGTATCGAATTCTGAAGCCTTTGCGACTCCTGCTTCATCTTTCTCTCTCAGTTCGATGCGTAACGCGCTGAGATTATCGCCAAGGGTTTCTATCTGCCGGTTAGCGAGTTCCGTGGTCTCGAAAAGATTCTCGTTACGCCGATTAAGGGAATCGGTTTCATCATGGAGTAATTGTAGCTGGTGTGTTTTGTCATTCAGTTCATCGGCGTGTTCGGCCAGTTTCGATTCGAGTGAAGCAACTTCTGCAATTCGGGCTTGCAGTTCGTTTTTTTGCTCGGTAACAATTTCCGCCTGGTCATCGAGAGATTGGGTCAGCGACTGCCATTTGTCTTTCCATGATTTCACTTCTGCGTGCAATTCGTCGACTTCCAGGCAACTGCTATGTAGTTGTCCCTGGGCCGTCTGATGAAGTCCATTGAGCTCTTTTATTTTTACCTCGAGCTCTGCGATAAGCTCGTCTCGCGCCTTGATTCCAGCCTCGGGCTGGCTGGGTGAATCAACCTGGTCGTGATCCTGCAATTCCTGCAACTGATGTTCGAGTGACTTCACCCGCTCGGTACGCTCACGCAGCGCAGCAGACAACTTGGGAACTCGTCCCTGCCATTTGCTCAATTCGGCTGTCAAACGTTCGACCTCTCCGAGGGGCGAGTTTTCATCCGAACCGCCTGTATTGGGGGGCGGGTTATATGCCTGTTTGTGCATCCGTGTATCCGTTCACTTGGCGCCGGTTGACGGCCTACCACAGCGGCAGCGACCGAGGAGTCTCAACAGTCAAATTACAAGAAGATTGACCCAGGTAATGTGACCCATGTGGGAAATCCACATGCCGGTGGGATGAGCGTCACAAAAATCAATGTCGACAAGCGCATTCCCTCAGGACATTCAACCTGGGATAACATGCTGTCCCCGATCAGACGTCCTCGAAGGGGCATACATGGCGCTCAAACGATCAAAATGGTCCGACGGTCAAGTCGTTGTGCTTGAACACCACTCATCCGTGCTCGAGGGCAATCCTCTCGGAGACCCGAGTGTACGCAAACTGCCGGTGTGGCTGCCGCCGCAGTATTCACCCGGCACAAAACGATCATTTCCGGTACTTTTCGATCTGGTCGGTTATACCGGTTCCGGACATTCACACACCAATTGGCGCAACTTCGAAGAAAACGTTCCCGAGCGTCTGGCTCGATTGATCCACGAAAAAAACATGGGGCCGTGTATCGTCGTATTTCCCGACTGTTTCACCGCACTCGGCGGTAACCAGTACATCAACTCGAGCGCTATCGGACGTTACGCCGACTACCTGACTCGTGAGCTCATCCCCTTTGTGGACAAAGAGTTTCGCACCCGAGGCAGTCGCGAGCACCGCGGTTGCTTCGGAAAATCTTCGGGCGGCTATGGTGCCATCGTGCATGGCATGCGCTATGCGAAATACTGGGGTGCGATCGCGGATCATTCCGGCGACGCCTATTTCGACTTCATTTACCGAAGCGACTGGCCGAACACCCTCGATACACTTGCGCGTTACCGCAATCCGCCTCGAAAACCGGGCGTCTACCGTCTCATCAGGAAATCCACATCGACGAAGTCCGGTCTGGACGACGGGCGGGTGAAACGCTTTCTCGAGAACGTGTGGGAGCAGGAAAAACTCACCAGCTCCGAGGTCATGACCTTGATGAACCTGTGCATGGCGGCGAGCTATGATCCCGACCCCCGTGCACCCAATGGTTTTCGCCTGCCGTTCGATCTGGAAACCGGCGAGCTCATTGAACGCCGCTGGCAGGCATGGCTGAAACACGACCCGATTCACCTGGTCAAAACACACGCCAACAACCTCAAGACGCTTAAAGGGATCTATATCGATTGCGGATGGCGCGATCAGTACCACATTCACTATGGCTGCCGCATCCTCTCGAGAGAGCTTCACAAATACGGCATCAAACATCGCTACGAGGAATTTGACGACACCCACTCCGGTGTAGACTACCGAATGGAATTGAGCCTGCCGTTCCTTTCCAGAACACTGCGTTAAAACCTCTGATCGATCAGGACCGAAAAATGACAAGCCTCAAACTTCGCCAAGCCATTGCCTGCTCATTGGCTTTCTTCGTTTGCGCCACCCATTCGTGGGGCGACCCGCTGGAGAACGTCGCACTGCTGAAGAACGTCGCACTGCTGAAGAACGTCGTACATAAGTACGCAGACAACGACGGCGTCAAAATTCACTACGTTGTGACGGGCAGCGGTCCTCTCGTCGTGTTCATCCACGGTTTCCCGGACTATTGGTACAGTTGGCGCGATCAAATGATGGCCCTGGAGGACTCCTTTACCGTCGCCGCCATGGATCAGCGCGGTTACAACCTGAGCGACAAGCCTCACGGCGTGGATCAGTACCTGATGCCCAATCTGGTAGCGGACGTCGCCGCTGTCATCAAGGCACAAGGTGAAACCAGTGCGGTAGTCGTGGGCCATGACTGGGGCGGGGCAGTCGCCTGGAATGTAGCAATGACGCGCCCTGAGCTGGTGAACAGGCTGATCATCCTCAACCTGCCACATCCCGCAGGACTTGCGCGGGAGTTTGCCACCAACGCCCAGCAGCGTAAGAACAGCCAGTATGCGATGGATTTTCAGAAGCCCGATGCGCATAAGCAATTGACCGCCCAGGGGTTAAGTCGCTGGGTCGCTGACCCGGATGCCAGAGCGCGCTACGTTGAAGCTTTCGCGCGTTCCGATTTCGAGGCGATGTTGAACTACTACAAAGCAAACTACCCACGGCTCTCGGCAACCGACTCACCGGGTGATGAAGCCCCTCAACCCCCTGACTATCCGAAGGTAAAAAGCCCCGTGCTCATGTTCCATGGGTTGAACGATCAGGCACTTCTGCCTGGCGCGCTCAATGGAACATGGGAATGGCTCGACAAGGACCTCACGCTGGTGACTGTTCCGGGTGCCGGTCACTTCGTCCAACAGGATGCGAGCGAACTCGTGTCAGCCACCATGCGTAGCTGGCTGTTACAGCGAATGGAGCCATAACACCCGGTGCGAGCAGATCAAGTCGTTAAACATCGACGCAGGGTCTCATCGAGCGGTGTGAGGGTCACACCCAACTCATTCGCCCCAACGAGCGCGTCTATGTCGTCATCGTGATCCAATACGCCGAGCATGGCTCGGGTAAGCGGCGGGTTCTCGAGCATCCGCTCCATGATGTACGCCATCGCGTAGCCTATGCCCACCGGCAAGGAAACGACCCGGGTGTGCTTTCCTACTGCGGCTGCGCCGCGTTCGGTCAACTCACGCCGACTCAAAGACTCAGGTCCTGCAAGCTGCACCCGTCGACCATATAGTTCGGGATTCGACAACCCCGCTGCTATGGCGCTGACCACATCCTCCGCATAGATCGGTTGTTCGCGACTGGACGCGCGCAAAACTACATTCCACGTTTTATGTGCTCTGTTATTGAGCGCCCGGGTCGCATAGTCGCCTTCTCCGAGTACCATTGGAACCTGCAGAATCAACGCGGGGGTTCGACCGTCAAGCAATACCGATTCCGCACGACCTTTCGAGGCGAGGCAAGGATTAGCCGAGTTCGCTTCGCTGCCAAGGATGCTCAAGTAAACCAACCCACGAAGACCGGCACGTTCTGCCGCGTTGACCAACACCTGACAGGTCGCTTCATGGGCGTCGTGATAACGATTGGACCGTGTTTCTTTGATGATGCCAACGAGATGCACCGCATGTGTTGAACCGGCCACCGCCTCATACATTGCTGCCTCGTCGTCATAGTTCGCGACCCGAACGTCGATCCCATGAGAGAGTTGCAGATCGCGTACGAGATTCGCCGCGCGCTCGGAGCGAACCACGGCACGAAGTGGGCGAGTTCCATCGAGTCGCGCAATCAACTTGCGACCAAGGTGTCCGTTAGCCCCGGTAATCACGAGTGGCTCTGCGGATTCCAACGCCTGCTCCTCGTACTCAGGATGATGGTGGATTCTCTAAGCATCGACCGTGCAGGGCAAGTCCATGGGCGACACGCATTGGCGAGTCACGTAGGATAAGCGCCGGGGAGTTAGGAGACTTACATGCGCGCGTTCGTCGGCATTCTCATCGTTGTTATGTTGTCCGGTTGCGATCCTATGGGGCCTTTGCCTGGTGGAGCGCTTGCAGGAGAAGTAACAACACCCCCCGATAACTGGGCACTGCTTGCGGAGATCGAGACCGTTCAGCTCGAGACCAATCCAGATGATCCTTACTCCGTCAACCTATGGGTGGTCAGTGTCGAAAGTCGGTTGTACATTGCGGCGGGTGGTGGCGAAACCAAATGGTCTACGCACTTCTCTACCGATCCGAACGTGCGTTTGCGTATCGAGCGCAACATCTATGAACTTCGCGCAAGTCCTGTAGACAATCACCAAGAACTGGAAGAAGTGCGCCTTGCCTACGTAGACAAATACGCCATGAAATCCGACAGCCCAGAATTCGACGACTCCAGTGTGTTTCGTCTGGATTCACGGCTCTGAGCATTCGGTGCACCAACAATTCTCATAGATGTGGGCTACCTGGGCAAATTTACTCACTGCTCTACGTCTGGCCAGCATCGGGCCGTGTGCCTATGGCGCGTGGACCGAAAATTGGTGGTTAGCAGCATTCTGTTTCACTCTGGCTGCTATTTCTGATTTCTTCGACGGATGGCTCGCGCGTAAATACCAACAGGCATCCTCGTTCGGCGGTTTGTTTGATCACGCGACCGATGCCGCCTTCGTTACCCTGGTTCTCGCCGCCCTCAGCGGGCCGGCAGTACCTTGGATCCTGCCTGTTCTAATTCCGCTGGCGTTCGGTCAGTACCTGTTGGACTCACGAGCTCTCAGTGGGCACAAACTGCGAACCAGCTGGCTGGGGCGGAACAACGGAATCGCCTATTTCGTGCTGGCGGGTATTCCGATTATTCGCAACGCGCTGGGGCTCAGCTGGCCCAACGATTTTTCAGTCGGCCTGTTTGGCTGGCTGCTCGTCGCCACCACCGGAATTTCCATGATCGATCGTGCCCGCGTCTGGATCGCTGCCAAATAGTTCCTTGTTCGCCTTCGGGAGGAATAACACGCCAATCAACGCGTTGAAGACGACGAAAAAAGTGTGCATCACCAGGCTGAACACACCAACTTCCGGGTACTCGGGAAACAACACCGTCCACAACAACAATGCGCCAGCGTGGAACGGCAACGGCAATGCGGCTGCAAGGAAAATGACCGGTAGAAACGCCAGCATCTGCAAGCCACTGACATCAACGTGAAACAGCTCGAGCGCCACGGTATATACGATGATCGCAACGATGAGGTTGGGCGCCTTGAATAGCGCAATCAGCAGATAGTGAATTGGCCGAGCCTGGCGCAACGTGTGAAGCAGAGGCCTGTCCCTGAGTGACCACCCTTTCAGCAAGTATCCGCGGAAGTAGGCAATGTGTAATGGGAGGTATATCAGCGCAACAAGAAACACCGTCGGTAGAATGACATCGAGCGGTAGCGCCTCCGGATTAGACGAGGACGCCTGCTGGACGACCTCATAACCGATGAAAACCCCTACAGCAGAAAATAGCAGCAACTGGTAGATCTCCATCATTCCCAGCAGGATCATGGTTGAGATCGCCTCCCAGCCAGGCACTTTGTAACGGCGATAGAGGTACAGCGACATCGCACCCTTGCCCACCTGCTCGTTGACCAATGACAGGATGTAGGCGCTGGCACGGATTGGCAGGACGTTCTTCAGTTTGATCTCCGGGGTATTGAACCAGCGAATCACCCGCCAGGTAACATGTGCGTCGACCACAAAAAAGAAAACCGAATACGGCACCATCAACGCCAACCAGGCAATCCAGTTGGCTTCGCCAAAAAATCGGCTCAGGTACTGCATGAGGCTGAGTTGCTCTCTTGCGGCCGCTGCGTCGGTGCGTTGATAAACCAGGTAGAAACAACCAAACGTGACCAGCCACGTGATGATTCGAAACAAAGGGTTCATCTTCTTTTTGCCAACTACCGGGGCATCGCTATTCTGGCTTTCAGCCACAGGGGACTCCTCGTTTTACCATTGTGCGCTGGCAACATAAGCCAACCGCTTGAAATCGTGACTAAAGGGATGCCAGAAACCCGGCATCCGCTGCGTCATGCACATACCCGCCAGGTTTGCGCGCGGTGCCATCCAACAATGAGTGCCCGCCATGCCGCCCCAGTGGTATTCGTCTTTAGCCGTTTCGGGCTCTGCCTCGCCAGGCTCCTCCTTCAGCGCGAAGCCGAGACCGAAAACCGTACCCGGCATCGCCCACATCGGAAAGTTGACACCTACGTGGTCTGGCAGTTGATTTGTTCTCATCAGACGGAGGGTTGCCGGTTGGAGTATCCGTACACCGTTCCACTTCCCTTCGTTAACAAGCATACACACAAACTGAAGATAGTCCGAAACGGTTGACACCAGCCCCCCGCCCCCCGACAGGAACGTTGCCGGTTTCGCATATTGACTCCGCCCGGGCGCGTCGGCTTCGATCAATCCTCCTTTCATCGGTTTGAGGATGTCTGTTGGTGCGTACATGGTGACTAACCGATCCAGTTTTTCAGGCGGTACGTAGAAGTCCGTGTCGACCATTGCGAGCGGTCGAAAGATTTCCGCCTGCAAAAAATCATCGAAGCGCTGACCCGACCACACTTCTATCAATCGAGCCACGACATCGCTAGCCAGGCTATAGCGCCAGAACGTCCCCGGTTGATAGACAAGCGGTAAATCCGCCAACTTGTCGCACATTGCTTCCAGGGTAGATTGCAGATTTTCCTGCAAGTCGATACCGGCTTGAACATAACTTTTATCGATCAACGAGTCCGGCTCGATAAATCCATACGAGAGGCCGGCGCTATGACTGAGAACATGTTTCACGACGATGGGGGACGCGGCAGGCACAACGTCGGCAACACTGGTGGCATTCGTTTTGAGCACCCGGGGGTCGGCAAATTTCGGCAGGTATTTCGCGATGGGATCGTCAAGCTTGAAGTGACCGCGTTCAAAAAGAATCATCGCCGCGACGGAAGTGACGAGCTTCGTACTCGAGTACATGCGATAAATCGCGTCCTCCGTCAACGGGGTGCGCGATTCCAGATCCATGTAGCCGAAGGTCTTGAAATCCAGCACATCCGTTCCACGCATAATCAGCGTGTTGCAACAAGAAAGAATGTCCTGATCCACGTACCACTGCATCCGCCGATGAAGTTCGGTGAAATTCAGATCCGATTGGACGACGTCAATGCTGATGGGAAAAGGACCGTCGGTTGTTAGGACTGGGATTCTACGGGTTTCTTGACCTTCTGCCAGCCATGGCCACACCGCTGCGCCCGACATCGGGCTGGTCGATAAAAAAGCCATCCACACCGGCACGGATCAGACGTACCACCTCCTCGGCGGCGCTCACTGGCCGATCCCGTTCATCGAGAAAGCGATACCGTTCTTCCGCACGCACCGTATAAGGATGTACCTGCAAACCCGCACTTTTCGCATTCTCAAGAATCTCTCCTACCTCACCGGTCAGGCGCATACGCAATTCCGCCATGCCGTCGCCGTTTGCATCCACCGGGCTGACAGGTTCCAGGAGTAACACGTTGTGTTTTGCAGGCCCGATACAACATGCATAGCTGTTCGCCAACTGAATCAACGAACTCGCAGACGCGAGATCCGCATACCTCACTTCTTCGCCTGCGGACAATAATTCGGCCAACTCACCATATATTGTCTTCAGATCACTACGGGCACGAGCGTGGTACACCACATCGTACGGGCGGGCGACGTATGCCGAGTTGTTCATGTCACCAAAAAGCTGCACCAACGGGAATGCCACCCCGTAACGCGGCATGATGTCCCGTTTTAGTGCAACCAGGTTGGCGACCTCGAATGATTGGATGAATATTCGATCGGGGTCGGTAAAACTCATGTCGACCAGGGTGGCGATGAGCCGTTCGCTCAAGTTCGTGCCGATCTGTTCGCCCGTGTACCTCAGACCTTCCACTGCAAAATACACGGGATGTTTGGTTTCCGGATAAATGCCCACCCGCTTGCCTGTTGCGGCTTCGGTCTTCTGAAGCAGCTCGATGATCTCCCGCAACGTCGGAATGGGAAATTCACCATCGTGAGAAGCACTTGCCGGTCGTTGTTCGGGAATACGTTCTCTCGCCCGCAACGTCTTGATTTCACGCAGCGTGAAATCTTCGCTGAACCAACCACCGATCGGCCTCCCATCCACCTGTTTGACGACCAGCCGTCCGGCGAACTCTGGTTTATCCGCAACATCCGTTGTTGCCTGTACGACAACAGGCATGCCCTGGAGGTCCCGCACTATCTTTCCGGCCGCATCCAGCCTGACCGTCGCGAGCGCATTTTCGTGGCGGGCGATCAGCACCGAATCCCGCGTTGCCACCAGATCCGGTTCAATGAAATCGGCGCCTTGCCGAATCGCCAGTTCGTATGACGCCAAGGTATGTTCCGGGAGATATCCGCTCGCTCCGCGGTGAGCGATGACCAATATCGAAGATTGCAGCGAGTTGTCAGCAACAGACAATTCCTGGGGAACCGCCGTGCAGGAAACCTGCCCAATCAACAACAAAACAAGCCAGAATCCTGGGAATTTCAAGTAACGTCCCCGCCTTATTCCTAGACCGACATAACAGTTCTCGGAATATGAAAAATGGTGATTTCTACCGGTCGGACAATCGGCCTATGATGCTTGTCAACGACGGGTCCTTCAGCCTCATTTAGTCGATGAACTTAATTCTGTAGAGAGTAACGCTCGATCGGACCCGTCGTTCTCCTCTCCTTAGCCCACGACAATCCTGTGTCCAACACCTGCTAAATCTCTATTAAGCTCTCCGCATCTCTCTAGTAAGAGAGCCTTGGCGCAAACGGTCAATTTTCCACCGTAAATTTGACGCCCGCGTTCAAGTTAAGCCGCTCGAGCAGCGCATCGCCCATGGCGACCGCCGGAGTCAGAATCCCTCCGCTCGAGTGCAGTTCATCCTTGGCCAGACACACGGCACTTTCTCCAAGCATCCTGGCGGTGGCGCCGTAGCCAGGATCGCGATCGCCGCGGACCTGACCCCGGACATCATATGACGCATCCGTCGGATGCTTGCCAAGCAGCTCAATGTGGAAGAATCCCGACTCGCGAGCCGCTTTGTCCGGACCTTCACCCGGATCCGGCAGCGTCTTCGCCAGCATTCGGCGTAAGCCCCCGAGACCCAGGGCTGCATTGAGCAGGGCCGTGCCACCACTCATGGCAATGGCTTTGGCCATACCGAGCGGTTCAGCCAGCAGGGTAGCTTCGTCGTAACGGAATTCGTTGCCATAGGCTTGATCCAGCAACGCATTGCTGCGCCTGACCACCTTGGTGTTGATGGCCGCCATCATGAAAGGCGCGGCCCATGCGCCAAACTCATCATCGTAGCGAGCGAGGTTGTTTTCCGGTCCGTCGAGCCCTCTTCGCTCACCGGATGGATTAAGCCCGTAGGGATCCTTGAGCACCTCGTTAATACTGGGATCTCGCTCGACCTCTTCCATCATGTTCAGCATGCTCGCGACCGTGCCGCCGCTGAAACCCCCTTTGAACTCCCTCGTTCGATACTTCACGGCTGCACAGGCAACACCGTGACGAGCCCGCATTTCCCGTTGCATCAAGTGCACGCCCATGTCTGAGGGAATGCTGTCGAATCCGCACGTATGAACGATTCTGGCACCGCTCGACCGCGCTGTGTCGTGATGCTCATCGATCATCCGGCGCATCCACTGAACCTCACCAGTAAGGTCGCAGTAGTGAGTACCTCGTTCGGCGCACGCTCGGACCAGCTTTGAACCGTATAGTGCGTACGGGCCAACCGTGGTACATACGACGCGCGTACGCGCAGCCAATGCCGTGAGAAATTCCTGGTCGTCGCTGTCTCCCACGAGCATCGGAAGGTCATCGCAGCCGGCACCAAGTTCGGAGCGAACCTTGCCAAGCTTAGCCTCGTTACGCCCCGCGATCGCCCAGTTGAGTTCCTGACCGACGCCGTATCGTCCCAGGAAATATTCGGCAACGAGCCGACCGGTGAACCCGGTGGCGCCCCAGACAATTACCTCGAACTCGCGTGGCATTTCGTTCCTTTTTTTACGACTCATCGATTTGGTAGTGTATGCGATACGCCCATTGGCCGCTCAGTGGCAAGTGAACAAAACTTCTCGCGGGTGACTCTCAGACCTGCGGAAACGTTCAGCGTTGGTTAATATTATGCCCCCTACGCTACGAACATTGTCCGCGCTGGAGGTCTCCTTACATGCTTACCGTTCGCTTCTTTTTGATCTGTATCGTAACTGGACTGTTGGCGGGTTTGCTGCCATCTGGCGCAAGTGCTGACACGCTGCTCGGGTACTGGGTCCTGAATCAGGAACTTTCCCGGGAGTTGCAGCCGGCCAACACCAACCAGAAAAAGAGCCTGTTCGGGCGGTCGAACGGTTCACCCTCCGTAGTGCTCGGTGGTATCCCGATACCGATCCCGGGATCGGGTAGCAGCAAAGCAGTCAGCAGCGCCCCGACCCCCGATCCGCGGGTACTGCGCTGTGAGGAGATGATCATCGAGCTCGTGGGAAATGACATCCTGTTCACATACGTCGGTTTCGGTACTGAACAGCTCAAACAGGGCAGCGATCGCGGAACGAAGACCACTTACAAATCAAAAAAGCTGACGACTCGCTACGAGACAACGTCGCGCAAGGTGACCAAAACGTTTGAACTGACCCGGGAAGGACGCCTCCACGCAACCGTACGATTGCGGCCGACAAAAGGTAAGACCCTGATTTACCATCGAATATTCGATCGAGCGAGCTAATTATAACGTCAAGTAAACTATCTGTATTCGGCTGACAAAGTTCGATTCTGGACTATGCTTCCATAAATTCGACCCGGTTGGGGCCATAATCCTAGTGTCGTACATCGATTCAAAAAACGGCGCAGTAAAGCAAGCCATAACCAAACTGGTCAGCAAGGCATTGAGTGCACGAGCGACTCGTTTGCAGCCAGCCCCTGAGAGCGCGCGGCTGCCATCGGTTAGGATCAACTCGCCACGTATTCTCGTCGTGGAAGACGAAGTGACCGTCCGCAAAGTCATCGCCATGTTCCTCAAATACCAGGGTTACGATTCCGTCATCGCCACCGATGCGCGCCACGCGTTGTGCCTGCTCGAGGAGCAAAACTTCGACCTGCTCCTCAGTGACGTGATGATGCCTGACATGAAAGGCCCGGAACTGTATTCGGCAGCGCTCAACATACAACCCGCCCTCAACGCGTTGTTCGTTTCCGGCTACTCCGAAGACATGCTGAGTGAACTACCCGGATCGGATGTGTGTTACTCGTATCTGCCAAAACCTTTCACGCTGGCACAATTGGATAATGCTATTCAGGAAGCCGCTACCCGCTGCTGGACCCACCCAAAACGCCGGTCATCCTTCGCAAGCGCAGCGCAAGCAAAAACCAACGGCGGATAACAACCAACCGCTGCCAGCCCAATGGGTATGAAACCCAACGGTCACCAGTTCTTTCCGGAATTCCAGGAATCGGATAATTGTCCGTAACCTCCTCAGGTGGGGATGCTCCGGCGCCTGCGGAAACGGCCCCTGTTGCCTAGCAATACTCGCTGCAATGGCTCCCGCCGAAGCGGAAGCGTAATATGGCTCGTTTTGCCCCTGGCACGGTGAGAAGCGGCGTACCGTGAAAGGGTTGGTGACAGGAGTCCCTTTTTGAACGCTCAGGCCGAAGCGCAACCCCTCGAACGTCTCGCAGACCCGGCAAACCCAATTGATCGATCCATGTTCGCCTCGCTCAAGGTGGCCGACTATCGGTATCTCTGGATCGGCATGGTGGGCTCCGCATTCGCGATGAACATGCAACTCGTCGCACAAGGATGGCTCGTGTACGAGATGACCGTATCGGCAATGAACCTGGCCTGGGTAACGCTATCGTTCATGATTCCGCAGATCGCTTTTTCCCTGCTTGGCGGTGTACTTGCCGATCGGTTGAAGAAGAAACCGGTCATCATGTGGGCACAGTTGCTGAACGCGGTGGCCACTCTGGTAATGGCGTTCATCATCATCACTGGAAACGTTACTTTCTGGGATTTCATCTGGGTGAGCGCTTTCAACGGTACGGTGTTGGCGTTGTCAATGCCTGCCCGTACGGCATTTATTCCCGAGATCGTCGGCGAAGCGCTGATGTTCAATGCGATGGCGTTCAATACCGCATCCTGGAATCTCTCACGCATACTGGGCCCTGCGCTCGCCGGTCTGATGATCGCCGTGTTCGCCGATGGCAATACCAGCAGTGAATTCGGCGTCGGTCTTGTCTATTTCGTGTTATCCGGCTTGTACTTCATTTCCTCCTTCACCGTACTACTCATGCGCCACGACGGTTTGCCCATTGGATCACCCACCTCCAGCCACCTGGCGGCCGTGGGCGAGGGTTTGAGTTATGTCATCCACTCACCCATCGTCGGCGGGCTGATCCTGCTTTCAATCATGCCGTTCCTGTTCGGATTGACCATCAACACGCTACTCCCCGCGTTCAATACAGAGATCCTCAATGGCGGGCCGACGGATCTCGGTTTCCTGATGACGGCTATGGGGATTGGAGCTATCGGTGGCTCGTTGGCACTGGCCAAACTTGGTCAACTCCGTCACAAGGGATTCTGGTTGTTTGCTACCTGCGCGCTCTGGGGAGTCACAGTTGCCTGGTTCGGAATCACCGAAACCGTTCTCTGGGCTACGTTGAGTGTTGCTATGGTCGGATTCATCTCGGCAATCAACATGTCGATGAATCGCAGCATCGTGCAACTACAGGTATCACAAGAAATGCGCGGCCGTATCATGAGCATCGACATGATGTCCCACGGTCTGATGCCGCTTGGACTCCTCCCTATCAGCTGGATCGCCGAGCGTTACGGAGTCCAGTCTGGCCTGGTCGTGAGCGGCATAATTCTCCTGGGGATCACGCTGCTACTTTGGTTTTTGCTGCCGAAGGTGCGACGTATCGATGATGGTTTCGAAAAACTCGAGTAGCGCTGATTGGCATCGATCTAACCCGAGCTTTACCCGCAGTGTAACGCCAGCTTACCCTCGCCTTTTGTTGGAAATACACCCTTGTCAAAAAAATTCAGCGCCAACACCGCCATGGCGGTTGTGATTGCCAACATGATCGGCACGGGCGTATTCACGAGCTTAGGATTCCAACTGGCGGATATTCAATCCGGCTTCGTACTCATCATGTTGTGGGTAGTCGGCGGGTTCACGGCAATATGTGGCGCGTTAACCTATGCCGAACTTGGTGCTGCATTGCCTCGCTCAGGCGGCGAATACAATTTTCTCTCTCGTATCTATCACCCTTGTGCCGGTTTTGTCTCTGGATGGGTTTCGGCAACCATTGGGTTTGCCGCTCCGACCGCACTTGCCGCAATCACCTTCGGAACTTATCTCGCTTCCGTATTCCCATCTCTTTCACCCACCTGGCTCGCCTGTGGGTTAGTGGTTATTCTGACCGCGGTACATACCAGCTCACGACGAAACAGCGGTGCGTTGCAGCGCTTGTTTACCGCGCTGAAGATCCTGTTGATACTTGCCTTCTGCCTGCTGTGCTGGGTGTTCGTCGATCAACCACAAGACGTGAGCTTCCTTCCGGTTAGTGGAGACACGGCATTGCTTACGAGTAGCGCGTTTGCCATTTCTCTAATCTACGTGAACTACGCCTATAGCGGATGGAATGCGGCAACCTATCTAACGAGTGAGCTCGAGCAACCACAACAAAACCTGTCGAAGGTGCTCATCCTGGGTACCGCGATCGTGCTCGTCTGTTACGTGTTGCTGAACTTCACCTTCCTGTACGTAGCGCCGATGGAGGCCATGGTCGGGAAACTCGAAATCGGCTATATCGCCGCTCAACATGTGCTGGGTGATTCCGGTGCAGCCGTGATGGGAATAATGCTCGCATTGTTGCTGGTCTCCACGGTGAGCGCGATGATCCTCGCGGGACCCCGGGTATTGCAGGTTATCGGCCAGGATTTCCCCGCGTTCCGAATGCTCGCCCGTACCAACGCGCACGATGTTCCTCATGTAGCCATCACGGCGCAATCGCTGCTCTCACTGGTATTCATCCTTTCGGCGTCGTTCGAGTCCATCCTGGTATTTGCAGGCTTCACACTCGGAATCAACACGTTTGTTACCGTGTTCGGCACGTTTGTTCTACGCCGCACCCAGCCGGACCTCGAACGACCTTACCGTACACCTTTCTATCCGCTGCCTCCGATCATCTTTCTCGGGTTCACCGGGTGGACCTTGAGTTACATACTCTTGAACAGACCCGTGGAGGGGTTGCTGGGATTGGGGATCATCTTCTCCGGAGCACTTTTTTACGCAGGGACAATCTGGTTTGGGAAGGTCCGAACTTCGGCGAACTAACCAATCAGGAGAGTGCTGCGTGCTTCGAATTGAACAAGCCTGATATTCAGAGCTTAATAGAGTTGAAAAACAGGGATGATCACTTAGGAACACGAAGTGGCTGATCCATTCACAAGACGACAGTTTCTGAACAGCGTCGGCGCCACCGGGGGAAGTGCCGCCGTCTACCAGATGAGCATGGCTCTCGGTCTGCTACCGGGTTCCGCGCAAGCGGTGCCATTCGCGAATGTGGAAGCCCTCGGCAAATCGCAGCGTAGCGTGGTGATTCTGGGCGCGGGTATTGCCGGGCTCGTTTGCGCCTACGAACTCGAACGAGCCGGCTTCGGTGTGACGATCCTGGAAGCCTCCCACCGAATCGGCGGACGTAACCTGACCATTCGCAGTGGCGACTTTGTCGATGAGATGGGTCATCCGCAAACCTGCCAGTTCGATCGCCATCCCAATCTCTATTTCAACGCAGGCCCTGCCCGCATTCCCTCACACCACCACCACTTGCTGCACTATTGTCGCACTCTCGGCGTTGAGCTCGAAATGTTCGTGAACGATAACAAACACACCTACGTTCACGATCCCAAAGCCTTCGGCGGCAGGCCGATGAAAAACCGCGAATATGTGACCGATGCGCGGGGTTTCATGACCGAACTACTGGCCAAGGCTGTCAACAAACCGGATTTCGAGAAAACTTTCTCACGCGAAGACACGGAACGGGTGTTGGAGTTTTTACGCAGCTATGGAGACCTGTCGCCTGCCAACACCTACGAAGGCTCATTGCGAGCGGGTTATAAATCAAACGGAATGGTGATACCGGGTGAGCTAAAAACACCCGTTGAGTTTTCGGAACTGCTGGACTCGAGTTTCTGGCGCTACAGGATGCACTTCACCGAGGGTGAAGATCAGTGTTCGCCACTGATGCAAGCTGTTGGTGGTATGGACAACATAGTCAAGGCTTTCGTACGGAATATCAAAAGTCGGATTCTGACCAATGCACAAGTGAAACGTATCACCCTGGGTGAAAACCGAGTCGACGTCGTCTACCAGCACAAAGGAAAGCACAAAACAATACACGGAGATTATTGTCTCAACAGCATTCCCAAGCACCTTATGGCCGGCATCGACAATAACCTGCCTAACGACTACTCCACCGCACTCGCGTCCATTGGTCGTGGCAAGCTGTTCAAGATGGCTATTCAGATGCGTGAACGTTTCTGGGAAAAGGAAAACATCTACGGCGGCATTACCTGGACGGAACAAGAAATCGAACAGCTCTGGTATCCACCTCATGGTATCCACACCGAGAAAGGGGTGATGCTGGGCGCCTATACCTTCGACGCAGAAAACTCTGAATTTTTTGCCCGTATGACACCCGAACAACGCTTCGAGGAAGTGCTGAAACAAGGTGAAAAAATCCATCCTGATTATCGAAGGTATGCACAAAACGCGGTAAGCGTACCGTGGCACAGAATGAATCACATGATGGGTTGCACAGCCGTCTGGACAGCCGAAACACGTGAGCGTTGGTTCAAACGACTTCAGCAACCCGAAGGGCGCCACTACATGATTGGTGATCAGATGAGCTTTCATCCAGGCTGGCAGGAAGGCGCCATGTCGTCCGCGCATTGGACGCTCGCCCATCTCAATGATCGCATTCGACACGAGTTGTCGGGTGCGGCTGTAAACGCGTGAGAGCATGAGCGCACGTTACCTGATCTTGGTGCTGGCTCTGGGCGTATCCATACCCGCACAGGCAGACGACTATACGACGACGCCTGCTCAGTTCGTTTACTGCACCGTGTGCCACGGAGTTGAACTCAAGGGGAACAAGTCGGTGGATGCACCCAAACTCAACGGCATGGAGCAGTGGTACGTGCTTGACCAACTCCAGGCGTTCAAGTCCGGCCGTAGAGGCACGAACAGCCAGGATCTCATCGGTCGGGAGATGAGACCCATGGCCGCTGTGTTGACAGACGAACAGCTCCGACAGGCCGCGGTCTATGTCACTTCGATTCCAACTCTTCGGGCCGAGGCGACCCTCGGCGGAGACACCCGCAGGGGGGAAACCCTCTATGCAACCTGTGCGGCGTGCCACGGTCCCCGGGCGCGAGGGAATGAAGCTCTGCATGCTCCGCAACTCGCAGGTCAGAGCGATTGGTACCTGGTGCGACAACTGGAGAAGTACCAGGCGGGTATCCGCGGCTCGACTCCCGGTGAGACCTGGAGTGCGCAGATGCGTACTTCCGCACTGGTGTTGCCCGACAAACAGTCCATGATCGACGTCGCCGCCTACATCAACACTCTGCAAGACAGCACATAAAAGGAACACCCATGCAATTAGGATTCGTTCTCGTCTTGGTAATTTTTACCAGCACCGCACTGGCAGATGAAGTGACACGGTATCCACTGCCTGACAACTCTACCTTCCCAATCGCTCAAGCCGTGGAGATTCCCGCTGGTACAACTCTCGTTTATCACAGCGGTACAACACCACGGCCAGCAGAACCGGATGCACAACGCTACAGCGCGAAGTTCTGGGGAGATACCGAGACCCAGACAAAATCGGTTTTCGACCGTATGGAAGCGTCACTGAAAAAACTCAACCTTGGGTTCGGCGATGTGGTGAAGATGACGGTGTTTCTGGTGGGAACGCCTGAGAATGACGGGCGGCTGGACTTTCAGGGATTCATGAAGGCCTACACCCGGCACTTTGGCACCGAGGCACAACCGAACCTTCCAGCGCGCTCCGCGGTGCAAGTTGCCGGGCTCGCGGCACCGGGGATGCTGGTCGAGATAGAGGTTGTGTTGGCGCGGCCGGAAAATTAGCTGTTGTTTTTAGCCAGACACTGGTAGGCAACGCCAACCGTTTTCGCCTCACGTTACGGCAACCGGCTCGTCCCGGTAAGGAGCAACCGAGGTGTCGGGCAACGAACGTTGCAACCAGACTGACCAGTGGCACCGGATCATGACACTCAACTCCAGGCAAAACACGGCTTGCTACCTCATGGCGCTGGTTCTGGCGTTTTGCATCGTCGTTCAATACAACGACCCCGACGGCTGGTTGTGGATGACAATCTATGGCGTTGGTCTCATTCTCACGCTTGTGCACTTGTTTGCGAAGAGCTCGACTGTCGCACTGTCGACTGCCTCTTTCGTTGGATTCGCCGGTTTTGTCTACCTCAGCATAAGTATTGGCGAGCTGGAAGCAGACAAGGTGTTGTCATCGATGAATATGGAAGGTCGTGGCGTAGAAGAGGTACGCGAAGCATTCGGGTTGTTGATCCAGTCCGCGTGGTTGGCGCGCCTCGCCTGGGTCACGCGTGCAAACCACCATCACCCAGGAAATTTGTGACCGGTAATATTCAAACGTTTGGATCCAAGGTCAGCTTTTGTTGATCTTACCCCCTGGCTTGACGAACTCGAACCCGGTCTCCGTCTTACTGATTCGATACCCGAACTCGTGCACGAGCCTATGATGCCTTGTGCAGATAAGAACGAGATTATCGAGCTTCGTTTCACCCCCGTCCGCCCAGTGGATGATGTGGTGACTCCAGAGCATGACGCTGGGTCATGAGACTGTGTACTTCTTTGTATAGATCAATCAACCGGTAGCGGGAATAGTCATCGTCGGGGTAGGTGGTATCGGGTAATACGAAGGCGGGTTGGGCCATGGGGGTGTCCTTCGGGTGAACCTATAATACTGGATATATATACAGTATATCGACATAAATATCAATAATTACATGATGTTAGGATGAAAATGTATCTCTGGTTACGCCGATAGGATACATGGGGCTCGGTGATTGTCGGGAATCAAGATCGGCTGGATCTCTGGATTCGAAAGCGAACCATTGGAATGTCGAGCGAGACAGTTTTGTATACCATCAGCAACAGCAACGTAAAGATT
>SMVA01245367.1_pt1 | contig 27290 bp, 28 predicted proteins | sample 2456451 | NCBI WGS metagenome assembly SMVA01 (sample SAMN11095933, study PRJNA526329) | marine sediment metagenome | biome: Marine sediment; feature: Surficial sediment; material: Deep marine sediment; isolation source: Hadal surficial sediment | place: Pacific Ocean | collected 2014-05 | depth... | reverse complement strand
TATTATCTGAGAAACGTTTACCACTGATTCACGGCCAAGATTTGCACTGCGTTTGGGAAGGGAAACATTTCCGGGAGCAGCAGCAAGGATCATATTAGTCGTAATAGTGGCTGCCACCACAGTATTGATGCGGCTACGATTAAACTGATCAGATTGTAGAATAAGGACCGGTCGTCTGAAGCCGGGCTCGGAAGCGGTTGGCTCGGGAAGTACAGCCCACCAGACCTCTCCCCGCTTCATCTACCAGTCTTCCTTCTTCATGCTATGGCCTTGCATTTGGCCAAGACATTCATCTAACTCGGAGCTTTCTGAGGCATAGAGGTCATTGAGCCTCGATGTCACATCTTCAAGCCTGTGGCGCTCGATATACTCGTAGACGGCCATCGAATACAACTCACTCCGGGATACGCCAAGTTTTTTGGCTGTACGATCAGCTGCTTCGAAGACCTCGTCTGGTACGGAGATTGCGGTTTTCATTGGCCGAGTATAACCCTGGTTATACCTCGAGGCAAGCCTATAACGCCGCGCCAAGGGCGCTGAAACCACAGGTTTAAGCGTCCGCCGTAGCCCGCAGGGCGAAGGTATATTGGAGCGCCTTGTTATGCATCTGCCTTCTCCGGCCCGATCCAGGTAAAGGGGTTGTGAGCTACCTCCCAGAGATAGTTGTCACGGTCTTTGAAATAACCAGAATAGCCACCCCAAAAAGTCTTCTGGGGTGCTTTCACTTGAATCGCGCCAGCATCCAGTGCTTGCTGGAAAACTGCATTTACTTCCGCCTCAGAATTAACGTTATGGGAAAACGTGACACCAGAAAAACCATTCCCTTCGGCGGATATGTTCGCATCCTCAGCCAGTGCGTCACGTGGATATAGGCCCAACCAAGTTCCTCTAAGCGTAAAAAATGCTATACCTGACTCAGATTCCATTCTTGGAAAGCCCAGCCCCCTTTCATAGAACTCTATGGATTTCTCCAAATCTGAAACACCCAAAGTGATCATGCTGATTCTAGAATCCATCAATTTTCCTCCCGCACAGATGCATACGCCTCAAATACCGAATTGTGAGTGTTGGCGGTATTTTTGAGTTTTTTTTCAAAAAAGATGACACCATTTACAATTCCGCAAGCTTTGACTTGTTAGCAGTGAATTTCAGGCGCAATACTTGCTGCCCAGTAGGCTCGTGCAACTTCTCTTCTAGATGCTCAAAACCATACCGTGAATAAAATTTACGGCCAATTAAGTTTTTTTTGAATACTTCAACCTCAAGGTCGCCGTGTAGTTCTTGTGCTTTATCCATTAGAGCTTTACCTGCACCCTTACCGTGGCACTTTGGCTGTAAAAATATTGCGCCAACCTCGTTGCCCATTAATGCAATAAAGCCTTCAACATTTCCGTCGATATCTACAACCCATGTATCTGTATTAGGCATATATACTTCAGCTACATTTATTCGCTCTTGGGCTATAAAATCATTAGTCATAAACGGGTGAGCTAATCGAGTTGCTGTTTCCCAAGAGGAGAGAACTGCATCTAAATCAGAATTTCTATATTGTCGTATTTGCATGATTCTGTTTCCGTCAAGCAAGATTGGCCGAGACTCACCGGATGCTCTCATCTTGAAGGCTTTTGCTGATTCTCCATCGTATAGGTGAACTCCTCGCCCTCCTGATATTTCAGCGCATCCCCGGCAATGATGTGTGCGGCTCCCTGCAGGCACTCTAACAGGGAAGGATGGGGGAACATGGAATCCATCAGATAGGTGTACGGTAACTCCCTTTCTATCAGAATGGATGCGGCGCCAATAATGGTATCTGCATCTTTGCCTATGACGCGGATACCGAGAATTCTGTCATCACCTTCGGGCGCGACGATCAACTTGACGAAACCAACTGGCGGCTGGATTGTGTGGGCGCGGTGATTACGGCTGTAAGGATACTTGCCTACTCGAATATCACCGAACTCTTCTCGGGCTGTGGTTTCGTTGTAACCGGCGCCGGCGATCATTGGGATAGTGAATATGATAAACGGCACATGGTCCATGTTTTGTGAATACGGCAGGCCCAAAATATGCGCCGCCGCGAGTCTGCCTTCTGCCTGCGCGACATGAACGAGGGAAAGATCGACGGGTGTGTTTCTGTATCCTACATCGCCCACAGCATAGATGTGGTCGACCGATGTCTGCATATTGTCATTGGTAGGGATAAATCCCCGCTTATCGGTCTCGAGCCCGGCCGCCGCAAGGTTAAGGCCAGCGGTGCAGGCGACTCTACCTACGGCGAGCAATACTATATCGGTGGTGACCTCTCCGGTATTCAGCACCGTCGTCACCGAATTTTCGTTCAGCGTTAGGCTTTGATAGCGACTCTCCCTGAGGACATCTATCCCCCAGCGACTGAATGCCCGCTCGAGGAAACGTGACAGATCTGGATCTTCGTTAGCCATTATGGCTTTTTGGCTGTCGACAAGATGAACTGCGGTGCCCATCGCTTTGAAGATGCAGGCGAATTCGCAACCGATGACGCCAGCGCCGATGATTAGCATAGACTTAGGGGACTTCTTCAGCTGGGTTGCCTCATCGCTTGAGATGATTCGTCGGCCATCAATCGACATGCCTGGTAGAACTCTAGGGGTAGTGCCGGTTCCTATAACGATGTATTTCGCTTCGTAAATTTCGTTGTTCACTTCGACTTCATTGGGATTGACAAATCGCCCGGTGCCTTGCACCAGTTTGATATTCAGTCGAGTGAGTGAGTCCTCTAGCATGTCAGTTAACGTTGCGGATGATCTTTCCATGCCGCGGTATACCATTGAGTAATCGGGTTCTGCGAATTTACCAAACACATCAGACCGAAACTGGTTGTATCTCGATTGCTGAGAGATTTCAAACCCAGCCTTAGACTTGAAGGCACCCTCGATGCCATAGCCCATCAAAGGGCCGTTATTGATGATGGTGACGCTACGCCCCTCAAGTGCCGCCTTGGTGGCCGTGCTGATTCCACCAGGCCCTCCACCTATGACTAATAAATCTGATTTGTGTCCCATGTCTATTCCCGCCCCCTGTATACCCTGCCGAATTGATAGTAAATATCCCAGGGCCTGACGGGTATGGTTCTGGCCGCCGCTGCAGGTATTCGCTTTATTGGGCGAAGACCACTCCTCCCGAGGATTAAGTTAATTGTCACCGCACTGCGGTTTTATGTTCAAGGTGCAAACAGGTTCTTTGATGGCAGAATTACGCCCGTTTCTTGCGAGTAACGATTCCATATCGCAATCATTTCGGTGCGGAGTTCCGGCATTCGCTGGGACAGGTCAACTGTTTCACCCGGATCCTTTGCCAGGTTATAAAGCTGCCAATTTTCCGGACCATACGGTTCGACCAACCAGAGTAACTTGAAATCGCCTTTCCGCACGGCACGCATCCCGAACAACTCCCAGCTCACGGCAATATCGTCTTGATATACAACATCTGCCTTCCCACTGAGCACAGGTAACAGCGACTGGCCGCGCAGCGGCTCGACTCTCCTGCCCTTGTAGGAACTGCCCGGATGGGGTGTTTGCGACGCCTCCAGGATGGTCGCAGCGATATCCATGACGTGGGAGAAAGCATCAATTCGAGCGCCCGGCTTCTCGACACCCGGTCCGGCTATAATTAGCGGTGAGCGAATTCCACCCTCAGCGACAAATGCTTTGAACATGCGAAATGGCGTCATGCTGACCTGGGCCCAGGCGGGGCCGGCCGCCATGCGCGAATACTGACGACCAAGGTTCTCGAACCGATTGTCGGAGTTTTTCTCTACCCAGGCCTTGTCGGTATCCGGGTACTGGTGCATTTGCAGGCCGTTAGCGCCGTTGTCCGACATGAAAATGACCAGGGTGTTTTGCCACTGGTTCGCCTTCTTGAGATACTCGAACAGCCTTCCAAGCTGGTGGTCGATGTTGGCAATCATGGCGGCATAAACCTCCATTCTTCGGGCTTCGATCTTCTTCTGATCGGCGGTCAATTCATCCCAGGCCGGTACATACGGCAGTCTTGGATACGGCTGCGCATCCGGGGCAATAAAGCCAAGGCTCTTCAACTGCTCCAGGCGGGCTTGGCGGAGTGCGTCATACCCCGCGTCATATTTTCCGTTATACCTGTCAACCCAGTCATCCGGGGCGTGTAAAGGGTCGTGTGGTGCTGTAAAAGCCAGATAAGCAAAGAAAGGCTGATCGGCAGGGCGTTGGTCGATATATTCAATAAGCTTGCTGGTGTAGAACTCAGAAGAATAGAAGCCCTTGGGCACGTGCACACGAACCCCGTTCTCACGATAGATTGGCGTGTAGTTGGCATACATCATCCATTCGTCGTCGAAATGGCTGGCACCACCGGAGAGCATGGTGTACGCCTTCTGAAAGCCGCGTCGGGAAGGGTCCTGAGCTAGTTCTTCACCGAGATGCCATTTCCCGGCCATCGCTGTGAAATAACCGGCGTCACTCAAGAGCGTCTGAATGCTGGCGACTCGATGATTCAGATACCCCTCATAGCCTGGCTTACCCACCTGATTGGGCGTCAGCAATTCGCCCATTGACCCAACACCGGCGAGATGGTTATCCGTTCCCGTGAGCATCATTGAACGCGTGGGGGAGCACGATGCCGAGGTGTGAAAGTCGGTAAATAGCATGCCTGACTTGGCCAGGGCTGCGATGTTCGGCGTATCTATCTCTCCGCCGAAGGGGGTGATATCAGAGTAGCCCATATCATCGACCACGATGAGCAATATGTTTGGCCTGGTACCGGCTGCGTTACTGGGGTTGGCAATTAAAGCCGTTAGCATAAAAAAAATGCGGAATAATGTCAGTTTAAAAATGGAATATTTCATATTTCCCTCATTTTTAAGATTATTCGAGCGTAGCTTAGCAGTTATCAGTGCTTCGATTTTTTTGAGAATACTTTTTGCATAAGGCCTAACTAAAACGTGCGGTGTTTGTGTCGTTGTTCAATGTATTGCTAGGCGATGATTTCAGTGACAATTTTAGTTTTTACCGAGTTCGCAATGAAACATTGCTTATGTGATTGATGATGCATTTTTTCAAGTTGTTCCATTGTTGGTTTTTTATCACCTGAGAATTCAACTTGAGGTCTGAGCGTCACCTTGGTCATTGATAGTTTGCCATAATCGTCTTTTTCCATGATACCTACGGCATTGTCTACATATGAATCAACAACATATCTTCTTTTGGCGGCTACAGATAAAAAGAATAACATGTGGCAACTAGATAATGCTGCTACGAATGCTTCTTCCGGGTCAACATTCGCCTCTACGGAATAAGGTAATGGTACAAGGTGAGGGGAAGATGATGCCTGAACAGTTACGCCACCATCAAAACTCCATTCATGGCCTCTACTGTATTTGTTATCAATATAATTTTCTTCATGGGCTCTCGCCCAACTAATTTTCGCAAAATACTCGGACATTATAACTCCGTGTTGATGATGAAATAATCACTGGTGATCCTATACCACTTCCGTTGCCAACTTTGTCAGGCGTCAATTAGCCAACCTTTTTGCACCGCCAGTTGAATTTTATCAAACATCCATGAATGAATTTCAGGAAAATCTTCTGCAATGAACGCATGCGCCTTTAATACTTGCGACTTTTTTATTCCCAACTCTTTCCAGGTTTTACCCTGACTGGAAATATTGTGGAGGAAAGGCAAGAGCCTATCGACGGCTTTTAGTAGCTTTGTCTCAATGCTTTTACCGGTTTCCTGTTCTTCCCACAGCTCCAAGAGATCAGATATGGCGTTGCCCGGGTGTTGTTCTAAGCGCCTTACACACTCTCGCTCCGCTTTGTGAGCATTACTTCTGTCATTTGAGTACAGAAAGGTATCGCCGGCATCAATCTCACCCAGGTCATGAACTAGAGCAAGCTTCAATAGCTTCTCTTCGGACAAATTAATTCCCAAGCTTCTTGAGATGGACCAGCAAGCCATCGCCAAGTGCCAGGAGTGTTCTGCTGAGTTTTCAACACGGGCACCTCCATCAATATAGGTGCGACGATCAATTAGCTTTAAACCGTCAAGCTCAAGAAAAAAATCAGTTATAGTCGCTAATTTATCCGACACTTTTGTCTCCTAACGCTTCAGGGCGTGGCGCAAAGCGTCCATCGGCCTTGTCTTATCTTGTCTTGTCTTGTCTTGCCAGGCATCAACTGGCTCATCCAGTCTGATTTGGTCTAACTCTCGTATATCAGGTAAACCACCCTTCGATAGGCGCTTGTCAATTTCGGCCACCATACTCTCCTCGTATATTGGCCTACCAGCCGTTTGCCACCAGATGTCGCCCCCTGGCGTCACCAGTATGGATGCAAACCAGTTGCTATAAGCCCTATACGTGGATTCCTCGAGTTGCCCAGATTCGTAGAGAGAAAATACAGATTGAAAAAACAGTGCCTTGCCATTCATATAGGCTGCAAACAAGCTTCTTTCTTCGTACAACATGTCAGGCAAGGTACTCAGTCCCTTCGAGAAGGCAGGGAAATACGATTGTCTAGTAACAGCCTATTACAGTCTCTATATCCAGAGGCTACTGCCTGTCGACTTGCCGCATGGAGGGCCAAGTTATTCTGGCGCACTTGTATTGCGAGATAAATCAGCGTAACAACGACGGCTAAGCCACCTATAAAGTCTCCAAGATTACCTAGCGCTTCCAATCGCAAGCCTCCTGATACTTAACGCCAATAGCAGCGGCGGTTTTGGCGTGGCGAAGCCACGGAAAAGCCGTCCGGCGCCGAAAGCGCGTAGTTAATTGACTTGTTATTTGCCCGGAAATTAGCCATAAAAGCAACAATATTCGTCACGCTCTACCACCTTAATAAAAGTATCCAGATCCGGAACTTCTGCATCAGGCTCATAGCGATGCCATTTTAGATCAGCACGCTGCCAATATACTTTCCAAATTCCTTGGGTCTTTACAAATGTAGTTTTGGCGACAGCTTGCTCCATAGTTTCTCCAGGCTTGCCACGCCAAGCAGGCCGGATTTCAAATATCTCGACGCTCTGCCCAGATATCCGGTACCCAATGTCGAGTTCAGCTCGGATATGAACAGGTGGTCGATGACGCTCTATGTACTCGTTCATGAGTTTCTCGCATCGTCTTATTTCAATTTCGCTCAGGGCCATGATGTTAGGGCATATAACTCTGCGAGCTGAGGCGGCGGTTACGCCGTCTGCAGCCTCGTCTTGTTGCAAGTTACCTCAATTGTGGCATATAGCTACAATGCGGACAATATGTAGTTGAGAGGGAAGTAGTATGGCCACCACCAGCATACGGTTAGACCAAGACCTTATTGATAAAGCCACCATTATGGCCAGAGCGCTGAACCGCACGCCACCTAAACAAATTGAGCATTGGGCAAAGATCGGGAAAATTATGGAAGATAACCCCGAATTGCCGTATGAGTTTGTGAGACAGGCGATTATTGCAGCAGCTGAGCACGAAGCTGGAAAACTGGAGAATTACGATTTTGGCTAAGGCAAGCAGTGTTGTACAAACACCTACCTTCAAAAAATCTGTAAAGAAGCTCAAGCCAAACCAAAAAAGTGAGCTGGATATTGCTATCAAAGCGCTAATGGCCAAACCATCTTTGGGGGAACAAAAGAAAGGCGACCTAGCCTTTTTGCGTGTATACAAATTCAAGATGAACAGGCAGCTCACATTATTAGGGTATAGCTTTGACGATGGCACTTTGACTCTCGAGCTAATGGCACTTGGCTCCCACGAAAATTTTGACCGCGACATAAAGCGGCATACGTAGACTTGCAACAGTATATTCATGAGTAAAATTCATGTCTACGTATTCTACCTGGATGACACATTTTGTGGCCCGCTAACAGCATAAATATCTTCCAAAACAATTGCTTACGATACACTCAACTTCACTCACTTTGAGTGAGTATGGCATCGGGGATCGTTTTATCAAGTTAATTCCAGATACAGCGCCATAGAACCCTTTTTGAATCAACTGGAAAGAAGATTTCACTCGACACAGCGAGAAAAACTCTCATGAATATCGGACCGTCCTGAGTGCGCTGGCGGTGTTCGCCGCTATAATCTTTGTGGTGATGGTGGGCTACGCGTTGGCGTAAACCGCGCCTTGCTTCAACGACTACAAATGCAGGCCATCAAATTCCGCCAGGTTCGCCAAAAAACGATGCGCCGAAAACGTCACAGAGGCCTTGTCTTTTGCCTCTGATAAATGCCGCACGCTGTCGACCAGGGCCAGCCACCAACGCATATGATCGGCACTGAGTTGCGCCGCCACAGGGATAAGATCGTGCATAGTAACCAGGTTTCTGCCTGCAGCGGCCTTGATATTGGCCATGTTACCGAGTTCCAACTCGCGCTCGTTAAGCTTGGCTATCAGTGTGGCGACACTCTGTGGGTCGTCCTCCAGAGATTGTGAACTGGCCGGCTCCGCATACTCACCCAGTACCGCCAGGTCCAGGTGGCTGAGAATTTCTCGCAGGGCACCACGCAGGCTGCGCCGCAGTTCGTCCTTGCGATCGCGCTCTAACAAGCGTTGCACCAGGGAGAACAGGCCCACCAGGAAAAAACCCTCCAGGCAGAAGCCGATGAGCTCTGGCAACAGGCTATTCTGGAAGGCACCCTCCCCCGTCTCGCGCAAAAATAGCACCAAAAAATAGCTGCCAGCCAGGCCAAACAGAACCAGCGGTGCGAACAGGATTAATCGGTTGACGTTATTTTTTTTCATCGGCAACTGCCAGGGCCTGTACTACGGCGGCAATTTTATTCGCCTCCCGCCGCGTCATGTCCAGTGGAATATTCTGCAGGTAGACAACCAGGTCTTCACGCAGGGGCACGGGGAAGATATCGTGGGGGCTGCGCGGCGGGTTCAGGGCCAGTTCTTCACGCGCGGCGGCCTGGCCCGCATCATCTCTGCGCGCCACTTTTCTGGATTCTGGCAGTTCGCCCTCATTGGAGACAAATTTAACCGGGCTCTCTCGCCAGCGAAAGAAGTCTTTTAGCGCGCTATCCAGACGCTGGCTATAAATTTCCAGGTTTTCAGGGCGAATGGTTGAGCCCTGCAGCTTGTGAAAGCGGGAGCACAGCTCTTCCACATCCATCGCGCGCAGGTCGAGCCGCTCGTGGGATTTCAGCTGAATCAACAACTGCTCTGCCGCCAGTTTTCGGGCTCGGCCCGTGGCGGGTTTAACAATACCCGAGACTGCGCTCTGTCTCAGAAACTCAAGAAACGCCGACTCCGAATAATCCTTATCTGCCATTGCACCTCCTCAGCCTCAATGCCTGTCAATCATTGCCCAGCTCTACCGCTTGAATGTCAGCGGTTCTGTTTACTCTCTTCGCGCAGCCTCACCGGGCCAAAGAGCTCCGGATACTTTCCGGATTTACCCGCATAGAAATCACGAAAATACTGCATATCCTTAGCGACATCGCCGGTGGGCAGCAGCGGCGGACCGAAGCCACCGCGTTTTTTATCATAATCCAGGTAACTGGGCACGATGGGAACACCAGCGCCTACCGCTATGTGATAAAAACCCGATTTCCAATAATCCACCTTGGAGCGCGTGCCCTCGGTTGGCACAGTGAGTACCAGGCTTGTGCGAGCGGAAAACTCCTCAACCATCGCGTCCACAACATTGCTATTTTTATGCCTCACGATGGGAATACCGCCCATCGCTCGCAACACCCAGCCCATGGGCGGATGAAACAGGCTGTGCTTGGCCAGCCATGAAACTTTGATATCATAGACTGCGGCAAAAGCCAGCAAATACAATAAGTCCCAATTGGAGGTATGGGGCGCTGCGATAAGGACAAAATGATGGTCCTTTGGTGGCGCCCCGCCCATCTCCCAACCGCCTATTTTTAACACCCACCTGGCCAGCCATTTTTTCATATGTGGGCACTACCGAATGTAATTTTAGTCGTCACTGGATACAAGCTTCCTAGATAATGTAAGGCTCTATGTCGTCACACTTTAAGGCTTTCACCGCCTGATGGTGACTGAGAAATATTCTACCACTGAGGTGCGCCAGAAAGTCACTGGCTTTCAGGGCGTCCATCACCGGCCCTTTGACCTCGCTGAAGTTCAGGGTAATGCCCTGGTCTTTCAGCCTGTGGTCAATGGCCTCCAGGGCCTCCATGGCACTCATGTCTATTTCGTTGATCGCGGCACACAAGATGATGACATGCTGCAGTTCATCATCGTCGGCAATCAGTTGATAGATATAGTCTTCCAGGTAACTGGCGTTGGCAAAATACAGGCTTTCATCTACCCGTATGGAGACAATATTTTTGTGGGTGATGACATTGTGCCGCTCTATATTCCTGAAATGCTCGGTACCGGCCACAGCACCCAACACGGCGATATGCGGCCTGGAGGTTTTATACAGGTGCAGTAAAACCGAGGACAGCACCCCGCACAGTACGCCCAATTCCACGCCCAGCCCCAGAGTGATAATAATGGTAGTGGCTATAGCGATAAAATCCGAACGGGAACAGCGCCAGGCCCTGGCCACCACACCGAAGTCCACCAGCGAGGTAACAGCGACAATAATTGCAGCAGCCAGGGCTGCCTTGGGCAGGTAAAACAGGATGGGCGTCAATAACAATGCCGCCAGGCCAATACCCACAGCCGCCAATATGCTTGCCAGCGGCGTCTGGGCACCGGAGTCAAAGTTGACGATAGACCTTGAGAAGCCACCGGTAACAGGGAAGCCCCCCGACACCGAAGAGGCCACGTTGGCAGCCCCCAGGGCGATTAGCTCCTGGTTGGGATTAATGCGCTGGCGACGTTTTGCCCCCAGGGTTTTACCCACCGACACCGACTCCACATAACCAATGATGGAAATCAGCAAGGCCGATACCGCCAGATCGCTCCACAGTTCGGGGTCGTAGCGGGGAATGGACAGGCTGGGCAAGCCACGGGGTACCTGGCCCACCAGGGCCACACCCTGGGCGCCAAAATCACCGTAATAGCTGGCCAGGATTGTGGCGATGATCACAATCACCGGCCCCGCCTTTGCCAACATGGCGGCACTTTGCCCGCCCACACCAAAGCGCATCAACAGCGGCTTGAGGCCACTGCGGGCCCAAAACAGAAAGGTCAGGGCCAGGCCACCAATCACCAGAGTTAGCGAATTGAAGCCCTCGATATGCGCCAGTAGCGAACTTACCAGTGACAGCAGGTTGTCACCGTGTGCCTCAATACCGAATATGTGTCGCACCTGGCTGAGGGCGATAATAATACCCGATGCCGTGATAAACCCAGACACAACCGGATGGGAGAGTAGGTTGGCCAAAAAACCAAAGCGCAAAAAACCCATCAGCAGTAACATCAGGCCAGAAATCATGGCCATGGCGATAGCGGCGGTAATATAATCTGCACCGCCCTGCTCGGTTATTTTGCCAATCGCTGTCGCCGTCATCAATGACACCACCGCTACCGGGCCAACCGACAGGGTGCGGCTGGTGCCAAGCAAAGCATAGGCAATCAGGGGGAGTATACTGGCGTATAAGCCCATTTCTGCGGGCAGACCAGCCAGCAGTGCGTAGGCCAGGGCCTGGGGTATGAGCATGATGGTGACAATGATGGCCGCCAGCGTGTCACTGGCGAAATATTCGCGGTTGTAGTTGCGACCCCAGTCGAGTGCGGGTAGTAATCTTGTCAAAACTTTCATTTAAAGCCTTTTCGAAAACAATCCGCCCCGGCACTGCACCTGCCGCAAGACCATCGCTACACCCAGTTTACCGTGTAGCGCTGGCAAAATCAGCACTGCGTCGGGCAACCACCTCTCTTGTGGCCTAACGCCGCCTTTGCAAACTTCGTCACATCTTAGGACAAATGTGATGGCTATGGAAATAATAGCGGAAGAGGCAGACCTCTCCGTTGCCACAACGCAGCTGACTCGCCCCGCGCGTAGATTTCGTGCCCACAATTTTAATTAGGCCCTCACCCACAATCTGAGGGTATACTGCTGCTTTGCCAATCTTGGGACTGAAAATCAATGCAACTTACTTTCGTCGAAAACGCACCGAATGCCGTACGGGAATTCCCAGAAGAACCGCAACTCAGCGCGGCACAGGTACAGCATGTCGCAGAGATTTTTAATACTCCGCTAACCGGAGCCTACAACTGGGATTACGCCGAGCAGGATAATCGCATCAAGAAGCTGTACGACCTGGGCAAGCAACTCAACTGGGATGCACAGATTAATATTGACTGGAGCCAGACGCCAGACGCCAAAGACCAGGCCCCTCTCAGCCAGCAGGAAAAAGAGCAGGCGCTAGTGCAGTTCAGGGAAGGTTTCCCCTTCGCTGACTACCAGCCGTATCTGGACATGGACATCGACACCCAGCTCAAGCTTCACCGCCATTTGAACAGTTGGTTTGTGAGCCAGTTTTTACACGGCGAGCAGGGCGCACTGTTGGTAGCCTCCCAGCTTGTATCGTGTGCCCCTACCTTCAATGCAAAACTCTATGCGGCGTCCCAAACCTTTGATGAAGCGCGCCATGTAGAGGTATTCAATAAATACATTCAACAGAAAATGGGCTTGATGTACCCGGTAAACCGCAGCCTCAAAGCCCTGTTGGACAAAATTCTCACCGACGAACGCTGGGACCTGAAATTTATCGGTATGCAAATTATTATCGAGGGCCTGGCACTGGCGGCATTTAATGTCGCCAAGATGAATACCAGTGACCCGGTGTTCCGCGACATATTGCACCTGATTATCCGTGACGAGGCCCGCCATGTGACTTTTGGCGTGAACTACCTGGAAGACCACATAAAGTCGCTGAGCCAGGAAGAAATTGAAGACCGCGCCCAGTTCGCCCTGGAGGCCTGCATCGTGATGCGTGAGCGTATGGTGCCGGTTGATGTACACGCCCATTTTGGCTGGGACACAACCGAAACACGCGAAATCTCCCTGGGCGGCGAGGGCAGGCAGAAATTCCGCAACCTGGTTTTTGCCAGAATCGTGCCCAACTTAAAGCGTATTGGCCTGCTGACCGACAAGATACGCCCCAAATTCGAGGAACTGGGAATTCTGGAATTCGAATCCCTGCCCAGCGATAGCAATATAGACTGGGCGGAGCTGTCTAAACCACTTTACGAATGACGACTGGCTATGGCCTGTTGAATTTTACGACTGACCAACCACAACCTGTCCTGCCCCCACACGGCCAGAAGTGATTTTCCATCGGCGTCCAATAAGCGAAAACTCGGCACGCCCCAGCAATCAAAACCGTACATCGTTGTGCGGTTTTTCTCCAGTTCTTCCTGCCAGTCTTCATTATCTATAATCTGTTCAGCCTCCGACCAGGGCAGGCCAGCCTGTTCCACCACTGCCCGCTGACCGGCGTCTGTGTTGGTATTGATGCCTTGAGTAAAAGCCGCCCTGAGAAAACTGCTCATGAGCGCTACCTGTTTGCCCTGGGTTTCCGCCCAGGAAAACAACGAGTAACAACGCCGCACCGGGCTGCCAATTGGGTCGGAAAACTTGCCAAAGTCCACACCCAGAGCATGTGCCTCCCGGGTCGCGTCGGCAAAAATATACAGGCCTTTCTGGCGACTGAGGGAAACACCCCGCATCACCATGGGCAGCACGGGGCACAAAGCCAGTGTAACCCCTGTATCTTTGGCCAACTGTACCGCCCTATCAAAAATAAGGGCGGTGTAGGGGCTGCGCAACGAGGCGTAAATCTCCAGGGTGAGACTGCCGTCGTCCCTATTCGGCCCCACCTCAATATCTGGCCGCGGAAACAATAACGCCCCATTCTCTGGGTGAAGACTAGCACCCAGGGACTGCAAACGCCTCTCCAGGTGGTACAGCCTGTCCACACCCCAGTACCACTCACCGGCGTAGTAAAACATAGCACCCGAATAGTGTTTTAGTTCCGCCAGCCGCGCATTGCCCCTGGCAATTGCCTGCTCTGCTGTTTCGGCAGATGCAACACCATACTTTGAGGAAAGTAGTTCAAGCGCAGCATTCGCAGCGTCACCGCGAAAGATCGCCTGGCCAATATCTACCGCCGCGTCCGGAAAATTGCTATTGGACACATTGGCGAGAATGGCGTTTGCCTGTGCTACCGGGCCGGAGTTGGGCAGTGTTGCTTCATCCGGGAAACCCAGGGTGTAGTGAGCCGATACCAAGGCGGCATCCCACAGTGACAAGCGCGACAACAGCTCGGGTTCGGGTAAGTTATTGCCATCGGGGCCGCTGACTAAATGGCAGGTCAACTCGACATCGTATTTGTTCAATAAGGCTTGCAATGCCTGTGCCGCCAGGTGGCTATAGGCATCGTCAACCTGATGAAAATACTCTATGCAATGAGCGTTGCCCTGCTTTACTCGCTCTTTTTCGGCCTTGCGCCTGGCATTTTGCAGGCGGCCGGGGTTTGTCAGTTTTCGAATCACGCGGGAGGTAATCCAACGCATCATCGGGCTGGGGTCCATGGTGGCGAACCCGCCCTGCTCTCTAAATTGTTCCGTCATTGGCTACTTCCAAAATAGTACTGCCTGCATCCTAAACCAAGGCCTTCAACAAGATATATGCGTGTTTATCCCCACCCGTGACGGCAAACTCAAATTCATCTTTTAAACGCCAATACGCGGCTTCGTTTACAACAATTGAATTTCCAATTGCGGTATCTCGCATGGAATTTGCCAATTCAACCGTTTCGCCCCATATATCAAAACTGGGTTTTTCATGTCCAATAACACCGCTGACGACATTGCCCGTCGACACCCCTGCCCTGTAACTAAAGCCGTGGTTCAATCTCTCGCTAGCCTGCTTAACCACACGCATTGCATCCAAGGCAAAAGCGGCAATAGCGGTATGATTAGCTATCGTAGTTCCCGCAATGCCTGTGGCAACAACATAATTTGTGCCAAGCGTATTTACTTTCTCAATTCCGTGGAAACGAACAAGCTCGTCGAATTCATCAAATATCCCACTCAAAAATTCCACTAGCTGAATAGCGGATACGCGTTTATAAAGATTGTGAAAGCCATCAATAGTTGAAAATAGCACCGCTGCCTCGCTATGTGAACTGGCTATAGTGGCACCATTTTCCCGTATTTTATTGGCGACATAATCCGGGAGAATATTCCTCACCAGTTCATCTGTCTTTGCCTTTTCTACCTCCAGATCATGGAAGCTATCTATCGAGAAATTATTATAAAAGTTTATCGTCATGAAAATACAAAGTGTTAGTAAAATAACATTGGCGTAGTAACCAAAAGTAAATATATCGGGTGATAGCGCCATTGGCGTAACAACCGACTGCAAAAATACTCCCAGGGCGAATATTCCCACGAAAGCAATGATAGTGAGGTAGCGCTGAACCAATTCTCGCGATGAAAAAATAAGCACCGGGATAATGATAATCAGGCAAAAGAAGTATTCCACGCCACGATATTTACCCAGCACCACCATGATGGTTGGAAAATATACACCCGCTATGAGTAGGAGTATCCAGCGCGCCAGTGACGTATAACCTGAGGACTGAAAGGCAAGGGCCAGGAGAGCAAGAAGAAACAATGCGCCGTTCAGCAAAGTTAACATCAATAAGTCTGGGGAAAACAAACTGACAACAACCCAGGAAAACCCTATAAGAATTACCGCAAACAAACATACATTGACAGTTCTTATCGAGACCCTTTCCTCTATATCCGAACCAGAATCCAGGCCTAAATCTACGAGGAACCGCCTTAGCCCCAACCGCTCAGGCTCTGGATCGCCATGGGGTGGGATGCTTACCCGTTGGTTATTGGTCTCATGCCGTTCCGTCTGATTTTGTAGCCGCAGCATAGAGAGTTTAAACACCCCCCACCCCGCTGCGGCCAGAGTGAGTATGCCCACGATAGCATTGATCAGAGCCTCTTTACTCTCCAGCCAATAAATCCAGGCCTCCATGGCCCTATAATTCCTCCCAAATTGACAATATACAGCCCTGCTGCGGAGGAATTTTACCAGCCAGTACTTGCTGGAAAGCGTGTGACACAGCCTCCCCACCAGAGCCTCGATTCACTTCAAGCCAGCCATCACAAAATTCCCTGAATTCTACAAAGCTGCTGCTTATACGCCGCTCCATCTCTGCCGCGCCCCACTCTCTGGCTCTTTTTTGCGCCTGACTCGGTGCAAAAAAGAACTCCGGATTGGCACCCGGTAAGTTTTCGGTTGCGCCCATGTCATTGTAATGGGTTGCGCCTATCATGCAGGAGTATCGAAGATTGTCACCGTAGTGATGGTGCAGGCGGGAGATTACCCCCGCGTTGCCGGACATATCAACCAGAACAACAGGCTGGTCCGCATCCAGGGTTTGCAGTTCATCGTAGACAACTACCCGGTCATAACAGCCCAGGCCCTTGCAAAAATCAACATTGCCAGCGGAGGTAATGCCGACGGCCTGTTTTTCGCCGCGTCGTTTCACCGCAAAAGCCAGCGCGATACTGGTTTTACTGGATGCGCTGGTAATCAAATAGGCCTCGGCGCCGAAGCAGTTATTGTCAACCATGAAATCTTCACACAGCCAGGAAGTCAGAAACAAGCCGCGCAGCAAGCTGTCCTGGTCCTCTCTGTCCGCCTCGTAGACCGGGTTGGCGGCGGCGCGCTGGAACTGCGAATAGACAGGGGCAAGCTCCGCCCGATGTGACGATACATCGACAAACTGCTTTTCTGTCACCTTCCCGGCCTGAATTTTTAGATGGCTGGACATAGGGAAAAAGCCCCACACCTTCTCGCCGGGTAAAATTTCAGGATGAGCGGAGACAACAACCTCGCCATAACCCATGGCCGGGACACGGCCCCAACCCTCCTCGGTGGGGAAGAATTGCCAATAACCCAATAAATCGCCACTGACACAGTAGGAAATATTATTGGCGGTCAGTGCGAAACGATTGACCCGCAGCAGGACTTCATTTTCTGCCAGCTCACCATCCAAGGGTTCTGTAAGCAGGCGCGTGACAGAAAAGTCGTCACGGCGCACTTCAAATGTTGTTATTTCCATACCGTTATTCATCCTCGTGTGTAGCAATATGTTGCATATTTAGCCTGTACAGTAGTAGCGCGGCTCGCTTGGTCTGACTGGGCAGGGTAGCGAGGTCGGCCACCTCCTCTACCGTATGGCCGCCCGAACCCATGAGGCCCAGACCATCAATGGCCATCTTCACGTACTGGGCCGCAAAGGAAATGTCCGCTGCTCCGGCTCGCCTGGGGTCGACAGCTCGCACCTCCCCGTAGCCCAGGGCCTGGCTCGCTTCATTGTAAAGTTTCAGCATTTTTTTGTTTCCCGCCGAGAGGGCCATGGGAGGGTAGCCAATATCAAACACCAGCTCCGCGCTGGTTTGTGTGAGATTATCACTGACTATCTCCTGCATTTTTGCCTGGGCAGTTTTCAGCTGTTCGGGGGAAAGCGCCCTGATATCGCCGCTGACAATCACCGTTTGAGCTATCACATTGTTCTTGCCAAACGCCCCGCCGCGTGAGTTGGCTCTGTCGTAGGAGACATCGGTGCCGCCCACAATCACCGCCGGATTAAAGGTAAGATTGGGCACATTCGACAGGGCAATGCGGAACTGGTCCAATATTCTGGCGGCCTCAAAGACAGCCCCGTAGCCGTTAACCTCCTGAAATATCTGGGAGGAGTGAGCCGGCTTGCCCGTTACCTGCAATTGCCAGCCACTGGAGCCGCGGCGCGAGATGACGGCTGTGGTCGGGTCGCCGTCACCATCCTCAAAACCAATGGCGTAGTCCGCCCAGATGGCGGCATCGATTAATGCCTTGTTGGCAAGCTTATGGGGGCTACCGCGGCTCTCTTCGTCACCCGTCATCACCACTCTCACCTGCATGTCATCCAGTACACCGGCCTGCTGCAATGCCTTCAGGACGTGAATGATAACCACATCGCCGCCCTTCATATCGGTCACCCCGGGGCCTCGTGCGTGATGTTCATCGACACGTGCGTATGCCTGGAACACGCTGTCTGGCTCGAATACGGTGTCCAGGTGGCCTATCAGGAGGATGCGTGCGCCGCGGCTACCGTGGCTTGCCACCAGGTGCCCCGCACGGTTGAAGGGTTTGCCATCAACCCAGGTCGTTTCAAAATCCAGGGCCTGCAACTGCGCAGCGAACAAATCACCGACCCGCTTTACCCCGGAAAAATTCATGCTGCCGCTGTTGATGTTTACAGCGCGTTGCAGAAGCGTCAATGCCGCGCCCTGGCCGGCATCCACCGAGCGGCTGATATTCTCCTCAACTGAATCCAGTCCAGCCAGCGTGTATCCCGGCAGCGCAAGTAACAAAATTAACAGTAGGCGGGCATGTTTCATTTTTATTCCAGTATCACTGTAGGGGCGTAAGACTGACATCTTAGTGTACCCCGGGCAACTACCTTCTTTAACTGGTCGCAGCTGCCATGGCGCACTCATTGGGTCTATAATGGCGGCGGACAAAGATAACGGATTGCAATGAACACTCAAACTCTCCCGGCAACAGAAACTCTTCGCACCACTGTGCGCCAAAGATTGGAAGAGTTTTTGCCCGCCCAGGCCATCATTGCCGACGAAGAATCGCAACGACCTTTCGAATGCGACGGGCTCACGCTATATGCAGAGCTGCCATTGCTGGTGGCATCGCCCGCCAACCAACTCCAGGTTCAGCAAGTACTGGAGGTCTGTCATGAATTATCGGTACCCATTGTAGCCCGGGGTTCGGGCACGGGTTTGTGTGCCGGGGCCATGCCTCACCCCGAGGGTGTTTTACTCAACCTCAGCAAGATGAATAAAATACTCGAGATAGACCCCCTCGCCCGCACCGCCAGGGTGCAGCCCGGCGTCACCAATCTCGCAATTTCCCAGGCGGCTCAGCAGTACGGCCTGTATTACGCCCCCGACCCCTCCTCGCAAATCGCCTGTAGTATTGGCGGCAATGTGGCAGAAAACTCCGGCGGCGTTCACTGCCTGAAATACGGGCTGACCGTACACAATATCCTGTCTTTGCAACTACTCACCGTGGAAGGTAAGGCGCTCACCGTGGGAAGTAGCGGCCTGGATTGCCCCGGGCTAGACCTGCTGGCCCTGATGGTCGGTTCAGAGGGGCTGTTAGCCGTGGTTACCGAAATCACGGTAAAATTACTGCCCACACCCGAGGTCGCCCAACTCATCGTGGCGGGGTTTGCCAGTGTCGAACAAGCGGGCAATGCGGTTAGCCAGGTAGTGGGCGCGGGTATTATCCCCGCCGGCCTGGAGATGATGGACGCGCTGGCGGTGCAGGCGGCGGAAGACTTCGTCAACGCCGGGTATCCTCGAGACGCGGCCGCTGTGTTGCTGTGCGAGGTAGACGGAACACTGCAGGAGGTAGACGCCCACATCGCCAGGGTTTCTCAACTGTTTACCGAGGCCGGGGCCACCTCCCTCAGGGTCTCACGCGATGAGGCCGACCGCGAACTGCTGTGGAAGGGGCGCAAAAATGCCTTTCCCGCCGTGGGCAGGCTGGCGCCGGATTACTACTGCATGGATGGCACCATTCCGCGTGGCCAGATCGCCTTCGTACTCAATGAAATCAGCCGTATGGCTGCGGAGTGCGGGTTGCGCGTAGCCAACGTATTCCACGCCGGCGATGGCAACCTACACCCGCTTATTTTGTTCGATGCCAGTGTGCCGGAAGATATCCACAAGGCCGAGGCTCTGGGCGGTAAAATTCTGGAGCTCAGCGTACAGGTGGGGGGCTGCATCACCGGGGAGCATGGGGTGGGCCTTGAAAAACTGCGACAAATGCCCAGCCAGTTCAGCGAGCAGGAACTACTACAGCTGGAGGAAATCAAGGCCGCCTTTGACCCGGGGCTCACGCTCAACCCGGGCAAGGGTATTCCCATCCTGAAGCGCTGCCAGGAGTACCGGGCACTGCCCGCCCGACATAACCATCACCGCGGCCAGGACCTATGACAGACCGCAACGATGAGTTAGTAGCCGCCGTGGCCCTGGCTGTCGAACAAAATACAGCGCTGGCAATTTGTGGTGGTAACTCCAAAGCACACATGCTGGGACGCGACCTGGATGACGAAACGGTCGGGGAACTGCACCTCTCAACACATACCGGCATTGTCGATTATCACCCCACCGAGCTGGTTATCACGGCCCGCGCCGGCACGCCGCTGCGCGACATAAAACACCTGCTGGCCAAAGAGGGGCAAATGCTCGCCTTTGAACCCCCTGATTTTGATGGTCGGGCCACCCTGGGTGGCACGCTGGCCTGTAATATGTCCGGCCCGGCAAGGCCCTGGCAAGGTTCCTGTCGCGACATGGTGCTGGGCGTTCAACTGATCAATGGTCGGGCCGAGTTGTTGAACTTCGGCGGGCAGGTGATGAAAAATGTGGCCGGCTACGATGTATCCCGACTGCAGGCCGGTGCACTGGGCACCCTGGGGGTTCTCACCCAGGTAAGCTTGAAGGTACTGCCAATGCTTGAGCGGCACATCACCCTCAGCTATGAAATGAACGCCACCGCCGCTATCGAACTGATGAACCGCCGCTCGGCAATAGCCAAGCCTCTGAGCGGCGCGTGCTGGACAAACGGTTTACTGTATCTGCGCCTGAGCGGTGACAATAGCGCGGTGACACATACCGCCAGGCAATGGGGTGGCGATGAAGTGGCCCGGGGCACCGAATTCTGGCGCAGCCTGCGGGAGTTTACCCACCCCTTTTTTACTACCCCAGAACCCCTCTGGCGATTTTCTCTTTGCCCCACGGCACCGACCCACCAGTCCACGAAAAACCTGTTTATTGATTGGGGCGGCGCCCAGCGCTGGCTTAGAGGCACGGTTGACCGAGCCGCGCTGGAGAACGAAGCGGAACAGGTCGGTGGCCATGTCTCGTTGTTTCGCGGCGGCGACCGCAGCCAGGAAGTAAAACACCCACTCAGTCCTGTGCACAGAGAATTCCATCAACGCCTTAAACACGCCTTCGACCCGCAGGGAATTTTCAACCCCGGTCGACTCTACAGCTGGATGTAGCCCATGCACGTAGACCTGCACCCAAGCTACCAAAACACACCCCGGGGCGAAGCGGCCAAAGCCTATATCAGCGCCTGTGTACATTGCGGATTCTGCCTGGCCACCTGCCCCACTTATCTGGACGCCCAGGACGAACGCGACAGCCCCCGCGGACGTATTTACCTGATAAAACAACTGCTGGAAACAGACACGGTCAGCGCCACCACACAAATGCACCTGGACCGCTGCCTGAGTTGCCGCAGTTGTGAAACCACCTGCCCCTCCGGTGTGGAGTATAGCGCCCTGGTGGATCTGGGCAGGGAGTTGGTGGACCAGAAGGTTTCCCGCCCCCCCGTGGCCGGCGCGCTGCGCTGGTTACTGCGCAAAGTTATAGTGAGACCGGCACTGTTTGGGAGCTTGCTGAAGATGGGGCAACTGCTGCGACCGCTGCTGCCGGTACGTTTGCGCGACAAGATTCCCAGCAGGCAAAAGAACACGCTGCCGCTAGTTGCGCCGCAGGTCCACAGTCGCACCATGCTGGTGCTGGAAGGTTGTGTGCAGAGCGCGGCAACACCCAATACCAATGCCGCTGCACGGCGGGTGCTGGACAAACTGGGAATCTCCCTGGTCAGCATAAAACAGGCTGCCTGTTGTGGTGCCGTGAATTATCATCTGGGTGCCCAGCGCGATGGCCTGGATGATATGCGCCGAAACATCGATGCCTGGTGGCCCCGCATTGACCCGGCAGCGCCCGCGCCTGCACACGCCATTGTGTCTACCGCGTCGGGTTGCGGCAGCATGCTGCGGGAATACGGCCATAAACTGGCCCACGATAATGCCTATGCCCACAAGGCCCAGCGCGTCAGTGAGTTGTGCAAGGACATCGCCGAAGTATTACTTTCCGAAGACCTGCAGAAACTGGCGCCATTCTCAACGCAGGCCAGCGCGGTTGGCAAGGTAGCCGTGCATACACCCTGCACCTTGCAACACGCTCTGCAATTGCCTGACGCCATCGCCACCATTCTCTCCAGAGTGGGTTTTAATCTGGCCGAAACCTGTGAAAAACACCTGTGCTGTGGCTCGGCGGGCACTTACTCAATTTTGCAACCCGATATCAGCTCACGCTTGCTGGACAATAAGATACGCGCGCTGAATATTGACCAACCCGATATTATCGTGACGGGGAATGTGGGCTGCCAACTGCAGTTAGCCACAAAATCTGAGGTCCCGGTACGCCACTGGATAGAGCTTTTGGCTGACATGACCGCTTAGTGATATATTGACGCCCTACTCTCTTTTCAACATGGATAAATAATGTACAAGACCTTTAGTGCAATACTGTTTGGCCTGTTAATAAGCAGCACTATCGCCAGTGCAGGCGACACGGTGACCTTGACCGCCAGCACCAGCCCACCCTACGCCGACCAGAAATTGCCCAACCAGGGTCTGGCTATGGAAGTGGTCACCCACGTCTTCCAGCGAGCGGGTTATACGCCTGAGATCGAGTTTAAAATCTGGTCCCGGGCCATGGAGGGGGTGAGCGTGGGTCTGTACGATGCTCTGGCCGCAGCCTGGTACTCCCCGGAGCGGGCCGAGGAATACCACTTCAGTGAGCCCTACCTCACCTCCCAGCTCATCTTGCTGAAGCTGCGCTCCGACCCAACACGCTATCTGGACAAATCGCATCTGGCTGGCAAACGCCTGGGTACGCAGGCCGATTACGCCTACGGTGTCGATTTTGATGCCATCACCGGCCTGCGCCTGGTGCCGGAAAACCACGCCATTCAAAACCTGCTAAGTCTGCTGAATGGCAAGGTGGATGTGGTCATTGGCGATCAGCGCACGCTGGCCATGCAACTGCACGAATACCTGCCAAAAGAAATGCACAAATTTGAAGTAGTGGATGCCAATCTGCCTACCCGGGCCAGACACGTCGCCGCCAGCAGAGCCATAGACGGTGAGGAAACCATGATTGCGAATTTCAACAAAGCACTGGCCGCAACCCGCAAAGACGGCAGCTATGCCGCCATTGTGGCGAAGTGGGATAAACGCTACCCGCTGAACTGAGCCAGGTAAAAATAGTGAGGCAAACCTTTTTTATGCTGTTTCTCCGATGGTGATCCCATCACCCGGGGCGGTGAAAAGCTGTTTTTCAAGCTGGTGCCGGGCTGTGAAGGACAACCCCATACCGAGCTGCACGGCGGCCATTTCATCCAACAGGATGACGGTGAGCGCTGGGCATCGATTATTGTCGACTGGATGAAGGGCTGACTAAACGGCTAGGAATAAGTTTGCACCAGTTCGCCGATTACCGGAGCGATCGAGGACACCAGCAGAACAGCCATCGAGACATTGAAGACTCTTTGATGAGAAGGGTCTTTCAATAACTTTTTCAGGCCCAGCCCAAAGGTCATCCACATCGCCACACAGGGGAACACCGCGAGAGTGAAGGCCGATGTGATTAGCAGTACCTGTAAATAAATGCCGTTAGAGACTGAGGTAAACGCGGCCACGGCTCCGGTCACCATCACCCAGGCCTTGGGATTAACCCACTGAAACAACACCGCTTGCCAGAACGTGAGTGGTTTGCCCTGCCCTCCCTCCAGCGACACGGGGGAGGCCGTGGCGATACGCCAGGAGAGGTAGAGTAAATAGGCCACGCCCACCACCTTTATCACCTCGTGTACCACTGGAAAGCGTTCAAAAACGGTTCCGATACCAAGCCCCACCAGGATAACCATCACCGGGAAGCCCAGGCAGATACCAAAAAAATGCGGCAGGCTGTGCCTCACGCCATAGTTTACGCCGGAGGTCATGATCATGACATTGTTCGGGCCAGGGGTAATCGAAGCTGTAAAGGCGAACAGCAAGATTGCAAAATAATATTCCATTGCTTATTTTACCCTACCTTCCCGCAGCTAAGTAAGGTATAAAAGGCCGCTATGAAAATGCCAAAACGAATTAAGCCCCTGTACGACGACGGCCTGGTCGATGAAGTGCTGCGTCAGCTGATGAGCGGTAAAGAGGCCACGGTATACGTGGTGCGCTGTGGGCAGGAAATACGCTGCGCCAAGGTGTACAAGGAGGCCGCCAAACGCAGCTTCAAAAAAGCCAGCCAGTACCGCGAGGGCCGCAAAGTCCGCAACAGCCGCCGCGCCAGAGCCATGGAGAAAGGCTCCAGATTCGGCCGCGATCAGCAGGAAGAAACCTGGCAGTCCGCTGAGGTGGATGCCTTGTACCGGCTGGCCAGCGTGGGGGTAAGAGTGCCCCAGCCCTACGGCTGCTTCGACGGCGTACTGCTAATGGAGCTGGTAACCGACATTGATGGCCACGTGGCCCCTCGCCTCAGTGACGTCACCCTCACTGAGGAGCAGGCGCTGGAAGACCACGCCATGATGATGCAATACGTCATTCGCATGCTGTGCGCCGGCATCATCCACGGCGACCTGTCGGAATTCAACGTGCTGGTCGACCAGTATGGCCCTGTCATCATAGACCTGCCCCAGGCAGTTGATGCAGCCGCCAACAACAACGCCGAATGGATACTGTTGCGAGACGTCAACAAAATTACCAACTACTACGCAGAGTTCGCCCCGCAGCTATTGGATCTCCCCTTCGCAAAAGAGATGTGGGCCCTGTATGAAGACGGCGAGCTTCACCCGGAAACAAAGCTGAGCGGTATTTTCGAGGAGAGCACCGAGGAGGCGGACGTGGATGCCATAATGCTGGAAATAAAGGCTGTTATGGCGGAAGAGCGGGAGCGGCAAGAGCGGGCCAGGGAGGCGGAGGAGCTGGATTAGCTGCGAAGCTACACCGACAGTGTCAGGGCGCATTGTTTTAATAGCGGACAACGTTTGGCATTTTTGTCCTTATATGTTCTGATATACGGGCAAGCAAAATCGATAAGAGACTGATTTGCAAAGAGTTTCCAATTGCCGCCAATCTACAAATACGGAACGCGTGTAATATGGACGCGTTCGGATACTTAACTGTTAACTTTACAAGGAGCATCTTGTAGTGCAGGACAAAATTACCTTGGTAGTTGATTACCTAAACGCAGTAAAAACACGCTGCACGTTCAATGCTGCGGCTGAAGCGATAGGTATTACACCGCAGGCGCTAAAAAAGCAGCTAGGTGAGCCGCGCCCAGAAGTATCCTGGCTTGTTAGTCCAACATCAGGAGAGCCAATGCGTTACACAGACAGCGAGAAACATCCTGAGCTTTATCGGACTAAGCGTATCATTACATCAGCAAGTGTTTTAAAACGTAATCTTGCGCTGTAAAAAGGTAACAAGGCGTTCAAAATCAACCGGCTACGCCGTCGCTTTAACTTGACGTTATAGGGCAGCTGCGCGCCAGGTGTTATCCGGCCTTTTTATTGGCTGTTAAGCTACTGAGAAACTGTGGGTTCTGAAAGTCCGTTAATGCGCGCTCAATTTCTTCGGGCGTGTTCATCACAAATGGGCCGTATTGCACCAGCGGCTCTTTAATTGGCCGGCCGCTGAGTACCAAACATTCTACACCCGCGGGCCCAGCCTTCAGCTGTAATGTGCTACCGCTCGCATAAACGCCCAGTTGGCGTGATGCTATCAAATCGGTCGCCCCTTTATAGACATACACCATCGCAGTATTTTCTGCACTGAAAGACAATTCAACGGCTTCGTTAGCGGCCAATTGCACATCCAGAAATACGGGCTGTGTTGAAATTTCTGGCAGCGGACCTTGCTGCAACTGTTGATCAATAGTCACTTTGCCAGCGACGACACGAACTGTCCCGCCGCCAGACAGTTGCTGCTGTGGTATTTCGGCGTTGAGAATTTCCCGATAGGCTGCTGGCTTCATTTTTTCAGCGGCGGGTAAATTCAACCAGATTTGAAAGCCATGCAATAAGCCTTGCTCCTGCTCGGGCATTTCAGAGTGAAGCACACCGGCACCGGCTGTCATCCACTGTACATCACCGGGGCCAATTACACCCTCATTGCCCATGTGGTCGCGGTGGCGCATGCGCCCGGCCTTCATATAGGTAATGGTCTCAAAACCCCGATGAGGATGTTCAGGAAAGCCGCCGATATAATCAGCAGCATCGTCAGAGTTGATTTCATCGATCATCAAGAAAGGGTTCATTACCTGGTGCAAGCGCCGGCCCGCCAGGCGATGGATTTTAACGCCGTCACCATCCTGGGTGGGTTGTGCGGTTATTACTTGAACGAGTTCTCTCATTGGTTCTCTCCTATTCATTGTTGTGGCGCAGCACGCTTACGCAGCCTTCAGCGCTTCTCTACCATGGGTGGCGTTAAAATTATGCGCTGACCCCACGGGAATAATCCCGGTGGGATTGATCGTCGGGTGGCTGGCGTAATAGTGTGTCTTTATATGCTCGAAGCTGACTGTTTGCGCCACGCCGGGCACTTGGTATAGCTCGCGCACATAACCACTAATGGCAGGGTAATCGGCCAGTAACTGACGATTGGTTTTAAAATGGCCAAAGTACACCGCATCAAAACGAATCAGGGTGGTAAATAAACGCCAATCAGCTTCCGTCAACTGATCGCCCGCCAGATAGCGCTGCTGAGTCAACAGACCCTCGACCCAATCCAGCGAGTCGAACAAGCTGTAGAATGCTTTTTCATAGGCTTGCTGTGTGGTCGCAAAACCTGCTCGGTAGACACCGTTGTTAATAGTGTCGTAAATACGATCATTCAAGGCATCGATCGTCTCATGTAAAGCCGCCGGATAGTAATCCGTAGAATTACCCGTTATAGAATTAAACGCCGTATTGAACATGCGAATAATCTCCGAGGATTCATTGCTGACAATGGTCTGTGTTTGCTTATCCCACAATACCGGCACCGTGACCCGGCCTTCATAGCTGGCATCCGCTTTTAAATACAGCTGATAAAGAAAGTCCAGACCGTAAAGCTGATCGTTCATTTCCCAGCCGTTTTCCAGCATGATCGGCTCGACCACGGTGACATCGATATAGTCTTGCAACTGCTTGAGCTGGCGAAAAATCAATGTGCGGTGTGCCCAGGGGCAAGCCAGCGACACATACAAATGGTAGCGCCCTTGCTCTGCTTTAAAGCCGGGCTCCCCGTTGGGGCCGGCTTCGCCATTCGGGGTCAGCCAATTTCTAAAGCGACTATCCTGGCGACGAAATTCACCACCACTGTCGTCGGTGTCGTACCACTGATCAACCCATTCACCCCTCTGTAATAATCCCATTACGCTGCTCCTGCAAAATCATTGATAGAAAATTCCGACATCAAGGCGTCAACCT